>TARA_R110002012_G_scaffold166185_2_pt1 | contig 153006 bp, 122 predicted proteins | sample TARA_R110002012 | Tara Oceans TARA_R110002012 (sample SAMEA4396515) | marine metagenome | biome: Westerlies Biome; feature: [DCM] deep chlorophyll maximum layer (ENVO:01000326); material: water (ENVO:00002006), including particulate matter (ENVO:01000060) such as... | depth 40 m
GCAAGCTCTGGCTGACATGTATTTTTTCGATTATTTTTTTACGTGAGTTTCATCTGATTCGTAAGTATAAGGTTTAGCGCTTGACGATGACTTGTAAAAATGACTTACAGTGTTTATAGCAGTATGTATTTCAACTAGAAAACCCTAACTTGCATCAAAACAAATAAAATGCACAAATTCATACTTTTTTTAATTGTGCTCACCACTAGTACCTCCTGTATGGACCAACATAAATTAAAAGTTATTGGCCATAGGGGCGCTATGGGTCATGAAACGGAAAACACCATCGCATCAATACAAAAAGCCTTGGAGCTAAAGGTCGATATGATTGAGATTGATGTCTTTAAAATAGCCAGTGGTGAAATTGTTGTTTTTCATGATGATACCTTAGAAAGATTGACAAATGGCACGGGAAATATAGAAGACTATTCATGGCTGGAGTTACAAAAGTTAGTCGTTACAGGCAGTCACAAAATTCCCTTATTAACCGAAGTTTTAGACCATATTGATGCAACAGTTCCTCTAAATATTGAATTAAAAGGCGCAGGAACAGCAAAAGATGTGAGTGTTATTGTAAAAAAATATATAAAGGAAAAAGACTGGGCACTCGATGATTTTTTAATCTCTAGCTTTAATTGGGAGGAGTTGAAAATAATGCGTCAAAGTAACGATAAAATTGCTATTGCTATTTTAATAGAAGAGGCAAACCCGCTAGAGGCTTTAGCTATTGCCAAAGAGCTTAGAGCAGAAGCAATCAATCCTGATTATGAAAAATTAGATGCTGAAATCGCCCATAAAATTAGAGAGGCAGGTTTTAAAATATATCCATGGACAGTCAATGAGTCACAAGCTATATTAAAAATGAAAGCCTTAGGAGTGGATGGGGTCTTTACAAACTATCCAGAACGCGTAGAATAATGGAGGATGTTATCATAATTGGCGGTGGTGCCGCGGGGTATTACGCAGCCATACACATTGCCGAAGCCAACCCGAAGCTAAAAATTCTTATTTTAGAACGTGGTAAAGAAGTCCTCACTAAAGTTAAAGTTTCAGGCGGGGGACGCTGTAATGTGACGCACGCAGAATTTGATCCCAACGAATTGGTATTAAATTACCCAAGAGGAGAAAAAGAACTAAAGGGCCCATTCCATACGTATTGCAGCGGAGATACCATCGCTTTTTTTGAGAAAAGAGGCATTCCTTTAAAAATAGAGGAAGATGGCAGAATGTTCCCGGAAAGTAATAGCTCTAAAACTATCATCGATTGTTTCGTAAACGAAGCGGAACGCCTAGGTGTTCAATTATTGCGTAATAGTTCTGTCATCGCTATAGAAGCCATTAAAAAGTCTAAAGATCACCCTAGCGATGGGTGGAAAGTAACATCGATTCAAAAAGAATACTATGCTAAAAAAATTTTAGTAGCTACAGGGAGCAATCCTAAAATTTGGAAGATGATTGAAAAACTAGGGCACAGCATAGTGAATCCGGTTCCTTCCTTATTTACGTTTAATATAAAGGATGCTAGAATTGATGGTATTCCCGGCGTAAGCACCTTTGTTAACGTTGAGGTGTTTGAAAAAAGTTTAGCGAATAAAGTAAGTATACACTTAAAAAGTAAGGTTTCCCCTAAAGCGGTATTGGCATCAGAAGGGCCATTGTTAATTACGCATTGGGGCATGAGCGGACCAGCAATTTTAAAGCTTTCAGCGTGGGGGGCGCGTGAGCTGAACAATTGGGATTATAAATTTAAAATACGCATAAACTGGTTGCCAGAGTATCAAGAAGAAGGCTTATTGCAGTTATTGCTACAAATAAAAGAGGTAGAAGCTAAAAAGACCGTGTTGCGAACAAATGCTGTAGGCATCCCAAAACGACTATGGCTAAATTTGGTAAAGGCTTCTGATATTTTAGAGACAACCAAATGGGCGGAGGTAACTAAAAATCAACTCCAATCTTTAGCACAGCAAATTACCGCGGGAGAATTTCAAGTGGATGGTAAAAGTACGTTTAAAGAAGAATTTGTGACCGCTGGTGGTATCGATTTAAAAGAAATCAACTTTAAAACCTTTGAGAGCAAAGTGCAAAAAAACCTATTTTTTGCTGGTGAAATAGTCAATATTGATGCCATTACAGGCGGGTTCAATTTTCAAAATGCCTGGACCAGTGCCTTTATTGCTGCGCAAGCAATTGCCACTAAAAAATAACGTATATGAAAACTTACATTATACTTCTCAGAGGGATTAATGTTTCTGGTCATAAGAAAATTAAAATGACCGATTTAAAACAAATGTTAGAGCATATAGGAATGCAAAGTGTTCAAACTTACATTCAAAGCGGTAATATTGTTTTAAAAGCCCCGAGTGAAAATGTACAGATTTTAGAAAAAAAAATACGTGATGTAATCACTAGCAATTATGGTTTTGAAGTTCCAGTATTAGTTATAGCATTAGTAAGTTTTATGAAGATTGTAAATCAATCACCTTTTAGTGCGTACAATGATTCTGAAAGGAAGAACGCCTATTTTGTATTGTTAAAAAATACACCTGAAACTCAATTGGTACAAGCATTGGAAGAAGAAGACTACCCTAATGAATCTTTTACAACCACTCAAAATTGTATTTATTTATGCTGCAAAAATGGATATGGAAATGCAAAATGTAATACAAATTTTTTTGAAAGAAAACTAAATGTGCAAGCTACCACCCGTAATTATAGAACAATGTCAAAATTATTAGAAATGACCACAGGGTATTAGAAATTTAGAAGGTGAGATAAGTGGGTTTTTACATGAGTACATGACTTTTGCAAAGCCATCAATTTAACTCCCATATTTTATAATTCAGTACCGTTGCAAAGCAAACCCATAGCAAGTAGGGTATCATTAATAAAGCGGCAGTTCTATGAACTACTTTAAACCATTTAATCGTTAAGATAATTAATACCAACAAAGTAAAAATTACGAGTAAGGCCCAAAAGGGCTCTTGCAGTCCAAAAAAAACAATACTCCACAAAGCATTAAAGAGCAATTGAAAAATAAAATGGTATAAGGCAGTTTTTACCCAAATATGATGAAAACCTCGCGCCCAAACCAAACCCGCCGCAATACCCATTAGGATATATAAAACAGACCAAACTGGTGCAAAAATCCAATTAGGCGGATTAAAACTTGGTTTGTTTAAGCTAGGATACCAATCAACTATAGAAGATTGTGTTACAGTACTAGATAAAAAGCCAATGAGCAAACAAATGGCAACTGCTATAGCGCTATAATAAAGTCGTTTTTTCAAAATAGAGGTTGGTGTAAACAACTAAAATAGTGATTTTATTGTATTGATTTTATCTAAAATGTACTTAAAAACTATCTTTGCATAAAAAATTGACATTTCATGACCGAAATTGACTTTCTAGCTAAACCATATGTACAGACTATTGAAACAGGAACTGTAAGCTATAAATCGCCTAGTAATATAGCATTAGTTAAATATTGGGGTAAAAAGGAAAATCAAATTCCACAAAATCCTTCCATCAGTTTTACACTTGATGCTTGTGCAACCACAACAAAAGTTTCATTTAAAAAATTAGAACAGAAGGGTGCCGATTTTTCCTTTGATTTATGGTTTGAAGGGCAAGAGAAAGAAGATTTTAAACCAAAAATAAATACTTTTTTTTCAAGAATTGAGTCCTATTTGCCTTTTTTAAAAGAGTATCATTTTAAAATTGAAACTTCGAATTCATTTCCACATAGTAGTGGAATTGCATCATCAGCAAGCGGTATGTCTGCTTTAGCATTATGCTTGATGTACATTGAAAAAAGGCTCGTGGATCATATGTCAGAAGCTTTTTTTATAAAAAAAGCCTCTTTTTTAGCTCGTTTAGGTTCTGGCAGTGCTTGCCGGAGTATTGAAGGCACCATAGTGCAATGGGGAGCCCATAAAACCACACCGGGAAGTTCAGATTTATATGGTATACAATATCCTTACGAAGTGCACTCTAATTTCAATAATTTTCAAGATACGATTTTATTAGTCGATAAAGGGCAAAAGCAAGTGAGTAGTACTGTGGGGCATAATTTAATGCACGATCATCCTTATGCAAGAGAACGTTTTAAACAAGCTCATGATAATTTAGATCAACTAATGACTGTTTTTAAAACAGGAGATCTGCCTGAATTTATAAAAATAGTAGAAAGTGAGGCTTTAACCTTACATGCCATGATGATGACTAGTCTGCCTTACTTTATCTTAATGAAACCAAATACCTTAGAAATCATCTACAAAATTTGGGCTTTCAGAGAACAAACAGGGAGTCATGTTTGCTTTACGTTAGATGCAGGTGCTAACGTGCACGTTTTATATCCAGAAAACGAAAAGCAAAAAGTTTATCAATTTATTAAGGATGAGTTACTAGTATATTGTGAAAACCAGCAGTATATTTGTGATCAGATTGGATTGGGAGCGAAAGAGTTAGCAGTAAACCATCCCTAAATAATGAAGCTTGTTTTTGCCATATGTAGTGATGTATTGTGGTAGTAAGTTCAGCAAATTATTAAATGAGTATATTTAAACCAGCAAAAAATGAGTAACTTTAAAATTGCGAGGAGTAATTTTTTAGAATTATTTATTAATTATTAAGTAAAAGAACGTGAAAGGACCATTATTTTATTCAAAAATTTTATTGTTCGGTGAATACGGAATTATTAAGGATTCTAAAGGACTGTCGATACCTTATAATTTTTTTAATGGAGCTTTAAAAAAAGATAGTAATCCCTCACAAGATGCGCTTAAAAGTAACAAGAGCCTAGAGAAGTTTAGTGTTTACCTTGAAAACTTATCGGAGAAAGAACCGAATCTGGTTACTTTTGATATGGATGCCCTGAAGAACGATATTGCTGAAGGCATGTACTTCGATAGTTCTATTCCTCAAGGCTATGGGGTTGGTAGTAGTGGTGCCTTGGTGGCTGCCATATATCAAAAATATGCTTTTGATAAAATCACGGTATTAGAAAACCTTACCAGAGAAAAACTCTTACGTCTAAAGTTAATTTTCGGGAAGATGGAATCTTTTTTTCACGGAAAATCTTCAGGTTTAGACCCTTTAAATAGTTACCTAAGTCTGCCTATTTTAATAAATTCTAAAAACAATATAGAATCTACAAGTATTCCTTCACAAAATACAGCAGGTAAAGGCGCTGTGTTTTTACTAGATAGTGGTATCATTGGCGAAACTGCTCCGATGGTTCAGATTTTTATGGAACAAATGAAAAATACTGGTTTCCGTAAAATGTTAAAAGAACAATTCATAAAACATACGGATGCTTGTGTAGAAGATTTTGTGAGTGGTAATGTAACATCGCTTTTCGGAAATTTAAAGCAATTATCAAATGTGGTTTTAGATAACTTTAAACCCATGATACCTGTAGAATTTCAAAAACTCTGGAAACAGGGAATAGATAGTAACGATTATTATCTAAAACTTTGCGGTTCTGGTGGTGGTGGATATATTTTAGGGTTTACTGAAGATTTTGAAAAAGCTAAAGCAGCCTTAAAAGATCATAAATTAGAAGTAGTCTATAACTTCTAACAGGTTCAAAATGCTTAATAGAAAAAATAAACTCCTTCTGTTAAAGTTATTGAGTTTGTTTTCTGTAGTTCGGGGGTATAATATTTTACTTATTATTCTAGCCCAGTACTTGGCTTCCATCTATATTTTATCACCCAACTTACCCTTAAGGAAAGTAGTTTTTGATACAAACCTACTGGCTATTATCTTAGCTTCTGCCTTGGTGATTGCCTCAGGCTATATTATTAATAACTTTTATGACGCAGAGAAAGACTTAATCAACAAACCTCATAAAACAATGCTAGATAGGCTGGTGAGCCAACGTTTTAAATTAACCACCTATTTTGTGCTTAACTTTTTGGCTGTATTTGTTGCCAGTTACGTTTCTTTCAAAGCTGTTGTATTTTTTTCTGCTTATATCTTTGGAATATGGTTGTATTCCCACAAATTAAAAAAAATGCCTTTTATTGGTAATTTTGTTTCTGCCACCCTTGCTATTAGTCCATTTTTTGTGGTTTTTGTTTATTATCGAAATTTTGAAGCCGTCATTTTTGTACATGCCTTATTTTTATTTTTATTGATTTTAGCCAGGGAAATGATTAAAGATTTAGAAAATATAAAAGGTGATATCGCTCAAAATTACAAGACCATCCCAGTCATTTTTGGAGTTAAGTTTTCAAAATATGTAATAGCTGTTTTAATTCTATTGACCCTAATTCCCTCCCTATTGTTAATTTTTAAATTTGATGTTGGGAACATGGTTATATATTTTATTGGATGTATTGTATTTTTGATACTCTTTCTAATCCTCTTATTCAAGTCCGATTCAAAAATGCATTACGTATGGTTACATAATATTTTGAAATTCATTATTATTTCAGGAGTTTTTAGTATTCTGTTAATTGATATAGATTTAGTTTTAAATAGAATTTTATAGATGGATACTTTACTTAAGGTTGCCTTAGCGCAAATAGCGCCCGTTTGGTTAGATAAAAGGGCAACGATAAAAAAAATTGAGACTTCCATAATTGAAGCAGCCCGCGAAAAAGCAGAGCTTGTAGTTTTTGGAGAGGCCCTATTGCCAGGTTATCCATTTTGGTTAGCGTTGACAGAGGGTGCTACTTGGAATTCAAAAGTAAACAAAGAACTGCATGCACATTATATGCATAATGCCATTCAAATAGAATCGGGAGAATTAGATGCGATTTGCGATCTTGCGAGAACTAATACTATTGCCATTTATTTAGGAATTATTGAACGTGCTAAGAACAGAGGTTCCCATAGTATTTATTGTTCCTTAGTATATATTAATGAAGTTGGAGTTATAAAATCAGTACATCGCAAACTACAGCCCACCTATGATGAACGACTCACTTGGGCACCGGGTGATGGAAACGGCCTACAAGTGCATCCTTTAAAACACTTTACCCTTGGAGGCTTAAACTGTTGGGAAAACTGGATGCCTTTACCTAGAACCGCACTTTATGGTTTAGGAGAAAATTTACATATTGCGGTTTGGCCAGGTAGTGAGCATAATACGAAAGATATCACTCGTTTTATCGCAAGAGAGTCTCGTAGTTACGTTCTTTCGGTTTCTTCATTAATGACAAAAACAGACTTCCCAAGTGCCACACCACACCTCCATAAAATTCTTGAAAAATCACCCGATATATTGGCCAATGGGGGTTCTTGTATTGCAGGGCCTGATGGCGAATGGATCATACCACCCGTATTACACAAGGAGGGGTTAATTTACTGTACTTTAGATTTTAATCGCGTTTATGAAGAGCGTCAAAATTTTGATGTTGTAGGGCATTACTCAAGACCTGATGTGACCAAGCTCACTGTAAATAGGGAGCGCCAATCGAGTGTTGATTATAAAGATTAATCAGTACTACTTTTACACCAACCTATTTCCCTTAGCCTTGGTTTGAGAATGTATGATGAGCTGTTTTATAGTTCCATTTTTGAGCAGTGCTATCGCTACGGTTTGGGATTTTGGCGAAATAATGCGAAAAAAGAGGCATAAAAAAATAATTGATAGATTTTTAATTAGACTCTCACTACCTTTGCGGAAATATTTCAATTATGAGTAGGTCAGATTCCAATAATGATAATAAAGCTTCTGGGAGAGAAGGAGGAAACTTTAGAAAGAAGAGCTTCGCTAGAGGAAACGCACCAATCAAGAAAAAAATTGTTGCAAAAAACCCTTCCAACCCAAATGTTTTGCGTTTAAATAGATATGTAGCTAATTCCGGTGTTTGTTCGCGTAGAGAAGCCGATATTTTTATAGCTGCAGGGAGCGTAACGGTGAATGGTAAGGCTGTCACTGAAATGGGGTATAAAGTGCAATTGACCGATGAAGTTAGGTTTGATGGACGACTTTTAAATCCTATCAAGAAAGAGTATATTGTATTAAATAAGCCTAAAGATTTTTCAACATCAGCTAAAGATGGTCAGGGACAACGTACGGCGATGGGTTTGGTATCTAATGCTTCAAAGGCAAAATTGTTAGCGGTAAGTAAAATGGATAAATCTGCTACAGGTTTATTGCTGTTTACCAATGATGGAGAATTAATTGCAACCCTGAACACTCCTAAAAATGGTGTTCGAAAAATATATCATGTAGAATTTACAAAGCCATTTAAAAGTGCTGATTTAAAAAGAATTAAGGATGGTTTAGAGGTAGACGAGCATTTAGTTCGTGTACAGGATATTAGTTATATTGACAATGCACCTAAAAATCAAGTAGGCATCGAAATTTATAGTACAAGGAATAATATTGTACGGAAACTGTTTGAACAATTAGAATACGAAATTGTAAAGCTCGATTTAGTGGTATATGCAGGCTTAACTAAAAAAGATTTACCTCGTGGCAATTGGAGACCACTCACAGATCAAGAGATTATAAATTTAAAAACGATTAAGTAAAGTACATGTTACAGAATAGACCTTATCTATTTCTTTGGTTTTTAGCCGCTGTTTTAGCTATCAGTTTTAGTTTTTCTTATTTTTTTGATATTGACAATGAATTTGTATTAAACTTTGGGGATACTTATTTTGTGATACGACATTCTCATCTGTTTTTATTGTTTTCTTTATGGTTACTGTTATGTGGCTTTGGCTATTTTATTTTAAAGAATTATAAAATAAGCCCAATTTATTCCTTAACCAAACTGCATATTATTTTTACCTTATTAACTTTATTTACAATTATATTAGATAAATTTATAGATCATAATGATATTGAAAATATATTAGTTTGGGTGGCTATTTTACTCTTTCCCGTTGCTCAGATTATTTATTTTATGAATATTATCGCGGCAACCGTATTAAAACTTCAGGAGAATACGAATTAATCTATCGCATAACCATCACCCAACTGGTAACTCAAAATAAAACCGTGGGTATTTCCTAAAGGAGAATCATTTATCGCCAAGTTATAATGATATACAAAACGGACATTATCAAACAAATAAACGCCCGTTAAAAAATTGATAGAAGAACTGGTTCGGTATCCTGTTCCAATTTCAAATTTATTTCTAAAACTTACGGCTAAGTTTATATCAGCTTGCAAAGGAGCACCATTTTCGTACTTTAATAGCATATTAGGTTTAATCATTAAATCTTGAAATCGATTATTAAAAAAACGATATCCGAAATATCCATAGGCAGGGTTTTCAAGATTCAAGTTATCTTCGGTTGCTAAGGCATCACCCAAAATATTTGGTGCCGAAAAGCCTACATAAAAAGAAGCATGATTAAATAAAAATCCAAGTCCGATTGTTGGAATAGTAGCCGCTATATTTTCCGAAAAATTAGGGTCACCTACAATACCTAGGTCTAATAAATTATCTTGATACTGTTGCACGCCTGCCGTTACTCCGAATGAAAGAACACCAGGCTCATACAATTGCCAATACGGGCGATTGCTTTCAAGATCGAAGAATATTTTATACGAATAAGCACCAAAAATACTGGTTGAGGTAGTTACCCCAATTTGGTCTCTGATAATACCAGCACCAAGCCCAACTTTTCCTCGATTAAAAGTGCCATGCCCACTTAAAGCAAATGTTCTCGGGCTTCCTTCAAACTGATTAAAAAAACCAGTGTTACTTATGGAAACTTCGGTATTTTCTGTAAGTCCGGCGTATGCTGAATTTATTATAAACGGATTGTAATTATACTCCGAAAAACTAGGAGTTTGTTGTGCATAAATTTCCTTTATCCCAAAATAGGAAACAAATGCGATGGTCGCTAAAGCGATTTTTATGCTATAATTCATATTCTTATCGCTTTATAACTACGTAGCCTTTTGTTTTTTTCAATATCGTTTCACCATCAATTTGAATGTGAAAGAAATATGTGCCATTGGGTAATTCCCCCGCACCTAATCGACTCATTTGATTGGCTTCTCCTCGGAAAACATTATCATTATTGTTATAATCGGCAATTTTAAAAACTAAATCTCCCCAGCGATTATAAATAAAAACCTCGTTTTTAGGATAATATTGAATATTTTCAATCTGCCAATATTCGTTAATACCATCACCGTTTGGCGAAAACCCATATTTTGTATCATCTTCGGGAGATAGGGTTATGAATGATTGTGCTTCACATGCTATGGCATCACCCTTACTGTTATAGGGAATAATGTTAACGTAAATCTGAGTGTTAAATGGTAATTCTTGTGTAATTTGATAATTTGTTGAGACTCCATTTTCTATATTGTTAACGATATCAGTTCCGTTCGGTGTTGTTCCAATCGATAATCGATAACCAGATGCGGTATTGACCTCAACCCAGCTAATATTTGGTTCTAAGGGCACATCTGTTTCGCCATTAAAAGGACTAGAAAGCGTCGTACAATCAGGAATAATAATTTCTGTTTCAAAATTTTCTGATGTACAACCTATTGCTTCTCCTGAATCATTATAAGGTATAATTGTAACGTAGATTAAAGTTTCAGATGGTAAATCTTCTGAAAAAGTAAAGCTTGTTAAAGAGGCTACATCACGATTATCAACTAGATCTCTTCCATTAGGTGTTGTGCCAACAGAAATACGATACCCATCGGCATACGTGCTAGGATTCCATTCAATATCTGTTAAAATAGAAACTTCGGTTGCGCCGATTAAAGGATTTGTTAACGTAGTACATTGTGGAATAGGTAGTATAGTAAAACTTTCAGAAGTACATCCAACAGCATCACCAAGTTCGTTAAAAGGAATAATCGTTACTGTTACAATTTCGCCTTGATTAAAACTATTAGGGAAATTATAAGTATTACCAGAAGTTACCTCAAAATTAGAAATATTATTGTCTGTTGTATTGTTAGCAGTAATGCTAACTCTATAACCATTAGCTCCGTCAACGGCATTCCAAGTAATGCTTGTAGCATTTGAGACCACTGCACCGTTTATTGGTGCGCTTAGGTTGGTACATGTTGGAATAGGTTTTATCGTAAAACTTTCTGATGAACAACCTAAAGAATCTCCTGAGTCGTTATATGGAGTTATCGCAACACTTACCGTTTCTCCTTGTTCAAAATCATTTAAAAAGGTATAGCTAGTACCTGTTGAAACAATAGCATCAGTTACATTATTTGCAATACTATTACTTGCTAAAACACTTATTTTATATCCGTCAGCATTGGCTACTGGCGTCCATTCAAGAGTAGTATTCGGGGCAATGTTAGTAGCTCCATTTAATGGGCTTATTAAATTTGTACATTCTGGAACTGGTCTAATAGTAAAACTTTCTGAGCCACAGCCAACCGCATCACCAGTAGCATTGTAAGGTAAGATAGTAACCGTTACCGTTTCTCCTTGTTCAAAGTTGTTGGTGAAATTATAGCTATTTCCAGTAGTTACATTGAAATCATTCAAGTTATTTAAAGTACTATTACTTGCTATAACCGTAAGTTTATACCCATTTGCATTTACGCTGGGGTTCCAAGAAATGCTAGCAAGACTAACAGCTACATTGGTTGTATTGTTTGTAGGGTTATTCAAAGTAGTACATAAAGGTGGGCCATCGGTAGTAAAACTTTCTTCTGAACAACCCACTGCATCACCATTTTCATTGTAAGGAATTACAGTTACATAAATTATAGTGCTTTGAGGAAGATCAGCAGTAAGATTGTGTGAAAGTACCCGTCCAACATCATTATTAAAAATTTCAACGTGATCAGAACGAACTATTAATCTATATCCTGTGACATTGGTAACAGCATTCCATGTTAAAAGTGTTCCAGGGTTTACTTGTGTTGCGTTATTTATCGGTATAGCTAAAGTAGTGCAGGATGGTGGACTATTAGAATTTGCCGTTCTGAAAGTTTCTTCTGTGCATCCCATGGCATCACCTTCATCGTTATAAGGAATAATGGTGACATAGTATTGTCTATCTTCTCGAAGATCTATAGGAATATCATAAGTAGTTGCACCAACTATATCAATATTATTTACAACTTCATTACCGCCAGATGTAGTGCCAACGATAACTAAATACCCAATAGCGTTTGGTACAGGTGTCCAACTTAAAGGCGTATCGATAGGAACATCTGTAGCGTTATTTAAAGGAGTTGTTAAATTGGTGCAAAGTGGAGGAACAGGAATCAACTCAGTCTTAAAACTTTCTTCAATACAACCCATAGCATCACCTTCGTCGTTGTAAGGAATAATTGTTAGGAAAATATCGCTATCTTCTGGTAGGTTATTAGTGAATTCATAAGTAATTACATTTCCAACATTTTCAGCAAATAGTATATCAGTACCACCAGAAGTTGTACCTACGTTTAATTTATATCCATTAGCATTTGCAATTGGGTTCCAGCTTAAATCTGTGCTAACTAAAATATCAGATGCATTATTTAACGGAGCTGTTAAATTAGTACAATCAGGTACAGTTGCAGGTTCAGAAGAAATCGTAAAAATTTCTGTTGTACAAGGACCTACAGCATCGCCTTCATCATTAAAAGGAATAATAGTAACGTAAACCGTTTCGCCACCCGAAAAAGCCGTAGGAAACTCATAAAAAGTTGTCGTAACAGTAATATTATCTGCAATTTCGTTTCCACCCACTGAAACCCCTACAGTTATCCGATATCCTCTAGCAAATAAAGCAGGTGACCAGTTTAAATTAGTATTAACAGGAACATTTATTGCGTTATTTAAGGGAGATATTAACTGAGTACACTCCGGAACAGGGCAATCTAATACATCATCTGAAATTGTCCAACCAAAATTAGTAATCATTGATTGGCGTTCTTCAACGGCATCACAATACACTAAACCTTGTGCGCCAAGTATAACGCCCGATCTTAGTGTTTGTTCTGACCAAGCAATTAAAGTGTTGTCATAGTTTTCTCTCGTTAACGCAGTGTTGTCGAGCATATCGCGCATATCTGAAACTCTGCTTACATCCCAATCGCCTAAATTTTGATCAAAACTTGTAGCACCATCAAACATTGATTGCATAGTAACATTGCCGATATCCCATCGGTCCAAAATCTGATTAAAAGAAGTCGCTGTTCTAAACATATTATTCATGTTTGTAACACCGTTTACGCGCCAGTTATTTATGGTTTGATTAAAGTTAGTAGCACCAGAAAACATGTTTTCCATAGTGCCAACACGCCTTACATTCCATGGCTCAATAATTCCATTAAAAGAAGTTGCTCCTTCAAACATACCTCGCATAGTAGTTACAGATGCAACATTCCAACTATTTAAGGGTTGATTAAAAGCATTAGCATCTTTAAACATTTCCTCCATCGTAGTTACAAAAGAAACATTCCAGGAATTAATAGGTTGATTAAAAGCGGAAGCACCACTGAACATTTCTTTAGTATTTAATACTTCACCTGTATTCCAGCTTGCTAAAGGCTGATTAAAGACTAATGCACTTTTAAACATTTCCTCCATGGTGGTTACTACTCCAACATTCCACGAATTAAGGTTTTGGTTAAAAACAGATGCGCTTTCAAACATAGACCGCATTATGGTTACAGAACTTGTATCCCAAGTAGTTAAAGGCTGATTAAAAGCAACGGCACTTTCAAACATTGAAGTCATATTGGCTACTGCACTTACATCCCAATTTAATATAGGTTGATTGAAAACTGAAGCCCTACGAAACATGTTCGACATATTTACAACAGAGTTAACTTCCCAATCAATAAGCGGTTGATTAAAGCTAGTTGCAGAGTTGAACATGCTTTGCATATCAATTACATTTGTTACATTCCAAGAATTTATATTTTGATTAAATGCAGTGGCAGAAGAAAACATATTGGCCATATTAGTTACAGATGTTGTTACCCAACTATTTAAGGGTTGGTTAAAAACCGATGCACTTGCAAACATGGAGTTCATATTGGTGACTTTGCCAACATTCCAACTGTTTAATGGTTGATTAAATGAACTTGCTTGCGAAAACATTGACGACATATTAGTAACGTTACCAACATTCCAACTATTTATATTTTGATTAAATGCCGTTGCACCTTCAAACATACTATTCATTATAACTACATTGGGTACAGTCCAACTATTTAATGGCTGGTTAAACAAGGGAGCTCTTTTAAACATATCTGCAGTGTTTGTAACTGAGGAGACATCCCAACCGTTTACAGGTTGATTAAAAGCTCTTGCATCTTCAAACATCCTAGACATCGTTGTTACTTTAGAAGTAATCCAATTATCTATATTTTGGTTAAAATCGTTAGTTCTAAAAAACATCAAAGACATGTTGGTAACATTACTAACATTCCAATTATTTAAAGGTTGGTTGTATATTGTGGCAACACCAAAGGTGCCTAACATGTTAGTAACATTACTTACCTCCCAATTATTAATATTACCATTAAATTTTCTGCAAACGATGAACATTCGAGACATATTTGTCACTGAGGAAAGGTTGGGAACTTCGGAAATAGTATACTCCATATTTTCGCAACCTGCGAAAGCGCCATCCATACTTCGCCATACTTGTGTACCCCATTGATCAATAGAAAGTAGCTTAAATGAATCACTATTGAACTCTTCATGTCTAGGAGCAGGAAATGTTCCTATAATGGATACCGTGTATATTCCTGGAATAGCATATGTATGTGTAATATTACCAGTTACATTATTGTCAAATTGATCATCACCCCAGTCAATGGAATAATTATAAGTTAAACTTGAATTTGTTTCAATTTTTAATTGATTTATAGGTGTCGTTTGACTACTTCTCTGAAGTCTAGTGTCGTAGGTTAATTTAAACGCTGCAGGGCTATTTACCCAAGATGGCACCACCGTAAAACTTTCTTCAGTACACCCAATGGCTGGACCATCAGTTAAGTTATAAGGTACAATAGTCACAAAAACCTGATCTCCAGGAGCCAGAAGATCAGCCCCTAAGGGAGTTTCAAGGTTAAGAGCTGTATTATTGCCAACATCAAAATTTGTAAACGGTATAGACTCAATACCTGCTCTAATTATTCTTACCGTAATGCGATAGCCTGTAGCATTGGGAGTTGGTTGCCAGACAAGGTTAGCACTAGCGGGTACATTAATGTCGCCATTTTTTGGAGATACTAAATTGGTACAAAGTACGAACGAACAGTTAATGATATCACCAGTAATAATCCAATTATAATTATCGATTAAACCTTGCCTTGCATTACGACCGTTGCAATAATTTAAACTAAGTGAACCTAAGTTTATATCATTTTCTACTTCTTGTGCTGCCCAACCTATTAAAGTATTGTCATAATTAACTTGTGAAAGACCGCTGTTAGAAAGCATATTGGTCATACCAGTTACTTTAGTAATATTCCAGGCACCTAAATTTTGATCAAAAGCTTCTGCTCTTGAAAACATTAAATTCATTCTAGTAACATTTCCTGTATTCCAGTTATCTAATGGTTGATTGAATATCAAACTATTAGAAAACATATTATCCATATTCGTAACTTCGTTTACTGTCCAACCATTTAAAGCCTGGTTGAAATTTTGAGCTCTTGAAAACATATTGCTCATATTGGTAACGTTGGACACGTCCCACATGCCAATATCTTGGTTAAACACTGATGATTGAAACATTCCACTCATGTTTCTCACATTAGTAGTAACCCAAGTGGGTAAAGGTTGATTAAAACTTGAATAATACGTAGACCATCCTCCAAACATTTCTTGCATGTTTTCTACATTATTAACTATCCAAGTATCAATAGGCTGATTAAAATCAGAAACTGAAAACATGTAACTCATATTTGTAACACTACTTACGTCCCATAAATCAAGGGGTTGATTAAATGACGTTGGGAAGGCACCCGAACCAGCAAACATGCCACTCATGTTGGTTACCTTACTTACTATCCAACCATTTAAAGGCCTATTAAATTCTTGGTTACTGCGAAACATATTAGCCATGTTCTCTACATTATCAACATTCCAATTATCTAGTGGTAAATTAAAACGAGCATTTGAAAACATAGAAGACATGTCTGTAACTTTATCTACAATCCAATTATTAATATTTTGATTAAAAACTGTATTCCGAAACATAGAAGACATGTTGGTAACGTTATCTACTGTCCAATTGTTTAAAGGTTGGTTGAAGTCTTGAGCTAAGCCGAACATCCCAGACATATCAGTAACTTGACTTACATTCCAGTTATTTATATTTTGATTAAAATCCCTCGCGTAATAAAACATCTCAGACATGTTTAATACACTATTGGTAACCCAATTATCTAAAGGTTCGTTAAAAAGATAAGCGTCTTTAAAAGTCTGTGACATATCAGTAACTGAGTTCGTAATCCAGCCATCTAATGGTCTATTGAATATTCTAGCTCCATGGAACATTCCAGATATATCCGTAATAGTGCTCACACTCCAATTATTTAAAATCCCATTAAAAGAATCACACCCTCGAAACATATTTTTTAAAGAGGTGACTTGTGAAAGATCGGGAGAGTTTATTAAATCAAAATTTAAATTTTCACAGCCATAAAAAGCATTTTCCATGGTTTGCCACTGTATAGTCCCCCAGCTTAAAATACCAGTAATCTTTCTTCGGTCTCCAGTATTGTTAAAGTATATTGCTGGAAATGTATCTGTTATGCTTACAGTATAAATATTTGGTGTAGCATAAGTATGAGTGATATTGCCTGTAACATTTGTATCTGAAGTACCATCTCCCCAATCTACACTGTAGTTATAATTCGTAAAAGCTGGGTTTGTTGGAATTGTAATTTCGTTAGTTGAAGAAGTTCCTTGGTTTGAGGTGTTCCAAGTCGATATAAAAGCCTGTCCAAAAATGGTGTACGTAACGCTTATAAAAAGAAATGTTAGAATATTTTTTATCATGGATTGGGGTGTATTTATACAAGTCATACCAAAGTCAAATTTGCAATTTAACTTTAGGGACTAAAATTATTTGTTGTAAACAGCTGCTTGATAACTGTTAACAGGCCAAAATTAGTAGCTTAAAAAATTTTTAAGTCCCCTGAACTCCAAGAAAAATGGTTTCTATTGCTAAAGCATAAAAAAACTTTCTAGAGAATGAAGAAAGGCATTAGATAAAATACTACTTTTAAATTAAGAGAGGTTTTCCATTTTTTTTCTAATTTCCTCTAAACACAAATTTCCTAAACTACCTTCGTGCGTGTGTTTAATATCTCTTTTTGGTGTAAACCTACCTTCATAAATTTCAACACCCATTTGTTTATAGGCATCGCGGAAAGGCATTCCGCCTAATACCAGCTCGTTTAGGGTATCAACACTAAACAAATAATCGTATTTTGGATCTTCTAAAATGCTCTCATTGACTTGAATTTCTTTTAGGCTAAAGGTCAGAATTTCAATACAAGCTTTTAAATCTTGTATCGCAGGTACAATTACTTCTTTCACTAATTGTAAATCTCTATGATACCCACTCGGCAAATTGGTTAAGAGCAGACTTAGTTGGGTAGGTACTGCTTGCAGTTTATTACATTTTCCACGAATTAACTCAAAAACATCCGGATTTTTCTTGTGTGGCATAATACTCGAACCCGTCGTTAATTCGTCAGGAAAAGAGATAAAATTAAAATTCTGACTCATGTATAAGCAAATATCCATGGCCATTTTGGATAGGGTTGAAGCGATACTACTCATGCCAAACGCCGCTGCTTTTTCAATTTTTCCGCGTCCCATTTGTGCGGCTACCACATTAAATTTTTGAGTGCTGAACCCCATTTCTTCGGTGGTAAATTTTCGATCTATGGGAAAGGAACTTCCATAGCCCGCAGCGCTTCCTAATGGGTTTTGGTCTGCTATTTTATGTGCAGCATCAATGAAATACAAATCATCAATTAAACTTTCCGCATACGCTGAAAACCATAAGCCAAAAGAAGAAGGCATGGCAATTTGTAAATGCGTATACCCAGGTAATAAAATGCTTTTATGTTTATCGGCAAGATTTAACAGCAAGTCAAACAGTATTTTTGTTTCTGATTTAATCGCTACAAGTTCATTTTTTAAATACAAATGCATGGCCACTAAAACTTGATCATTTCTGGATCGTGCCGTATGAATTTTTTTTCCCGTGTCCCCTAATTTTTGAATTAGAAGATATTCTATTTTAGAGTGCATATCTTCAAAAGAATCCTCTATAGTAAAGGTTCCTTTATCAATTGATGCCCCTATCTCCGATAATTCCTTCACCAAACTATGTGTTTCTTCTGGCGTTAATAATCCAATTTTGCCTAACATTTTTGCATGTGCTTTTGAAGCCATTACGTCGTATTTCGCTAAATGCAAGTCTAACTCTCGATCATTACCAACGGTGAAATGGTCTATTTTTTTATCTGTACTAAATCCTTTGTCCCAAAGTTTCATTTTAATCGGTTGTTAGTTGTTAGTATTCAATTAGTGGTTGGTTGATGCTTTTTTTTGATGCAAAAAACTGTGTATTCTTTTATTTGATGGATAGTTTTATTTAAAACGTAAACCATTTTTTGAAATTGAGCTTGAATTTTAATTTCCCCCTTTGGGGTTAGAGGGCTAAAAAGCCTTCCAATATCTCAATATACAATTGTATTCCTTCTTCAATTTCATGGATATAAATATACTCATTTGCTGAATGGGAACGTGTACTATCGCCAGGTCCTAATTTTAAAGATTGGCAAGTTAGTGCGGCCTGATCCGAAAGGGTAGGTGATCCGTAGGTAGTTCTGCCTAATGCAATTCCTGATTGTACTAAAGCATGGTTTTTATCGATTGACGAAGAGTTAAGCCTGAGCGAACGTTCTTTAAGTTTACAGGGTGCTTCCGATTTTAGCATAGTTGCGATTTCTTGATTGGTATATTTATCATTCACACGAACATCTATCACCAAATCTACTTGTGATGGCACTACATTATGCTGACTTCCGGCATTAATTTGCGTGACGGTTAGTTTTACTTCTCCGAGGACTTCGGATGTTTTTTTAAAGGTATAATTTTTAAACCACTCTAATACCTTAATCGTATTGTAGATAGCATTATCTTCATTAGGATGTGCCGCATGCGAGGGTGTTCCTTGTACCACGGCATCAAAAACTAATAAACCTTTTTCTGCAATGGCCAAATTCATTAAAGTAGGTTCCCCTACAAGAGCCACATCAATTTTAGGTAAACTAGGCAATAAGCCTCTTAAACTATTTTTTCCTGCATTTTCTTCTTCTGCTGAGGCGACCATTAAAATATTATGACTTAAATTTTTGGCCTCATAAAAATGGGTAAACGTCGCTATTAGTGACACTAAACAGCCACCTGCATCATTACTCCCCAAGCCAAATAATTTACCATCTTCTATATGTGGATAAAAGGGGTCTTTGGTGTAAGCTTGATTTGGTTTCACCGTATCATGATGAGAGTTTAAAAGCAAAGTAGGCTTACTTTCATCCCAAAATTTATTTTTAGCATAAACATTGTTATTCTCTCTTGTAAATGGAATGCTAAAAAAAGTGAACCAGTTTTCAATGGCTGCTGCTGTTTTATCTTCTTCTTTAGAAAAAGACGGAATGCTGATGAGCTCTTTTAAAAGATCAATGGCTTTTTCGGTGAGTTGTTTTTGAGTCATTTTATAAGGTAATTGTGGTAAATAAGCGAGCATCGGTTTTCATCATTTCCAAATCGCCTAAACATACTTTATCTACATTATGCTGTAAAGCATGAAAACAATTCTCTAATTTGGGAAGCATACCCGCCGCTATTATTTTTTGTGTTAAAAGGTCTTGATATTGTTCTGTATTGATGTTTTTTATCACCGAATTTTCATCTTTGATATCGAGCAAAACACCCTTTTTTTCAAAACAATAATACAAGGTAGTTTTGTAAATTTTACTGAGGCCAATCGCAATTTCGGAGGCAATAGTATCAGCATTAGTATTGAGAATTTGCCCTTTACCATCATGTGATAAAGCACAAAAAACAGGGGTGAGTTTCGCTGTTAATAGGATGTCAATAAAGTTGGTATTCACACGATCTATATCGCCCACGAAACCGTAATCTATATCTTTTACTGGGCGTTTATGCGCTTCAATGGCGTTAGCATCGGCGCCACTTAAACCAATGGCGTTACAGGTGTTTGCTTGTAATTTAGCCACTATGGTTTTATTAGTTAATCCGCCATAAACCATGGTAATGATATCCAGACTTTCAGCATCAGTTATTCGTCTTCCATGGACCAATTTAGACTCAATACCTAGTTTTGAAGCTAAGGTGGTTGCTAATTTGCCGCCACCATGAACTAATATTTTTGGACCCTCCAAGGCAGAAAACAAGGACAAGAACCTATCTAATTCAGCTGTATTTTCAATGACATTACCGCCAATTTTTACAATCGATAGGCTTTTTTTAGTCTTCTTAGTCGGCATGAGTTTTGCTTTATGCTATATTATACTTTTATATGCTCCTTCCTTTAGAAAGGATGAGCTTATTTTTTATTTGTTTTCGGGGATCAAAGAGCTCAGTATTTTCTTTAATACAATCTGCGCCGCATAGGTTCTGTTGTTCGCCTGTTCAATTACTAAAGATTGGTCGCTATCTAAAACTGCGTCTTCTACAATCACATTTCTACGAACTGGCAAACAATGCATAAACTTAGCATTTCTAAGTTTTTCTTTAGTCATCATCCAATTTTTATCTTGGTTCACTACCTTGCCATAGTCTGCATAACTACTCCAATTTTTTACATAAACAAAGTCTGCATTTTCTAGTGCTTTATTTTGATCGTATTCAATTTTAGCCTCCCTTGTAATTTCAGGGTTTAATTCGTACCCTTTTGGGTGGGTAATGACAAAATCAGCTTCTTGTTTCAACATCATTTCAGTAAACGAATTGGCCACAGCATGGGGTAAAGCCTTAGGGTGTGGCGCCCATGACAGCACTACTTTTGGTCGGTCTTTCGTTTTGTTTTCTTCAATCGTGATGGCATCCGCTAAGGCTTGCAAAGGATGCCCAACGGAACTTTCCATATTCACTACAGGAATAGTGGCATATTTTTTAAATCCATTGATCACCAATTCGGCTTCGTCTTGCTCTTTATCGCTTAAGGAGGCAAAAGCACGAATCGCAACGATATCACAAAACTGTGCCACCACTTGGGCAGCTTCTTTTATATGTTCTGACGTACCTTGATCCATGACGCTTCCATCCTCATATTCTAAGGCCCAACCTTCGCTTCCGAAATTCATCACCATAACTTCTAAGCCTAAATTGCTAGCTGCTTTTTGAGTACTTAATCGCGTTCTAAGACTATTGTTAAAAAATAACAAACAGATCGTTTTTCCCTTTCCTAATTTTTTAAACGCTTTTGGACTTTCTTTTAAAGCTTTAGCTTCTTTTACCCATTGCGCTAATGAATCTATGTTTTGTATGCTTAGGTAATGCATCATGCGAATAACATTTTATGTATTATGTAATAAAGATGTACGTACTATTTGAAGGTGTAAACTTCTTTTTCTTTCTATTCTTTTCTCTCAACACGCTACTTTATTTTAGTAAAGTTCCTTTTTCAAGGCATCAAAAAACAGATCAAGGTCTTTTTCGGTTATAGTTAACGCAGGTAAAATTCTCAATACATTTTTATTATTGGCACCACCTGTAAAAATATGCTGATTATAAATTAGTTTTTTACGTAATTCAGCAACTTCAAAATCGAACTCTAGTCCAAGCATTAGGCCTCTTCCTTTTACTTTTTTTACCTGGGGAATAGCTGCCGAACAAGCTCTAAAATAATGTTCCAAACGACGTGCATTTTCGATTAAATGTTCATTTTCTAATACTTCCAGAACGGCTAATGTTGCCGCACAAGCTAAATGATTACCTCCAAAGGTAGTCCCTAACATTCCGTAAGTGGCTTTGATCCTTTCATGAATTAAAATTCCCCCAACAGGAAAACCATTGCCCATACCTTTAGCGATACTGATAATATCAGGTTCAATAGCATGATGCTGAAAACCAAAGAATTTTCCGCTTCTGCCAAAGCCTGACTGCACTTCATCGGCAATTAAAACTACGCCATTTTTTTTGCAGATTTTTGCAACTTTTTGGTAGAATGCTGTTGTGGGTTCATCTAAACCACCCACACCTTGAATAGCTTCGAGAATTACGCCACAAACATCACCTTTTTCAATTTCTTTTTCTAAGTTTTTTAAGTCTTCAAAGGCCAAAAAAGTAACCTTTTGTTGTTTATTAATGGGTGCATTAATTTTCTCGTTATCGGTAGCAGCCACAGCTGCTGAGGTTCTCCCATGAAAACTGTTATGGAACGCAATAACCCTTGATTTTCCAGTAACAAAAGATGCCATTTTAAGGGCATTTTCATTTGCTTCGGCACCAGAACTACACATAAAAAGATTATAATTTTCACAAGCTGATTGTTTTCCCAATCTATGAGCTAATTCTTCTTGTAAGGGATTTTGAATAGCGTTACTATAGAAACCAATTTTATGCAACTGTTCTTCTATTCTTTTTACATAATGAGGGTGCGTATGCCCTATAGAAATTACCGCATGACCCCCATAAAAATCTAAATATTCCTGACCTTTATCGTCTGTAACAACGATTCCTTTTGCGGAAACCGGTGTTACATTATATAAAGGATATACGTCAAAAAGTTTCATATGTTTACTTCTTTTAATGGCTATAAATTACCCTCTTTTATTCTTGATATTTTGTCATAAGAAGCAATTATCCCTTGTATTAAGGAAGAACTTAAACCTTGATGTTCCATTTCATTTAGGCCCTCAATAGTGCAGCCTCGAGGGGTGGTTACCCGGTCTATTTCAGCTTCAGGATGACTTCCGGCTTCAATTAATAAACTTGATGCACCAAAACAAGTATGCATGGCTAATTCTTGGGCTTCCTTGGCATCAAAGCCTAATTGAATGGCACCCTGAGTCGTGGCGCGAATCATTCGCATCCAAAAGGCAACACCACTCGCGCAAATTACAGTTGCTGCTTGCATTTGGTTTTCTGGAATTTCCATCGAATGGCCCATTCTATTAAAAATAGCTTTTGCCAAATCAATTCTTTTTTTACCTTTTTCATTACTACATACACAAGTCATCGATTTACCCACAGAGATAGCTGTATTTGGCATGCTGCGAATGATATATTGGTCTGTACCAAGACTCTTTTCTATTTGAGCTATTCCAAATCCGGTCACCGTAGAAATGATCACATGTTTCTCCGTTAATAAATCTTTGATATGTTCAAGGATCGGTTGAAACTGTGCAGGTTGAACAGCAAAAATTAAAATATCAGATTTTTCCACGGCGTCTCTGTTGTCAGAAGTAACAGTTACGTTTCCAAATTTTTCAAAATTTAGGATATTTCTAGTATTTCTTTTAGTCAAAAACATGGTGGTCGCTCCATTCGAATTTAAAATTCCCTTGGCGATTGCAGTGCCTAAATTTCCTGTTCCTATGATGGCTATTTTCATAATATAAATCCTTTAATCCTCAGTAGAGAATACATGGCGTGTTTTTTAAGTTAAAATATATGTTGTGAACAAGCTTTACGAGTCAGCTTTAATTCACTGTAGGTATTTAAATACGCTCCCACTTGTTTAAGTAAGAGAGGCTAAAAAACCCCGGCCTTTAAATTTAACCCCATTCCTTCGTCAAACCCAAACATCAAATTCATATTTTGAACGGCTTGGCCAGAAGCTCCTTTTAAAAGGTTATCTATGGCCGAAGTGATCAAAAGTGTATCCTTATGTTTGTGTAAATAAATATGGCATTGATTGGTATTGACCACTTGCTTTAAACTAATTTCTGTTGCTGAAATTTGTGTAAATAGGGCATCTTTATAAAACTCCTGATATAGGGCATTGGCGTCTGCTAAACTTGTAGCACATGTAGTATATGCTGTTGCAAAAATGCCTCTGGTAAAATTACCTCGGTTGGGTAAAAAATACAGCTCGCCCACATCATTTTTAAAAGCGTGTAAACTTTCGTTGATTTCATCTAGATGTTGATGTGTAAAAGCTTTGTACCAAGACACATTATTGTTTCTATAACTAAAATGTGAGGTGTCAGACAGGCTAACACCTGCACCTGTACTACCCGTTACGGCATTGACATGAATAGCTGTATTGAGCTGGTCATGTTGCGCCAAAGGTAATAATGCTAATTGAATGGCGGTCGCAAAACAACCTGGATTCGCAATATAATTTGCATTTTTAATGGCTTCTTTATTTAATTCGGGTAACCCGTAAATGAATTGTTTTTCATGTAAAACCGCCTCTTTTTTTAACCTAAAATCATTACTTAAATCGATGATTTTTGTGGTTGATGAAAATGAATGTTCCATTAAAAAAGTAGTCGAGTTTCCATGGCCTAAACATAAAAAAACAACATCAACAGCTAGGTTTACAGTATCCGTAAATGTTAAGTCCGTTAGGCCTAATAAATCCGAATGTACGGTGCTAATTTTTTTATGAGCCCTAGTCGTGCTATAAATAAAGTCAATTGTTACTTTCGGGTGTTGCCCTAATATGCGAATAAGCTCACCTCCCGTATATCCTGAACCACCGATAATTCCTGCTCTAATCATTATACCTTGCTTTATGCCATAAGCTGTAGGCTTTAGGCTTTTTTAAATTCAATTTTTTAAACTACTAACGGCCTATTTTCGAGGCTTTGGAGCATATTATTGAGATGCGTCTTTGGGCGCTAGGGGCTATTCACATGGTTGTAAATTTTACCTGGATTGGAGAGAATTTTAATAAAGCCTTTGGCTTCATCTGCGGTCCATCCTTTATTCATTTCACCATAGCTTCCAAAAGCCGCATTCATTAAATCGTGTTCAGACTTTATCCCGTTTAATCGGTATTGAAATGGATATAAGCTCACGAAAACATCACCTGTAACATTTTTTTGGGTATCGGTTAAAAAAGTTTCAATATTTCGCATGACTTCATCTAAATAATTGCCTTCATGCAATAACATTCCGTAAAAATTACCTAGCTGCTCTTTTTGAAACTGCTGCCATTTACTGAGCGTATGTTTTTCTAATAAATGATGCGCTTTTATAATGATTAAGGCCGCAGGAGCTTCAAAACCAACCCTTCCTTTAATGCCAATGATGGTATCGCCAACATGAATATCTCTTCCAATGGCATACTTTGATGCCAAGACTTCAAGCGCTATTATATTCTGTACGGGGCTATCTTTTTTGCCATCAATCGCGACCAATTCGCCTTTTTCAAAGCTTAGGGTTAGGTTTGTTGGGTTTTTTTCTTGTAATTGACTGGGGTAGGCGCTATCCGGTAATGCTTTGTCAGAGCTTAGCGTTTCTTCACCACCAACAGAAGTGCCCCAAAGACCTCTGTTTATTGAATATTTTGCCTTTTCCCAGGAGTAATCTACTCCGTTTTCTTTTAAATAGGCAATTTCTGCTTCCCTAGATAATTTATGATCTCGAATAGGTGTAATAATTTTGATTTCAGGAGCTATGATTTGGAAAATCATATCAAACCTCACTTGGTCATTACCAGCACCCGTACTTCCGTGAGCAATATGAGTTGCACCTATTTTTTTGGCATGTCGAACTATTTCGATGGCTTGAACAATACGTTCAGCACTTACAGATAAAGGATAGGTATTGTTTTTTAAAACATTCCCAAATATTAAGTACTTTACAACCGTATCATAAAATGTTTGTACGGCATCGATGGAGGTGTAAGTGCTTGCCCCCAATTGTAAGGATTTTTCTTTTATGCTAGCAATCTCTTCGTTAGAAAATCCACCTGTATTTACACTTACGGCATGCACTTCAAAACCTTGATCTTTTGATAAATATTTGGCGCAATAAGAGGTATCTAAACCGCCACTATAAGCTAAAACTAATTTATTCATTTCTCTTTCTTTTTTAGGAAAAGTGTTTCTTTAATACTTTTAAGTCTTTTAAAAGCCTTTGTATTTAATTTTTCTTTTACAATTATATTAGTTTTACTTTTTTCTTTTGCTTCGGAATCATAGAGCATAGCAGTACACAAACACATTTTGCGTTCAGTTCTAGTTAAAATATCAAAATTTTTACATGTTTGGCATCCTTTCCAAAACTCAGGATCATCCGTTAACTCTGAAAAAGTTGTAGGTTTATAACCCAACTCGTAATTGATCTTCATTACAGCTAAACCTGTAGTGATTCCAAATATTTTAGCATCAGGAAATTTTTTTCGAGAAAGTTCAAAAATTCGTTGTTTTATTTGTTTTGCTAATCCTCTATCTCTATAATCGGGATGTACTATAAGACCAGAATTGGCCACGTATTTTTCATGGCCCCAAATTTCTATATAGCAAAAACCAGCAAAATTGCCTTCATCTAAAGCAATAACAGCGTTACCGTTTGATAGTTTTTTACAAATATAATCAGGGGTTCGTTTAGCAATTCCAGTACCTCGAACTTTTGCAGATTCCGCAATTGTATCACAAATTATTTCGGCGTATTTAAAATGTGATTCGTTAGCAATTAGTATTTCCATTGCCAATGTTATATTTTAAAGTAAAAGTTAATTATAAATTATTTTTGGTTTAGCGGAAATGGACTCACCTATTTCCAAAATATAGCGCACCCTTACGGGCGACGACGTGTAGGTGTAAATGAACGAGCAGGTACAAAAGACCTGTCTATAGAAGATATGTTATTGATTTTGTTCATTATGATATCAAAAGTACAAATAAAATTGACTTATTAGAGTTTGAAACTAAATTTTTGTAAAAATGTTACTTTTTGCTATATACAATACTGATTTCGTAAGCCATGTAACTTAAAATTGTGATATACTCAATGCATAAAATTCCTAAATGCTCTGTATAACTTGGGTTTGAATAGGCCCAATAACTTAAAATGACAAAGGCAGACCAAAGTATGGCAAATTTGAATTTAGTGAAAATTGTTAAAAAAACTAGAAATACAATATACCATGGATGAACCGTGGCCGATATTAAATAATAAATACTAAGTACCCATAACATTGAAGTTATAAGGAGCGGTAATTTTTGTTTTTTTTGGAACCAACTAAAGCATAGCACAATACCAATAATTATGTACGGCGTTATTTTTCCATAACTGATAATTAATTCCCATGGTTTTTTATCAAAATAAAGTACAGCAATTTTTTTAACGACATTGTATAGACTCGCGTTAAACTCGAAATTAGAAAACCACAACCCCACCGTTTCCGAATAATTAGCAAAAAAATCAGGACTATAAAAAGGGACTAGTAATAACAGGGAAACCGCAGCCACAATACTATAGAATAGGATGCTTTTTTTTAAACCCAAGTATTTTATAAAAAGGGGAAGAAAAAGTAGGGGCACTAATTTAATCGCAATCGAGAAGGCATACAAAACTCCAGCCATTCGCCAGTTGTTTTTTGATAATAGGTATAAAGACCAAACAAAGAAGAAGAGCATCACAGCTTCAAAATGAAGATTTCCACTCAGTTCTAAAATCACCAAGGGGTTTAAAAAATACCCAAAAATAAGATGTGGAGAAAAATTCAGATTTTTCAATAACTTTCTTCCGAAATAAACGATGCCCACATCAGAAGCCATAATACTAAGGCGCATAACAATGACAGAACCTAAGATGCTTTTACCACCAAATAGCGCTGCAATAGCAAATATAATTTGATTTAAAGGAGGGTAATTACTATAAAATTTGGGACTTAATTCGCCCATGCCTAGGAGCAATTCTTCGGCATTGTCGATGACTAAATCTGGCTGTACAATTAATTCGTTAGGAACTTTTAAATACGGGTTAATTAAATTACTGACGAGTTCTCCGTCCCAAATAAACCGATAAAAATCTTGTGATAGATTGGGAAGTGTAAACAGAAAAACCAGTCTAAAAAAAACTCCTGACCAAAGAAGAAATTTAAAGTTGAATTTTTCGAACTGAACTATTTTGTAAGAAAAAACAAATAGCCCGCTAAAAAGTACGATTAGTTTTATAAATTCTGTTCGTTGAAAATGATAGGCAATAACATAATAAAACAAACAGCTAAAGAGTACTAAAATTACAGATACCTTATGTAGTTTGCAGTATTTTAGAAAGGTATTCAACATCTGTATAAATGGATTTTCCAGATGGAAAAATAAGAAAATTAAATGGTTTCACCTATCTAGGTTTGGGGATCAGCCAAAAACAAAAAAACCGTTCTCTTTTTGAAAGAACGGTTTTAGTTTATTTTATTTTGAGAAATTTTAAGCTCTAGCAGTAAGAGATTTAAAAAATACAAATCCGAAACCTAAAAACAACATGAAATGGAAAGGAAATAAACCGAAATCATTTAAAGGAATTGCACTGTACATCCCAAACAAGAAATAAATCATTAATGCAGCCTCCAAAATCATGTTCGGCGACAGTTTTGTAGCTAAGTATTTATTGGTTTTCCAGCTGTCTTTTAAGTTACTCAAATTAAATTTTGGTGTGCGTACAAATTCACTTCTTTTACCCATGTGACCTTCTAAAACAGCAATAGAATTGTGTAAAGAAAAACCAAGTGCAATAGAAAAAAATGTAAAAAACAATTTAATATAATCTATAAAATTATCAAAGCTACTGCCTTGAATGCTCTTATAGGTAAACCAATAACATACAAATAGGATAATAGTACTAACAATAAAAAAACTTGTTACTTCAAAAATCCATCCTAAATGGCCATAACTATTTTTTATGTAAAGCATGGGGATGCTTAAAAAGGCAACGATAAACACACATAAAAACATGGAGCTGTTTAATAAGTGCATTACCCCATGAAATTTAGTTTTAAAAGGAATGTTCTTAGCAAAGATTACGCTAGAAACGGTTTTTCTGAAATTTTCAGCGCCACCTTTATTCCATCTAAACTGTTGAGAACGCGCAGCACTAATCACTACAGGAAGTTCGGCAGGAGTTTCAACATCCTCTAAATACTTAAACTTCCAGTTTTTTAACTGTGCTCGGTAGCTTAAATCTAGGTCTTCTGTTAAGGTATCGCCTTCCCAGTTACCAGCATCTAAAATACATTCTTTACGCCAAATCCCAGCAGTACCATTGAAATTGATGAAGTGTCCTTTTGCATTTCTACCCACTTGTTCAAGTGTAAAATGTGCATCTAGAGCAAAGGCTTGAATACGTGTTAAGGTAGAATAATCTCTATTGATATGTCCCCAACGGGTTTGAACAACACCAATTTCTTCGTCTTTAAAGTAAATTACCGTTTTCTTTAACCAGTCAGATGCTGGTAAAAAATCGGCATCAAAAATAGCAATGAAGTCTCCTTTAGCAATTTCTAAGCCTTCCTTTAAAGCACCAGCTTTATATCCTTGACGGTTGGTTCTGCGGATATGGGTAATATTTAAACCTGTTTCTTTTAATTTTTGGATGTGGATGGCTGTAGCTTCAACAGATTCATCTGTAGAATCATCTAAAACCTGAATTTCTAATTTACTAGATGGGTATTCTATTTTTGCAATATTTTCTAATAAACGATCCATAACGTATTCCTCGTTGTATACGGGGAGTTGAATCGTTACAAAAGGTATCTCTTTAGGATCTAAGAGATTGAATTTCGCAGCGGTGTCATTTTTTCTTTTGTTGCCTAAGTAGTTGATTAAAAGATTCAACTGCGCAAGGCTGTAGAAGAAGATGAGTACTAATGCGATGCTATAGATAGCAATGATAATGTAAGTAATTGTTAAAGCCATTTTATTTTATACTGTATTTAAAAATCCAACTTAGAATTTTTACGCCTGCAAATATACTACCTTTTATCGTACCAGATACTTTTGATATGCCAATTCTTTTTTTATAACGCACTGGTACTTCGGTATATGTAAATTTCTTTTTTACTACTTTTAACTGCATTTCTACCGTCCATCCGTAGGTTTTGTCTTCCATATTAAGCGCCATCAACGTGTCATATTTAATAGCTCGGAAGGGACCAAGGTCTGTAAAATTAGCACCAAAAAACAGTTTCATTAGAGAGGTTGCCAGCCAATTTCCGAAAATTTGCTGTGGTGTCATAGCACCCTCTTCTCTTAAACTGTCTACTCTGGCACCAATAACCATATCCATATCACGCGTTATAATAGGTGCAATTAATTTAGAAAGTTCTTCCGGGTAGTCAGAATAGTCTCCATCGATAAATACGATGATGTCAGGTTGTTTAGACTTTTGTTTGATATAATTAATTCCTGCCAAACACGCATAGCCATAGCCTCTTCGGTTTTCGGTTAAGACCGTAGCGCCAGCATGGGCTGCATTTTCAGCAGTTTTATCGGTAGAGTTATTATTAACAACTATGATTTCGGAAACCACAGCAGGAATTTCTTTAATTACATGAGCTATAGAATCAGCTTCGTTGTATGCGGGAATGATAACGTTTATTTCAGGCATTACTATTTTTGTCAATCTAAATCAGTTTAAAATATAAAATTACGAGCTACTTTTTTTATTTACTAAGGTCATTAAATCAACATTATTCCCTAGTAGTATTTCGGTCGGATTGATTCTGCCTTCTTCTGGTCCGTTTTCTAATTTTAAAACGCCACGTGGGCATACTGCAGAACAAACACCACAACCCACACAACTAGAGCGTACTATGTTTTCTCCTTTTTGGGCATATGCTCTCACATCAATTCCCATTTCGCAATAGGTAGAACAATTGCCACAAGAAATACATTGCCCCCCATTGGTCGTAATTCTGAAACGAGACTTAAAGCGTTGTACAAATCCTAAATATGCAGCCAAAGGGCATCCAAACCTACACCAAACGCGATTCCCAAAAATTGGATAGAAGCCAGTTCCAATGACCCCAGCAAAAATAGCGCCGATCAAAAGGCTATATAAATTTTGTATGCTAGCTGTTTTTATACCGATAACGGTGCCAGAGGCCGTAAAAAAGCTAATTAAAGTGAGTACAGTCATACCCACTGCAAAAACCAAAACACCGTGTACAAGCCAACGTTCTACTCTCCAAGAAAATAGTGATTTGCTCGAGTGTTGACGGTAGGGATCGCCTAAAGTTTCGGCCAAGCCACCGCAACCACAGACCCATGAACAATACCATCTTTTTCCAAAAAAATACACCATAACAGGAACAATGATAAGGCTTAGTACAATACCCCAGACTAATATAAACAAGCCTATTCCACCACTATCTAAGAGTGATTTTAAATTCCATTGAAAAAAGAAGTCATAGTCTAAGGGAAACGCATTTTTAAAATCATAATAGGGCATTTGCAAACGCAGCATAATTTCAGGAATCAAAAAGGCAAAAACAATCTGAAAGAATAAAACAGATGTTGTACGCACCATCTGGTACACATTATGACGGTATTTGATATACATACGCACGGCCATAACGACCATGACCACGCAATACATAAAACCATATACAAACCAATGCCCGGCAGGGTTGCCACTTAATGCTTCACTAGTTGGATCCAATAAATAAGTCCAATTCAATGCATATTCTGAGCCGAAATACAAAACAATGTAAAACGCTACTAAAAAAATAAACACCAACCAAGCAATCCATCCTCTGTTGGTGGAATTTTGATGGTAAATATGATCGTTTTTAATCCCTTTTTTGCCCAAGCTAACGACTTGTGGGGTAATAAACATAAGGGCGCCGATAATACCTAAGCCAAAGGTTAACCACCACATTAGCCCTTTATTATTGACGATAAAACCAGCACCTGATGTTTTTCCTATCACGCTAGCCATATCGCTTCTGCTAATATATATTTTTTTATCGTATTCTTTATTTTTAGTATGTGTTTCGTTGGCAGACTTTAAAGCTTTTGCCACCATAGGGGATAGTTCCTGCATTCCAGAAAATTCCTTGTTTACAATGTTATTTTTAAGGTCTTCAACAAAAACGGCACTTTTAATATTTTTTTCTTGAACGATTTGCTCTAGCCTATGTTCATTTAAGTTAAACGTACCCAAAAGCGGTAATGCCGTAAAAATAGCTAAGCCTATTAAAAAAATAACTAAGCCAGATTTTTGTATTATTTTCATATAAATTTATTTTTTTTCATTTCCTTGAAAAAAGAAAATTCAGCATGCTCAATTCGGCTATTTGTTGCCGTATCTCGATTACTAACCGCCTGTTGTTTATTTGAGATTTGTGAATATTCTGAATAAAAAACCTAGCAGCCTAAAACTGTCCACCTTCAACTATTAGTAAAAATACGTTTCCAGTTTTTTTTCTTGGGTTTTATTTGTGTTCCGAAGGCGCTGTTGAATTTTTCTACAATGTCATTTTCGTAGTTTTTATAAAACTCGGGATCAAAATTGGCGTCTTTTAAATATTCCATGACATAAAAAATATTCTTTTTATCGGTCAACCAGCGGTCAAAGATTTCGTGGCGCATTCGAATACCAAAAGTGTTGATGCCTAAAAATTCTTTTGTATCAGCATGGTAAGCGATGGTGATGCAAATATTTTCAGAGCTGTGCCTCCAATGAAAATGGAGTTCAGTTTCTTTTTTATTCCGCTCGCTAAACACCCAACCATAGGTTTGATATTCAATATCAAAAAACTTAGCAGAATTAAACCAATGACCCGGCTGGTAGGCCGTTTTATTCCCACAAATAGTTTGTGCTAGTGTTTCGCCCATCATTCTGCCTGTGTACCACACGGCTTCAATAGGTCTTCTATGGCCAATAGCCTCATGTTGTTCGGCGCAATCCCCAATAGCATATACATTGTTGATATTCGTCTCTAAAAACCGATTTACTTTCACGCCTTTTCCTAAATCGATTCCTGAATTTTTTAGAAAATTGATGTTTGGTGTTACCCCAGCTGTGAGGCCTACTACTGAGCATTCAATGACATCTCCTTGATCAGTTTTAACTGCTTTAGCATGGCCATTTTCATCGGCAATTATTTCAGCTAAATTTGTATCTAAACGTAAATCAATATGATGGTTTAAAATATGTTCATTGATGAGTTGTGATTCTCCTGAGGGTAAAACGCCGTTCCAAAAACTTTTTTCACGTACCAAAAAAGTAACGGGAATATCTCTTGTTCTCAGCATTTCGGCCATCTCAATACCAATAAGTCCACCACCCACAATAACCGCCCTTTTACACACCTTGTTATTAGGGGCATTTTTTTCTAGTTGTTCTAAATCTTGTTTGTGATATAAACCTTGAACTCCTTTTAAATCTTGTCCAGGCCATCCAAATTTGTTGGGCTTTGATCCCGTAGCAATAATTAAAACGTCATAACCAATGGTATTTCCGTCTTTTAAGTAGAGTTTTTTAGCATCAGGAGCTATGCTTTCAACATAGCCATTTTGTAATTCAATCCTATTTTTTTTCCAAAACCAATTTTCGTAAGGTTGGGTATGCTCAAATTTCATGTGCCCCATATACACGTACATTAATGCCGTTCTAGAGAAAAAATAGTCGCTTTCTGCCGATACTATGGTAATTTTTTTGTCAGATAATTTTCTAATATGTCGTGCAGCGGTAACTCCTGCTATTCCATTTCCAATAATGACTACGTGTTCGGATTCCATATGCTGGTATTGGTAATTTATATAAAGGTCGTATTTTAATCAAGAACCTTTATGTAAAAAAGATTTAAATTCATTCAGATGCATTTATAATGTACTATTTTTGAGAAAAAGTAGCCACATGAAAAAGTTAGGATTCCTGATTGTATTTCTTATTGAAATGTCGTGTACAAGTCAACAAAAAAAAATCAACGGAGTAAGTTTTGTAGCTTCTCGAGAAGAAGTTGCACAAGAGCATATCCAGGAGGTCGTTAATTTAAATGCGAATCATGCCGCTGTAATGCCTTTTGGTTTTATCCGTGATTTGAGCTCTCCCGAATTGAGTTTTGACTCCGATAGGCAGTGGTTCGGTGAAACCAAAATAGGCGCCAAACAATACATTAGCATGCTCCATAAAAACGGCATAAGTGTCATGTTAAAACCACAGATTTGGATTTGGAAAGGCGAGTTTACCGGGAATTTAAAAATGAATACAGAAGAAGAATGGAAAACCTTAGAAACATCGTATAAAAAGTTTATCATGACTTATGCTGAGTTGGCAGAAGAGGCAAAGGTTGAAGTATTTTGCATTGGAACAGAATTAGAGCAATTTGTGCAAAACAGACCCGATTACTGGATTGGATTAATTCAGGATATCAAGAAAGTTTATCAGGGGAAATTAACCTATGCTGCGAATTGGGATGAATACACTACAACTCCGTTTTGGGAACTTCTTGATTACATAGGAGTAGATGCTTATTTTCCTTTGTCTGATGAAAAGTCGCCCTCGGTAGAAACTTTGAGGAATGCTTGGTCAAAATGGAAGCCTGTTATGGCTAAACTTTCAGAGGAGAAAAATAAACCTATTTTATTTACAGAATATGGATATAGAAGCATGGATTATACGGCTAAAAAGCCATGGCTTGTAGATCGTAATCAAGAAAATGTAAATTTAGAAGCTCAAACCAATGCAACCCAAGCCATTATTCAAGAATTTTGGTCTGAAGATTGGTTTGCAGGTGGATATGTATGGAAATGGTTCATTAATCACAAGAAATCTGGAGGGAAGGAGAATAATAGATTTACGCCTCAAAATAAACCAGCGCAAGAAACGATAAAACAACTATATAGCACTTTTAAGTAAGCCTTTAGTTTAAAACTACATACTTTAGAAACGGGTAGGATTGTATTTGGAGATTTCTAGATTTTTAACAACCTTTGTCTAAAGAATACTACCATGATTTGTAAGAATAAAACGAAACTATTATTCTTTTCAATTGTCTTGTTCATGACCTATCCATCTGGTTTTTCACAAGACTCCATAGCTACCTTTATCGCTAAAGAAGGGGACGGCATTATTTCTGTATTGCGACGCGAAGGCTTAGATGTCAAACCCAATTACCAAAAATTTATTGATTTAAATCACGATAAAATCAGCAAAGGGAGTCTTCTTCAATTGGGTAAAACGTATATACTACCACAAAGTGAGTTTTCATTTAGTAACATGGGTAGGGTAGTAAACCTATCTGATCATAAAGAATCTTCTATTTTTGATACTAGCTTAAACGGTTTGTCCAAAAAAGATAGCATTTTAAAAAATACGGTATATTATTTGCTTCTAGACAGGTTTGAACCTAGTAATTTACAAGTGGTTAAGGCCGATAGCCAGGTGCGCAAAGATGTGGCTTTAACCATGTCTAAAGTACTTTTGGAGCAAGGAGCACGTGTTTTTTTATTTGAGTACAACGTAGATGATCGTTTAAACTTAGGCGCGTATATCGATGCTATTAATAAGCGGTTTTTTATGTTTCGTGGCGCACACCAACGTTTATTGGTTCTTGATATTGACTATGGTCATTTTAATAAAAATGCAACAGTTGTGGTTTCGCATAGCGAGAACAGTAAAGAAGGTGAAAAATTTGCCAGAAGTATCGAAAATATAGTAAAACAAAAAAAGATGAAACTAGCTTCGGCTGCTGAAAAGCAAAGCATCTTTACAGATAAAATTAATCTTTTTATTGCCAATAATGCACTTCCAGCAATGACTTTTGTAAAATTAGAAGGAGCTGTAAAGCCCAACGAAAATGCAGCTTTAGTTAGTGCTGAAAAAGATAATTTTATTGCTATCCTTACAAAAGGCATACAGGTCGATTATAGTACAATTGTAATAGAAGAATAATACCATTAAATAGATTTAGATTAGAAAATAATGCGAATGATTAGTTTTAAAAATAGTTTGGTTTTAATAGTTTGTAGTATCAGCTTTTATGCCGTTCAAGCGCAAGACGTATTAAAAACAGTCACCGCAGAAAAGGGAGATGGCATCTTATCCTTGATACGAAAACATGGAGTAAACCCCTATGAAGTGTATGAGGATTTTGTAGCCTTAAATATTGACAACCTAAGAGACAGTACTCATTTATTTGAAGGAAGATCTTATAAAGTGCCCATTAAAGTTAAAAATGAAGAACCAAAATTGATTACAGAAACAAAGGCTATTAAAGGCATAACTTATGATATTTTCGGTAAAAAGTATGCAGAGGTGGTATCCCAAAGCGATGTTCTAAAAGATGCCATCTATTATTTAGTTTCTGGTCACGGGGGTCCGGACCCTGGCGCCATGACAACCTATTTAGATACCTCGATTTCTGAAGATGAATATGCCTATGACATTACGCTGCGTTTGGCCAGAGAATTAATGTCACATGGGGCCACGGTATTTGTGATCGTAAGAGATCCGGATGATGGTATTCGTGATGAACGAATATTGGCAATGGATCGTGATGAAGTAGTTTATCCCAATTTAGAAATTCCTCTAAATCAAACAGCCCGACTTAAACAGAGAGTCGATGCCGTGAATGAATTGTACCAACAGCATAAGGGGAAGTACCAGCGTTTAATTGTCACCCATGTAGATAGTAGAAGTGTAGGGCAAAATATTGATGTTTTCTTTTACCATCATGAAAAAAGCAGTAATGGAAAAAAATTGGCAGAAAGTATCCATACCACCTTTGAAACTAAATACAAAAAATACCAGCCTAACAGGAATTACTCAGGTACTTTTAAAGATAGAACGGCGCTCTATCTCGTGCGTAAAACGCATCCTGCCATGGTATTTATTGAAATTGGAAATATCACTAACGTACAAGATCAACGCAGAATTTTAGACCCTGACAATAGACAAGCCTTAGCTAAGTGGATTAGTGAAGGTGCCATTTTAGATTTTCAACAGCGGTAGTCTTCATTTAATGCGGTAGTTGATGGGTAAATTAGAATGACTTAAACAGCAATATTTCGCCTATAATAGTCATGTAGTTTTTCTGGGCTTGCTCCTAAATAATTTTTGAGATGTATCATACCAAAATGATATTGTAAACGTAGTTCACCTTTTTCTCTATATTTTCTAGCCGAAGTTTTTACTTGAAAGGGCAATATAGTAAATGAGTTTATTTTATAGAGTCTTCCAATAAATTCATTGTCCTCGTAAACGGTATATTTTTCATTAAAACCATTGGATTTCAAGAACAAATCTTTGGTGATAAAAAGTGATTGATCGCCACCTCTGCATATTTTGTAATTTAACCTGGTGAACCAAGCAAAAAAGTTCAAAAAACGACTATTGCTATCAAATTTCATTTGAAAACAACCAACCTGGTTTCCATTTTCTGTGGCTGTTAGGATTGTTTTATCAAAATTCTTGGGCGGAAAGGTGTCTACATGCAAGAAGTATAAAATTTCATGTTGCGCAAAAGCAGCACCGCGATTTAATTGTTTTGCCCTTCCTTTTTCTGAACTAATTACCTTTGCTCCATGTTCAAGAGCTATGGCAACCGTATCATCTGTGCTACCACCATCAACAATAATAATTTCATGTGAAGCGGTCGATTCATAATTTTCATTCAAATAGGTAAGTAACGTGCCAATGCAATCTGCTTCGTTTAAAACAGGAATAATAATACTTATGCTAGATTTATTTTGTTTCATTTAGCCGCCAATCGTAGTCGATAAAGTCCATTTTTGCCTCATCCTTAATTTTAATTTTACTGTATGATTGTATATAATTTAGGATAGATCCATTTTCGGTAAAATCACCCCTAAACCATTTAAAAATGTAGGATATGTTAATTTTTTCACTGGTAATTACATTGCGTTTGGGATCATTAATAAAATCAATGGTTGCATTTTGAAGCTGGGTTTCTAATTTTGAGCTTACAAAGGCCTCGTTAAGTAACTTTGGGCATGAATAAGAAGCACAGTTAATAGCAAAATGAATGCGAGGTTCATTCATTTTCCGGAGAATTTTATGCTCGATATCGCCCAATGAATACAGCTTTGTCCCTACTTTAATCCACTCTTTATCCCAAGGCTTTTTAATGTCTTTAATGCTTTTAACAGGATAATTTTCTAAAATTAATTTAACCGTTGCCGCGTTGTAAAGATTTATAAAATAAGCCAGTTTTTCTGATGCACTAGAAGTAGCGTTGGGTTCGGATTGTGCTAGGCTTGCCAAATAAGCATCCAGTGCCTTTTCATCTTTTTTAAAAGCTTGGTAATGAACATTGCCCTTACTGTCTACGTATTTTTTTAAAAGTTGATGCCATTGGGTATGGTCTGCAACCCCTGAAAAAGCTTCAGTTTGAGCTACGTCTTCACTTTGCCATTGAAAAGGAAAAAACAAAAGCATCCACATATGTACAATAATAAGCTTCATAGTACTATTTTTTAATACAAACTTAGTATCAACTTTCTACAAAAGCTTACAATTGTTTTAATAATTCTCTAAATAACTTCACCATTTTCGGCTCGGTTTTTTCGGCTACGGCAATAATTTCTTGAACATTTACAGGTTTTAAATTTTCGGGATCACATTCGTCGGTAAGAACAGAGATCGCTACTACAGGTAGACTTAAATGATTAGCCACAATAATTTCAGGAACAGTACTCATGCCAACAGCATCAGCTCCTAAAAGTTTGAGCATTCTATATTCTGCTCTTGTCTCTAATTGAGGTCCAAGCACAGAAACATACACGCCTTGTTTAAGTGTTATGTTTTCTTTTTCAGCAATGGCTAGTAACTTATTTCGCATGTCTGTATCATACGGGTTGCTCATGTCGGTGAATCTTGATCCAAATTCACTTACATTTTTAAAGGCTAAAGGAGAACCTCCTTGTAGGTTAATATGATCTTCAATCAACATCATATCTCCTTTTTTCATATCTAAATTTATGGCGCCAGAGGCATTAGAGATTAATAACTTTTTAATCCCGAGCTGGTGCATTACCCGAATAGGATACGTCACATCCATTAAATCATAAGCTTCGTACATGTGAAAACGCCCTTGCATGACTACGACTTTTTTATCTTGAAATGTGCCATAAATAAGTTTTCCGCTATGAAATTCTACAGTAGCTAAAGGAAAAAAAGGAATGTGGTTATAGTGGGCTTCAATGGTGTTTTCCAGTTCATCTACTAATTTTCCCAAACCAGTACCTAAAACGATACCGATTTCTGGGCTTTCAAAACCTTTACTTTTTAAGTAGTCTGTAGATTCTTTTAATTGTTTTTTAGTCATTTTTATACTTTTTTAAGAAGGGTTTAAACGCCGAAATGTTGGCAATGTCTTCATAATAGTCAACATCGTTTCTGCTGTCTAAAAGTGTTATATTTTTATTTTTTAAATCGTTTAATGTGTCCTTTAATACCGTTTCTGTCCCCCATTTTTTATCTTTAAAAACACTGGGCTCAAGGGTTTTCATTCCTAGTAGGTAATAACCGCCATCTTCGGCTGGGCCAATAACAAAATCGGTTTGGGTAAGTTGGGAAAAGGCATTTTCTATGTCGCCTTCACTTAAATCGTACATATCACTACCCATAACAATAATTTTTTCATAACCAGCTTCAAAACCTTCTTGAAAAGCATGGGCCATTTTCACTCCCAAATCACCATTGCTCTGTAATCTTTTTTGGTAAATGGTAGCATCCCATATATCATCTTGCCAAATGGTTTCAGAGTAGTACACTGCTTTTGCGACCTTCAAATTTTTGGTGATGTGCACGGTATGTTGAAGTAAAAACAGGTAAATCTCAAGCGCTGTTTGATCGCCAACTGTCGCTGCTAATCGAGTTTTGCATTTGCCAAGCTCAGGATTTCTAGTGAAAATAAGGAGTAAGTTTTTAGAGGACACAAAATAGAATTTAAGTTTTATTAATTATCCAATGCTTTGGATCAGATGATTTTTTTGGGATCAAAAATGGCTTATCGGACAACTTTCTCTCCTTTGGTCAAAAGTTTACCCCAATATTTATTAAAGGTATGTACTTTGGTGGTGGTATTGCCATCCATGTCAAAAATAGGATAGTCTCTTTCAACCCATTCAAAAATGCCGCCGTATAAATTAGTGACATTCGTAAAACCTTCTGCAATTAATTTTTCACCAATATTTTCCGAACGCACCCCAATAGAACAGTAAACTACAATGGGGGCATTTTTATCTGTTATGTTTAAATTTACGAGATTAAAATCATGATACCCCACCCAAATAGCATTTTTAAGGTGGCTTACTTCAAATTCTTCTTTTTTACGGGTATCTAAAAGAGTATAATTTTCAGCAGCGTACAATGAGTCAACGCTGATATAGGAGACTGTATTTTTATTCCACTTCTCTAATGTTTTTTCAATGGTTCTTTGTCCGATTGAGAAAGTCGAGAACGAAAAAGCTAAAAAAAAACAAATAAAATACTTCATATTTTTTTAATGATAGAGAACAAAGGTACTAATAAGTAAAAGTAAAATAGAAAAGACCTTTTAAAAACAAAAAAACCCAAACATTTCTGTCTGGGTTTTTAATGTGGTGCCTCCAGGAATCGAACCAGGGACACATGGATTTTCAGTCCATTGCTCTACCAACTGAGCTAAGGCACCAACGCTTATTAGCGGCTGCAAATATAATTTCAATTTTGCGATATCCAAACAAAAATGAAAAAAAAGCGAAATGTTTTTTTTCATTTTTGCAACTTTGTAAAATGAACCTAGTAATAGACGCAGGAAATAGTTTTGTTAAGGTGGCTGTTTTTAAGGGAAATAGCCTATTGAATGACGAACAATTTGAGCTTTCTGAATTTGTAATTCGGATTAAAAATATTTTTAAAAAATATCCAAACATCAATCGTGCGATAGTCTCTTCGGTAGGTTCTATTACCGATAAAGAGCTTAAAGTACTAAAACTTTTCTGTAAAGTACATCAATTGAGTCATGCCTCTAAAGTTCCTTTTAAAAATTCATACGCCACTCCACAAACGCTAGGGGTGGATAGAATAGCCTTGGCCTGTGCAGCATTTTATCATAATCCAAAGGGGAATACTTTGATTATTGATGCGGGAACTTGTATTACCTATGATGTAGTGAATGATTTTGGGGAGTATTTAGGCGGTGCTATTTCGCCGGGTTTACAGATGCGTTACAAGGCGCTGTACCAACAAACTTCAAAACTACCATTACTAGAACCAGAAAAAGAGGTAAATCTTATTGGAAATACAACAAATTCAAGCATCCATAGCGGCGTTATTAATGGTGTTTTAGCTGAAATTAATGGGCTGGTAGACCTGTATAATCAGCGTTTTAAAGATTTAACAGTTATTTTAACAGGTGGTGATGCCCTATTTTTGTCAGAACGAACAAAAAATACCATATTTGCGAATCCAAAATTTCTTCTTGAGGGATTAAATTACTTATTGGAATACAATAAAAAGTAAATGATTAGAAAATTAGTATTGGTAATAGTCGCTTTTGCCTCTTGGGGGTTAACGGCGCAAAGCGGAAGTTCATCTCCTTATTCTTATTTTGGTTTAGGTGATATTATAGCTTCAGGTACAGTAGATAATCAAATGATGGGTGGTATTAGTATGCATGCAGATAGCATACATATTAACTTAAAAAATCCGGCAGCTTACAGTCAACTTAGATTAACCACCTATGCTGCGGGAATATCTCATAAGCGTTTGGGGTATAACAGCGCAACGGGTAAAGAAAACTCTACCTTAACAAATATGGATTATTTGGCTATAGGCGTTCCATTAAGTAGTCGTATGGGCATGGGTTTTGGTCTTATGCCATTTTCTTCGGTGGGGTATAATATAGAATCAAGCATCACTGGCGCCGATGAAACAACGTTAAGCAATGAATATTCCGGAGACGGAGGCTTAAATAGGGTGTATTTGTCTTTAGGGTATAAGATCCTTAAAAATTTAAGTGTTGGTGCTACAGTTAATTATAATTTTGGGACTATCAACAGTAGAAGAGTACAGTCCTCATCAGATGTTCAATTTGGAACTTTAGATAGAAGAGAGTCAAAATTAAGTGGGTATGACTTTAACTATTCTTTAAATTACACCCCTAAGTTAAATGATAAATACAGATTGTATTCTTCTTTAGCCTTTGATACTCAGGTGAATTTAAATGCTGAGAATCAGCAATCATTAGGCTCTTTTTCAAGGTTAAACGGACAAGAAATTGAAGTTTTTGAAGTAGATTTGCAAGCACAGGGTTTAAAGAGGGCAGATGTAAGAATACCAACAATAGCTACATTGGGTCTTGGAATGGGCGAGGATTTAAAATGGTTTATAGGGGCGGAGTATAGTTTTCAATCCTTAAAAGACTATAAAAATGATTTCTTCCAAGTAGATAATTTACAATATGGCGAAGCAAGCACTTTCGCCGTTGGAGGGTATTATATTCCTGATTATTCTTCATTTACCAACTACTTTAATAGAGTGGTATATAGGGCTGGTTTACGCTATGCGGATACTGGAATGGTAATTAATAATGAATCAATAAACGACTTTGGCATAACTTTTGGAACTGGTTTACCGTTGAAGGACTTTTCTAACCTTAACATAGGTTTTGAGTTTGGTCAGAGAGGAACTATTGACGCAGGACTCATAAAAGAAAATTATTTTAAATTTAATATTGGACTATCTTTAAATGCAGAGTGGTTCTACAAACGAAAAATTAATTAACCGTTAAATACTAGATCATGAAAAAGAGAATTTATATCGTAGCTATGTTGCTTTTTGGGTTTATGGGGGGTGCAATAGCACAAGCAAACCCAGAATGCCCTACAAACTTATCTATAGTGCATGAAAATGTGAAGGTGAAAAACTATGAAGCTGCATACACACCTTGGAAAATGCTGTACACCACATGTCCAGATTTAAATAAAGCTATTTATATCTACGGTGAAAGAATCTTAAAGTTTAAAATCGAAAAATCAGCCGGTGCTGAAAAAACGGCCTTTATTAACGATTTAATGGGTCTTTATGATGCAAGTATTAAGTACTTCCCTAAAGATTTTAGCGTAGCAGGTATTGCTATCGATAAAGGTTTGTTGATGAATGATGAAAAAATGGGTTCTGATCAAGAAATTTATACTATTTTACACAATGGTTTTACTGAAGACAAAGCTAATTTTGGGAATCCAAAAGCGTTATACTTGTATTTTTCACTCCTTGTAGATTTACATAAAGCGGGTGCAAAAGATTTACAAGAAGTTTTTGATACCTATGACAATGTTACGGAGCAAATTACTGTTGAAAACAAAAAATTAACAGATAATATAGAAAAGTTATTACCAAAAGAAGATGATGGTACAATTACTGCAAAAGAGAAAGGAAGATTAGCAGCGTACACTCAAAACTCGGGAATTTATGGTAGTATAGAAGGTAGTATTGATGCTAAATTAGGAGCCTTAGCGGATTGTTCTAACCTAATACCATTATACGAAAAGAGTTTCGAAGATAAAAAATCAGATTTAACTTGGTTAGAGAGAGCCTCAAGTAGAATGTACAACAAAGAATGTACCGACGATCCTATGTTTAAAAAAGTTTTAGACGCACAATTAGCCTTAAAACCTACTGCAGATTTGTATGTGTATTTAGGAGGCTTAGAAAGTAAGGCAGGAAATAAAAGTTCAGCATTATCCTACTTTACGAAAGCGATTGACTTAGAAACAGATAATTTTAAAAAGTCTAACTTATTGTACAAAGTAGCCACCGATTTTTCTAGAAGTGGTAGCAAGTCTAACGCTAGAAACTATGCTCAGAAAGCCTTAGATGCTAATCCTTCAAATGGTAAGGCTTATTTGTTAATTGCTAGTTTGTATGCCAGCAGTGCAAATGATTGTGGTAGCACTAGTTTCGAAAAGCGTGCTATGTATTGGAAGGCTGCAGATGTTGCTCGCCAAGCGGGAAGAGTAGATCCTTCATTAGCTAGTAGATCGGCTAGAGCCGTAGAGAGTTACATGTCAAAGGTGCCTTCTAGAGAAATGATTTTTAGTGAGAACATGGCGGGTAAAACGGTGACATTTAACTGCTGGGTAGGCGGTAGCGTAAAGGTTCCTAATTTGTAATATGAAACTATTTCATATAAATAATTTTAAAAGCATTGCTGTAGTTTGCGCTACAGCAATGCTTTTTTTGGCTTGTGCCGACGAGTATAGTAAAACGGGTGATGAATTAAAAAAGCAATTGTACCCTCAGTGGACTGCTGAAAATTATAAACTTGTTTATACAGAAATACCTGAAGTTACACTTGCAGAGCAAATAGCTGAAACAAAAAAATTGGTAGTACTAACCGGAGCAATAAGTGAAAATTTTGAGAATCTCGCTTTTCCGTACATCACCTTCCCAAAAGGCTTAAAAATCGATTATTTTGATAAAGAAGGGAATAAAAGTGTAATTTTGGCAGATTACGGAATTATTTATTCTGGAACTGACATCATAGATTTAATAGGCAACGTGATTATAGAGATGCAAGACGGTAAAAAGTTAGAAACGCCTCAACTATATTACGATCGTGCCAATAAATGGATTTTTACGCAAGAAAAATTTAAATATTCTGATGAAAAAGATGGTACCTTAATTCAGGGTATGGGAATGGATTTCAATGAAGATTTTACCATTTTAAATGCGCATAAAACCGGAGATGGTTATAAAATTATTAAAGACGAAATAGATGACTAAATTTTTTAAATACACAGAATATATTTATTTAATTATCGGGTTTTTATCGCTCAATGTTATTTATACCAATTGGAGTAGCGATAAACAAAGAGCTTATTTGTTTATATTTTTTGCAATAGTATCTTTTGGTATGTTTTTGTTTAGACGAAACTATCGCATAAAATTCGAAAAACACAAACAAGACAATAAAGAGTAATCTTGGGACTATCAATTGTTATTATTATTGGCTGCTTAATTTTATCTGCTTTTTTTTCAGGGATGGAGATTGCCTTTATTTCTGCAAATAAAATTCATATAGAAATTGAAAAGAAACAAGAAGGTTTTTTAGCTAAAGTATTAACAAGACTTACTAAAAAACCATCGAAGTTTATCGCCACCATGCTGATAGGTAATAATATTGCCTTGGTCGTGTATGGCCTGTATATGGGTGACTTGCTCATGCATTGGTTTTTGAGTTATGGCCCATCCAGTAGTGCCTTGATCACTGCACTCTTAACTGATTTTAGTCTTATATCACAGACGGTAATTTCAACGATCATTATATTGCTGACTGCAGAGTTTTTACCTAAAGTGCTTTTTCAAATATACTCAAACACTTTATTAAAAATACTGGCTTTACCAGCCTATATTTTTTATATTCTTTTTTCATTTATCTCCGATTTTGTGATTAAAATCTCTGATATTATTTTAAAGGTATTTTTTAAAACCGACGGGGATGAAGTACAGTTGGCTTTTAGTAAAATAGAATTAGGGGATTATATTACAGAGCAAATGGAAGCAGTAGAAAAAGAAGATGAAGTAGATTCTGAGATTCAAATTTTCCAAAATGCGCTAGAGTTTTCGGCAGTTAAAGCACGTGAAGTTATGGTGCCTCGCACAGAAATTGAAGCGGTAGAGCTTCACGAGACCCCAAAAAGTTTAATAAAAAGATTTTCGGATACAGGTTATTCAAAAATATTGATTTATAAAGATACCATTGATAATATTATTGGTTACGTACATTCTTACGAACTTTTTAATAAACCTAAGACTATTAAAAGCATACTCATGCCGGTTGAGTTTGTGCCGGAAACCATGTTGATTAGTGATATTTTAAGCAACCTTATTAAAAAGCGAAAGAGCATGGCGGTTGTTTTAGACGAATATGGCGGAACTTCTGGAATCATGACCGTTGAAGATATCGTTGAGGAACTTTTTGGTGAGATAGAAGATGAACACGATTCAACCGATTTAATTGAAGAAGAAATCGATTCAAAAAACTATAAATTTTCAGCGCGCTTAGAAGTTGATTATATCAATGAAAATTATAGATTAGAGCTTGCAGAAAGCGACGAATACGGAACATTAGGAGGCTTAATTGTGAATGAAACTGGGGAAATTCCTGATAAAGATGCTCAGATCAAAATAAACAATTATTTATTTACCATTCTTGAAGTATCAAGTACCAAGATAGATTTAGTTGCCCTTGAAATATTAGATAAAGACTAGAATTATAGCCTTATCGGCCTAAGTTAGGGTACAAGGCTTTTTAGCCTAAGCCAATTTGAACTTAGGCAAAGTAGCTTAATGAGAAAGCTAATTTGTTTTGCATCTTTATAATTACTCAAGGCTTTTCTTCAAGCCTACTACCTAGTGAACAATTGGGGATCCAGAGTTTTTAAGCACCAATACTGCCACAGGCCTGTGTTTAGAATTTAATTTTGATCTACTTAGCTTCCTTTTTTAGCACTAAAATTGCATTCTTTTGTAGCTAAAAAAAGGAACTAAAATTCACTTCCTTTAGTTAAATACCTTTATGAAAAACAACATGGTAGCTCTTTTTATAGGCTTGTTTTTTTTTATTTCTACGATAGCATTTTGACAGTCAAAGGGTTAGCTCAAAAATGAAGCGCTGATTCCTATTTTTCTTGCCGTAAATATTATAAAATTTTTGTCTTTAGTATTTAAAAGAAAAATGGTAATTTCGTGCGCTGATATAAAATAGTAATATAGAATGGCAATTTTAGATAAAATTAGAAAGCAAACAACCATATTGATTTTAATCATAGGTTTAGCATTATTTGCATTTGTAGTGTCTGGTATCTTTAGCGCAGATTCCTTTTCGGGGAATAAAGCTGGTTCCGCTATTGCAGAAATCAATGGCAATGAAATTTCTATAGATGAATTTAGAGAAAAGGTTGAAATAGCGACGCGTAACTACGGTCCTAATGCTACAGCAATGCAAGTTGTAAATAATGTGTACGACCAAGAAGTTCGAAATGCGATTCTAGACGAGCAATTTAAGGCTTTAGGAATTACAGTAGAACAAGATCAAATTGTAGATTTTTTAAGATCAAATCCTCAGTTTTCACAAATGCCTCAGTTTTTAAATGACAATGGGGTTTTCGACGAAACAAAGTTTATCTCGTATATCGCTGATTTAAAAGAAAACAACCCACCGGCCTATCAGGCATGGTTAGAAAACGAAAAAGACATTATTCGTGCCGCTAAGGAGCAAATTTACTTCAACTTAATTAGGTCAGGTGTTGGATCTACTTTAAAAGAAGGAGAGTTAGACTATAAATTTGCGAATGATAAATTAGATATTACCTATGTAAGAGTACCTTTTACATCTATTGCGGATAGCACAGTGGCTGTAAGTAAAGCGGAAATTGAAACCTACATAAAGGCACACAAAGAAGATTTTAAACAAGAACAGAGCAGAGATATTCAATTTGTATATTTTGAAGAAAAAGCATCTGTTGAAGACGAAAATTCTGTAAAAGAAAATATCACCTTACTTTTAAATGACAAGGAAGTATTTAGTGAGGCTAAAGACACAACCGAAGTGATAAAAGGATTTAGAAATACAAGCGATATGGCGGTGTTTTTAGATCTTAATTCTGATATGAAATTTGATACCATTTACAAACCAAAGTCGAGCTTACCAGCGAAATTTTCAGATACGATTGCGCAATTAAATGTTGGTGAAATTTTTGGCCCTTACCGTGATGGAAACATGTTTAAGGTAACGAAGCTTACAGGTAAAAAGGCTAATGGCAATGTTAAGGCTAGTCATATTTTAATAAAATACAAGGACTCTCAAAGTGCTGACGAGACTACAACGAGAACAAAAGAAGAAGCTGAGCAAATGGCAAAGGAAATTTTAGTAGAAGCTAAAAAGTCTGATGTTAATTTTGCTGACTTGGCAAAAGAAAAATCTGAAGGGCCATCTGCACCAAGAGGTGGAGATTTAGGGTTTTTTCAGGAAGGTGCTATGGTAGCTCCATTCAATGATTTTGTGTTTAGCAATAGCACGGGATCTATCGGAATGGTAGAAACTGATTTTGGCTTTCATATTGTGAAAGTAGAAGAAAAGCAAGATGTGTATCAAGTAGCAAACCTAGTTAGAGAAGTTGAGGCTTCTGAGACAACAACAGATTTATTGTTCCAAGACGCCACTAAGTTCGAAATGGAATCTATAGAGGGTAAAAAAGTATTTTCTGATTTAGCTGCAGAAAAAAATTATGTCATAAGGCCAGTAAATAAAATTAATCCTATGGATGAAAATTTACCTGGACTTTCTGCACAACGCAGCATTGTTCAATGGGCATTTAATGACAATACTGAAAAAGGCGATATCAAGCGTTTTGACTTAAATAACGGCTATGCTGTTGTTCAATTAGTAGCAAAATATGATAAGGGCCTAATGTCTGCTGAAGATGCTTCTGCTACAGTACTGCCTATATTACGTAAAAAGAAAAAAGCAGAACAAATCATAGCTGCCAATAAAGGAAAATCAATGGATGATTTTGCTTCAAGCAATAATGTTTCTGCGGCTACAGCTACCGCTTTAACGGTAAAGGCGGCAACCATTCCTGGTGCAGGCAATGAACCTGCTGTTGTTGGTGCTGCTTATGTTTTAGGTGAAGGAAAATCTTCGGGCTTACTAGAAGGCAATACTGGAATTTATATGCTTAAGGTTACTAAAAAAACGGAGGCTCCTAAACTAGATAACTACAGTACTTTTGCAAATACACTAAAAAATACGAAGTCGAATTTAATATACTCTTCCTTATTTGAAGCTCTAAAATCAGGGTCAGAAATTGAAGATAATAGAGCTATTTTCTACTAATAGTAGCCCTAATGATTCATAAAAAGCCTCCAATAGGAGGCTTTTTTTATGGGTGTATTTTAATTGTGGGATTTGTGATCAACAAGAGCTAGGGACTTATCTGTTGAAAATTCCAAGACCTTAATTATGTCGCTATTTCTTGATTTTTAAGGAGGCAGGCCTGAGGGTGTTAAAGCACCATTTCTGCATAAGGTAAAACAGTCGCATAGCCTTTGCCCTGAAAATATCTAGGTGTATTTTTATCTCCGACAGCCATTATAAAATCACCGCCCCAAGCACCTAAACTTTTAATAGCACCATTAAAATCGCTAAATCGCTCCTGTTGAATCGGAGTTTTTTGTAATACGGCACCTACTAAAGCTTCATGTGCTAAAATAAGCTGTTTAAATAGATCTATATTTTTACAAGAACGTATTTCGTTGGTAAGTGAGGTTATTTTTGAAATAAACCTTTGGGAATCAAAGGCTGCTTTTCGATAGCTGTTAATACCTTCTCTACTATTTTGTTTTGTGTTGAGGTGTATAAAGTAAATAGCATCTAGAAAATGAGGCGTAAATGCTACTTCAGTAACCAAAGGTTTTTTTTCTAACACTTGGTAAGTAATGGGTTTGTTGTGCTGCGCACAGGCAATGTCATAACCACTGCCAGTAAAGGCATTCCACAGTAAAGTAAACGGATTAACTTCTGCCCATTGAGCAACATTGTTTAACAAGGTGGATGATGAGCCTAAACCCCAATCTCTGGGAAAGTCTAAAAAGGTATTTACCTCATACCCCACATTTTCAGACAAAAAACTAGTGTTTAATTTTTGCGCTTCTAGGACTATTTTTTGAAGAGTTTCCGCGATTTGACTATCCGTGGAAGATATTATTTTCAGTGTTGTGCTGTCAAAAAGTGCTTCGAACCATATTTTTGATTGATGGTCAAAACTTTTCCAAACTATTTTTTTTGTGGTGTTTTGGGTGCGTATAAGAGATTGGCCATACCGTGTTGGAACGGCCAAAGCAAGAGCACCATCGAGCACGCCATATTCTCCAGTGAGCAATAATTTCCCGTTGCTGTAGAACTTCTTTGTCATTAGCTATTGCGTAATTGAGCTAAGGCTTCTACAACAGCACTATGGCTTACTGTGTGTTTTTTAAAATAGTCAATTAAGGCTATTTTTTCATTTTCCGTAGCTTCAAACTGATTTAGAATATTCATCAAATGCATTTTCATGTGCCCCTCTTGAATTCCGGTGGTCACGAGGGAGCGAAGGGCGGCAAAATTTTGAGCAAGACCGGCTACAGCCGTAATTTTCATTAATTCTTGAGCCGATGGTTTTTGTAATATTTCTAAAGCTAATTTCACCAAAGGATGCAAAGAGGTTAAACCGCCAACCGTACCTAGGGCTAGTGGTACTTCAATCCAAAATTTAAAAACACCATTTTCAATACTCGCGTGTGTTAAGCTTGAGTAGTTGCCATTTTTCGCGGCATAGGCATGCACTCCAGCTTCTACAGCTCTAAAATCATTACCTGTGGCAAGTACAACCGCATCAATCCCATTCATAATTCCTTTGTTGTGGGTTACGGCTCGGAAAGGTTCAGCTTTGGCAATTTCAACCGCTCTAAGTATTTTTTTTGCAAAAACTTCGGGCGCTATATTTTTGTCTTCATTCAAATCTTCTATAGGGCAACTCACTTCTGCTTTTACGATACAGTTCGGTACGTAATTGCTTAAAATACTCATCACAATTTCTAAGCTACCTTTATTTTGAGTGTTCAAAGCACTGGCATCAAACTCTCTTCTTAGCGTTTTTGAAAATTGTTCTAAACATGTATTTATAAAATTGGCACCCATGGCATCTTGTGTTTCAAAGGTGCAATGTAACTGATAGTAATTTTTTAATTCTTTAGTTTTATTTCTGAGCTCAATATCTAAAATACCTCCTCCTCTTTTTTCCATGTTTTTCGTAAGCAATGCAGTATCCATTTTCAAAATGGGCTTTAGTTGCTTAAAAAAAGAAGTTATTTGATCAGCATCACCATCGTACATAAAATGAACTTGACCTACCTTTTCAGTATTTAAAACCTGGGCCTTAAAACCGCCTCTAGTCAACCAAAATTTTGCAGCTTTACTTGCTGCCGCAACCACCGAACTCTCTTCAATCACCATTGGAATGGCATAGAGCGCATCATTAATTAAAAAATTAGGGGCTATTCCAAAAGGCAAATAGTAGTTGCTAATCGTATTTTCTATAAACTCGTCATGAAGTTTTTGAAGCTTCGTATCGGTATTCCAATAACGTTCCAGAAGGGAAGTGGTTTGCGCTGTATCTGAGGTGTAATTCTCAGCAATCCATTTAATTTTTTGATCTTTAGATAGCTTTGAGAATCCTTGTATAGGCCTAATCATATATTGTTTTATTTCAAGTGTCAAAGATACTGAACTCGTATAAATTTTTTGTTTGTAAGTAAAACTTTAAATTTTTAGCTAGGCTGACACTTATTTGAAAATGAAATATGCAACTATAAAAACCAAAAGGCGATGATTTTAATGTAGCCTTAAACTAGAATTCAAGACATTGTTTTTTTAGGATTCCTAATAAGGTCGATTTAAGCCTAAGCTCAGGGTACATGCACCAAGGCTAGGCGATGAAATAATCTTATGAAGGAATTGCTGTGTTTTTCTTTATAAAAGTTTATTTTTATCTCAAATTATAAATAAAAAAAAATTTTTTAGTCTCACTCGTAAAATTAGTCTCTAGCACATTGCTAAGTTGACTTTTTTTTCTTGTAAATCTTATTGAACAACATGAAAAAAATTATATTCTTTTTCCTTATTACAATGGCTACTAGCCTAAGCACTCAGGCTCAAAATAAACCAGTGTCCCTTGAAGAAATATGGAATGGTACTTTTAGAACTGAAGGTTTAGATGCCTTACGTTCACTGAATAATGGTACGCAATACACAGTTTTGAATTTTGATAGAAATACCAAAACATCCAGTATTGATACGTATGATTATGAAACTTTAAATAAAGTAGGTACTGTGGTTGATTCTAAAAATTTACCGGGGATACCCAATTTTTCGTCCTATGTGTTTAGTGCTGATGAGAGTAAGGTTTTATTGGTCACCGAAAGAGAAGCTATTTTTAGAAGGTCTTCGCTAGCCATTTATTACATCTATGATGTCAAGACAAAATCAACTATAAAAATTTCAGATACTAAAATTCAGGAACCAACTTTGTCGCCAGATAATAGCAAGGTTGCCTATGTTTTTGAAAATAACCTCTATATTTTTACCATTGCTACTCAAAAAACAAAGCAAGTAACCACGGATGGTGTTAAAAACAAAATTATCAATGGGGTAACCGATTGGGTGTATGAAGAAGAATTTGGCTTTGTAAGGGCCTTCGATTGGAATTCTGATGGCAGTAAAATTGCCTTTATTCGATTTGATGAAACCAAGGTGCCTGAATTTTCTATGGATGTGTATGGCAGCGATTTGTACCAAACACAAACGGTCTTTAAATACCCAAAAGCCGGAGAAGATAATGCCTTAGTTTCGTTGCACATGCTCGATGTTGATTCAGGTAAAATTTCTGATGTGAATGTAGACAATGCCTACTATATTCCACGAATTAAATGGATGAACGATAAAAATATGCTGAGCGTTCAAACCTTAAACAGGCATCAAGATCATTTAAAAATGTATGCAGTAAACGCTAATGATAATACCGTTTCAGTGTTGTTAGAGGAAAAAGATAAAGCCTATGTGGATGTCACCGATAATTTAACATTCTTAAAAGACGATAGTTTTATTTGGACGAGCGAAAATGACGGCCACAATCATATTTACCTCTACCAGCAAGATGGTAAGTTAATACAGCAGATTACTAAGGGAAACTGGGAAGTAACTAATTATTATGGATACGACCAAAAGCAAGATAAAGTATACTATCAAGGCACTGAAAATGGCAGTATAAATCGCGATGTGTATAGTATTGGCACCAATGGCAAAAATAAAAGGCGGTTAACCACAAAGGAGGGTCAAAATAGGGCCGATTTTAGTGCCGATTTTACCTATTTCATCAATACTTTTTCTAGTGCGACCACTCCGCCAGAGTACAGTTTGCATAAGGCATTAACAGGTAAAAAAGTAAAGGACATATTAGATAATAAGGCTTTAAAAACAAAATTAGAAGACTATCAAATAAGTCCTAAAGAGTTTTCAACCATCTCGGTAAATGGAAACGAATTGAATATGTGGATGATAAAACCAACAAATTTTGATGCGTCTAAAGAGTATCCCTTATTTATGTTTCAATACAGCGGACCAGGTTCACAATCGGTTTCGAATACTTGGATGGGATCAAATGATTACTGGTACCAATTACTAGCGTCAGAAGGCTATATAATAGTCTGTGTAGACGGTCGTGGCACTGGATATAAAGGACGCGATTTTAAAAAAATAACGCAGAAAGAATTAGGGAAATTTGAAGTTGAAGATCAAATTAGTGCCGCTCAAAAATTAAGTGAATTGCCTTATATTGACGCGAATAGAACTGGCATTTGGGGTTGGAGCTATGGAGGCTTTATGAGCACCAATTGTATTTTAAAAGGCAATGATACCTTTGAAATGGCCATCGCGGTAGCTCCAGTAACTTCATGGCGTTTTTACGACAGTATTTATACAGAGCGGTATATGCAAACCCCTCAAGAAAATGCAAGTGGATACGATGAAAATTCTCCATTTAATTATGCCGATAAGCTAAAAGGAGCCTATTTACTAGTACATGGTACCGGCGATGATAATGTGCACGTTCAAAATACGATGCGCATGATCGAAGCTTTGGTGCAAGCCAACAAAGAGTTCGATTGGGCTTTGTATCCTGATAAAAACCATGGAATTTACGGGGGCAATACCAGACTTCATTTGTATAATAAAATGACTAATTTTATTAAAGAAAACCTATAACTAAAACCCATTTAAAACCAATTAAATAGTATGGAGAATACATTGAAACCAATGGAAGAGCAAGAGCTTTTCGGGCACCCAAAAGGATTATTTTACCTCTTTTTTGCAGAATTATGGGAGCGTTTTAGTTTTTACGGAATGCGGGCCTTATTAACGCTTTACATGGTAAATGTGGTGTTTGAGGCATTAACAACAAGAGATTTTGCAGCCGCTGCGGTTTACGCATCTTATGGTTCATTGGTTTACGCATCGACCGTTATTGGAGGTAGAATATCAGATAAGATTTTAGGATTGAGAAATTCTATATTTTTAGGCGGTATTTTAATGGCCTTTGGGCATTTTGTGTTGGCTATAGAAAACAATTACGCATTCTTTACAGCCTTAGCATTAATTGTTGTAGGTAATGGTTTTTTTAAACCTAACATTTCCACTTTTGTAGGGTCTTTATATAAAGATGGCGACATCAGAAAAGATTCTGGATTTGTTATTTTTTATATGGGAATTAATATTGGGGGCTTTGTAGCTCCGCTACTTTGTGGTTGGTTAGGGAAAACTTACGGTTGGCATTATGGTTTTGGATTAGCGGGAATAGGAATGTTATTAGGCCTTATAGCTTTTTGGAGCGGTATAAGAAAGAACGTATTTGGCGATAAAGGGCTGCCACCCACAAAAATGATTTTAGACAAAAAAATAGCAGGAATACGGCAAGGAATTATGATTCCGGTTTTGGCGGTATTGTCAGTTCCTATAATTGCTTTTTTACTATCAGCCTATAAGTCTTTAGGGGAAGAAGGGTCTTTTTTGGAAGGTGAAAATATTGTAAATCTAATATTTTATGGAATCGCGGCAGCTATTGCTGTATTTTTAACCAAAATTTTGATTGAAGCCACTATTGATGAACGTAAAAAATTGATCGTGGCTATCTTGATATCTTTCTTTATGACCATATTTTGGGGGTTTCATGAACTTTCAGGCAGTGTTATTACTTTATTCGCGGAGCGAAATGTGAATTTGTCCTTTATAGATGCGTCACAAACCAACGCTTTAAACTCCATGTACATCATTATTTTATCGATTCCGATTTCAATGCTTTTTACCTACTTGAAAAAGAAAAAACTAGACCCACGCACACCCTACAAATTTGCCTTAGGTTTAGCCTTCGCGGGGATCAGCTTCTTAATCTTATCCCTGAGCGGCGGTAGTGCTGATGCAGACGGGATGGTGCCATTCTCTTATTTGTTAATTATGTATTTTTTAATATCGGTTGGAGAGTTGTTCATGTCGCCAGTAGGCTTGTCTAAAATTACCGATTTATCGCCAAAACGTATTGTTGCATTTATGATGGGTATTTGGTTTTTATCATCGGCTTTTGCATTTCAAATCGTAGGGTTTATAAGTAAGCAGTTGGCTATTGAAAGTGATGATAAAAATATTGGAGGATTGGACACACTGACAGTTTACACCGATGGTTTTGGATTAATTGCCAAGTACGCTATAGGCGCCGCAATCATTGTTTTAATAGCCTCCCCATTTATTAAAAAATTAATGGGTAAAGTTCATTAGACTATTTTAAGCTCAGGTTAGTAGCATTATAAAAAGCCTTTAAAGAAGTCGAAACTACTATTTCAAGGGTTCTTTTTCTGATAAGGACATATCATAAGCTCCCTTTTCACCAGTATAGTGAAAAGGGAGTTTTCTTTTTTTGCAGGTACGCTGCCAACGCTGTACAAACGTTTTATAATTACTACCGTCGGCAATGATCAGTGTAGGTTTTAGAGCTTCAATGAAGCGGTCTAAATTAATATTTGGAGATTGTGTGAGTACTACGATATCGTACGAAGTTTCCTTTGGAGGAAAAATAGCCAAACTGTCTAAGATGTACAAACTTCTGCCCTTGAACTGATAATTGTTTTGTAAAGAATCTACCGAAAAATTTGCTATTCGTTCGTTCATACTATAGGCATCAACGGTAGCCTCAAAATTTTTAGGATGATGAGTCCAAAGTTTTAGTGCTGTTCCCTTTTGTGCTAAGATTCCGGTATATTTTGTTTGATGCAGCACTATAAGTTGCTCCTTTTTATGGGTAGTATATACCTGGATAAAAGACCAAGTTTGAAGTGCAATAATGCTTCCTAAAAAAAACATCAGCTTTTTAAAGGCGGGTTTGTTAAGGTATATTACCAGTGAAAATATCAAAATATAGCTAAGAACTAGTTGTGCACCATCAAAAGCTATTGCTTTGAAAACAAACGATTCTTGCTGTGCTACCCAATATACAACGGTATTCATTGTTTGTATTATTTCATTGTATAAGTAGGTGACGAAATCTGGTAAAATTTGTCCCACCGATAAAATAATAACCAGAAGACCACCACTTAAAATAATTCCCAAACAGGGAACAATCACTATATTGGAGATAAAAAATAAACTAGGAAATTGATGAAAATAAAATAAGCTAATGGGTACTACACCTAATTGCGCAGCGATGCTGACACTCATTAATTGCCAGATTTTTCGAATTAAAAATAGCTTTGGGAACCAAAAACGCTGAAGCATTGGATATATCCACAGAATAGCAAACACGGCGGCATAACTCATTTGAAAGCCTACCTGAAATAGGTACATTGGTTTTATAAGTAAAATAAAGAAAAGCGATAGGGCTAGAATATTAAATTTATTTGAAGGCCTGTTTAAATATAATGCATAGGCTAGGAACGAAAACATCGTGACCGCGCGAACTACACTAGCCGACAACCCGGCAATAAAGGCAAATGCCCAAAGGAATAGGACTACCAAAACTAATTTTATGTTCTGCCCATAGGCTAAGCTAGTAACAGGTTGCAATAAAAATTGCAAAATGAGTAGCAAAATACCCACGTGCAAACCAGAAACAGCAAGAATATGAACGGCACCAGCGTCTTTATAAGCAGAGTAGGTGTCTTTGGAAATATCATTTCTTTGCCCTAGTAGCAAAGCCTGCATAATTGCTAATTCTTCGGCACCAAAGTTTTCTGTTTTTAAAGACTTAATAATGCTTTCCCTGATGTGTGCTGCACGGCCGTATATAGTTTTAGTAGAGTTTCTTTTTTTGATATAATCCGCTCTTTTTATTTGTAGTTGTCCTAGGACTCCTAAATCTTTTAAATATTTCTTATAATTAAATTGATGTAGATTTAAAGGAGAACTAACGGCTTCAATGCTATTATAAACAAGGATCTCTTCATCAATTTGCAAATCTGCTGTAGTACTGTCTTTTGCAATGCTTAAAAGTAATTGTCCTGTAGTAGCTTGCTCTCCTATGGCTTGAGTTTCGGCAATATATCTGTCAGAAAAACTGTTGGCTTTGAGAACGTCAACGACCTTGAGATGAATAGGCTGTGCTTCATTGCTGTTAAAATTAGAATAATGGGTTTTGTAATTTTTTGGATTCGCCAAACTTATGGCGAACATACCAATGCAGAAGGTGCTTAGTAAAGCGATGGCTCCGAAAAGTGCCGAGGAGGTTCTTTTTTGAATTTGAAATAGGAAGCCTAAAGTGACTAATAAAAGTAGTACGCTTATGAAGGGAAATAGAATAGAAAAGTTTAAAAAGTATCCTGTTAAAATGCCTGCCACTAAAAAAAGTGTCAATTTTATTGGCACAAATTTTAATAACTGCATAGGCTATATTTTTTTTACAAAACTCTAGTGGCTTTTATAAAGGCAGCATTCCAATACCCTTCTTTTAATGAAGATACTATTACACCTCTTGAGCTTGTAGAGTGGATAAATTTAATTTCACCATCGTCTATAGCCACAACTAAACCCACATGATTTATTTTTTTTGCTTTTCTGCTGGTTTTAAAAAATACTAAATCTCCTTTTGTTACTTCTTTTAGGCGAATTTCTTTTCCTTCTTCAGCCATGCTATAAGAGGTTCGCGGTAAATTTATATCATGATTACTAAAAGCAACAAATAAAAGTCCTGAGCAATCCATGCCTTGGCTCGTAGTGCCTCCTAATTTGTAACGAGTACCTGAAAATTCGAGGGCAGAATCTATAATGTCTTCTGCTCTATTTAGCACGTAGCGTGGACCTTCAGTGTTCGCGATAACAACTTCAGCGGGAGCTGTTGCGTTGTTGGAAGAAGAACCTGAAACCGTAATTTTTTTAGTATTCGTTGTGCCGTAGGTAGTTTTTTTCTTGGCAACACCACAGCTTGAAATCAAAAAAGTAGATAAAATATATAAAAACTTCCGATTCATTACAACTGATTTAGGGCGGATTGCATACCAAAAGTAGAAAATTTATTTGAATGGTGGCTTGCGTGAAAATTTATTTAATAAGCAAAGCAACCATAAACTTAAAATACGGAGTATAGCTTTACTAATTTATACGTACTTTTTAAAAAAACCTTGGTTAGCGCTTTTAGCGCTACCTGTTAACGTTTATCTAGTTTTTAAGCTAAAAAACGCTTAGTTTATGCTTTTAATTGTTGATAAATAAGTTCAGCTGTATTTTTACTGGCGCCTGAACCTCCTAATTTTTCTTCTAATAAGTCGTAGTTTTTTAAAAGTGTTTTTCTTTTGGCAGGATCTAAAATTTGAGTTAGTTCGGTTTTTAAATTTTCAGTAGTCAAATTCTCTTGAATTAGTTCTTTGACAAGCTCTTTATCCATTATTAAATTGACCAATGAAATATATTTCAGGGTAATAATTCGCTTTGCAATTTGGTATGATAACCAACTGCCTTTGTAACAAACCACTTGAGGTACCTTAAAAAGTGCAGTTTCTAAGGTCGCTGTACCACTCGTTACTAAGGCTGCATGCGCAACTTGGAGTATTTCATAGGTTTTATTGAAGATTAAACCAATGTTTGTGTTTTTTAAAAAAGGGGTATAAAAGGCTTCATCCAAGCTTGGAGCCCCAGCAATGACAAATTGATAATCGGGAAAATCCTGAGCTACGGAAAGCATCACGAGTAACATTTTAGATACTTCTTGCTTTCTACTTCCTGGTAATAAGGCAATAATGGGTTTATTCAGGTTTAAATCATATTCTTTTTTAAAACCTAGGCTGTCAATTTTAGGATAGTTTTCAATGGCATCAATCAAGGGATGTCCAACAAAATTTACTTTAAACTGATGCTTTTTTTCATAGAATTCTTTTTCAAAAGGTAGCGTAACATACATGTTATCGATTGTACTTTTTATTTTTTCTATTCTACCTTCTCTTGATGCCCAGATTTGTGGAGCAATATAATAGCTGGTTTTAAACCCTTCTTTTTTTGCCCATTTTGCAATGCGAAGATTAAAACCAGAATAGTCAATAAAAATTAGAACATCAGGTTGAAACTCATAAATGTCTTCTTTACAAAAAGAAATATTTTTAAAAATAGTAGTGATATTGGTAAACACTTCTAAAAAACCCATAAAAGCCAGTTCTTTGTAATGTTTTACTAAATCCCCACCAGCAGCTTGCATTAAATCGCCTCCCCAGCAACGAATTGTTGCTTGAGGATCAACTGCCTTTAATTCTTTTATAAGATTGGCTCCATGAAGATCTCCTGAGGCCTCTCCTGCGATCACGTAATATTTCATCCTGTGAAGTTCAAATTCAAATTCAAGTTCAAGTTCAAAATAAGCATGCTAAAAATAATCAGCCTTGTTTGTTTTTTATAATTGAGGCAATAATTTTTTATTAACTGCTCTATTTCATCTAACAGTACTTCAATATTCTGATTATTTGTATAGTTAAGTTTTCTTAATATTTTAAGGTTTACTCTTGATTCTTTTAGTTCTTTTAATGAAAGCGTATATGTATGAATATAATCTTTAGTGGCGATAGAACCTTGCGCTTCTCCAAAGTTTAGCGCTCTACTTTCTCCTATTCTTAATAATTGATTACTATAATACAAGCCGACAGAATCGTTTGGTAATTCTTTACTAAACAAAGCCAAGTCAGCCGCTAAATTTACAAATCTATCCTCTAAATCGTACTTTTTTTCCATTAGGGCATCCTATTTTATTTTTTTAGATGCACTTGATTCTTAAACTTTAAAAAACCTTATAATACATAATCAATAAGGCAGTTAAAAGTGTGGCAATTAACACACCCTTAGCCCGTGCATCTCTTTTTATTTTTAAAAATAAAAAAAAGGCACCTAGATTGAGAACGGCACCTAAGGCTAGTAAACTGCCTATATGTCCTTCAGCAACCGCAGCTTTATAGGTGTCAGGAATACTCAAATCAGAAAAAATAATGATGTATAGTAAGGTACCGATAGTATTAGCAATAAGGCCTACCAAAAACCCAATACCTATTTCTTTTTTTGTTTTCATTTAGTTTAAATTCCAGTTATTTACTAATTGTATAGCATGATGTGCTGTTAAATCAAATTGCGTAGGTACTACTGAAATATAGCCCTGAGACAAGGCCCATTCGTCAGTATCTTCTCCTTTGTCAAGCAGTTCAAATTCGCCAGTAAGCCAGTAATAGTCTTTTCCAGTTGGACTTTGCCTTTTGTCGAATTTTTCTTTCCAATTGGCTCTAGCTTGCCTGCAAATTTTAATTCCTTTTAAATCTTCCTTATTTAACTTAGGAATATTTACGTTTAATACCACTCCTGTTGGGATGCCATTTTTTAAAGCCTCTCGCACTATCTTTTGTATATCGTTTTTTGCTGGACTAAAATCTGCATTCCACGAATAATCGCATAAAGAAAAACCAATGGCCGGAATCCCTTCAATGCCGGCTTCAATGGCAGCACTCATAGTTCCAGAATAAATTACATTGATCGATGAGTTTGAACCATGATTAATGCCACTAACGCATAAGTCAGGTTTTCTATCTAATAATTCTTGTAGACCCAATTTTACACAGTCAGCAGGTGTGCCACTACAGCTATATTCTTGAGTTTTTGTATCCTCTGAGTCGATCACCACCTTTTTTGAATATAGGGTACTATCAATAGTTATGGCATGACCCATACCCGATTGCGGACTGTCTGGAGCCACGACAACAACATCTCCAATTTCCTTCATATAGCTTATTAAAGCTCTTAAGCCGGGTGCTGTTATACCATCATCATTAGTGACTAAAATCAAAGGTTTTTTCATTTTGTATAATTTATCTTGTAAAAATACGTTTTTCAATACTATTGGCTGAATAAACTGTTTAACAAAAATTTACTATTTGAGTAATAAACTGGCACGGTTTTTTCAGTATCTTAGGGTGTTCAAAATGTATTAAAGCATATTGTTATACTATTTTAATACTAAATTTGATTAAAAAAAAGTTATGAAAAACAAATTAGCCTACGCACTTTTAATGATGCTATTTGCAGTAGCATCTTGTAGTTTTACGAATAAGTCTTTTGAAAACGACGATAAAGACAAGCTTTTGCTTGACCTTATTACGTATGTTTTAGAAAAGGGGCATTATCAATCCAAAACTATTGATGATGATTTTTCTGTTCATATTTTTGAAGATTTTATTAATGGATTAGATCCTACAAAACGCTATTTCTTAGCGAGTGACATCAAAGAATTTGAGCAATATAAATTTTCTATTGACGATCAAATTAAAAACACCGACATCACTTTTTTCAATACCGTGTACGAGAAATTAATGCAGCGTATGGAAGAAGCTAAAGGTATTTATAAAGAAGTTTTAGAAGCGCCTTTTGATTACGATGTTAAAGAAAATATTGATATTGATTACAATAAGCAATCTTTTGTAAGCACTAGAAAAGAGTTGAAGGAGCGCTGGAGAAAGCAATTGAAGTACGCTACTTTAGGAAATTATGATTCAAAATTAACACGAAGTACTACTGATGTTGCTGTAAGTACATCGGAAAATGATGCAGCCTTCGAAACAAGTTTAGAAGGCACAAATGAGGCCAATAAAAAGCCTTTAACCAAAAAAGAAGCAGAAAAGGAAGCGCGTGAAGATACGGGTAAAACTTTAGATGAATTTTTTGATTTTGTGGCCGACTTGGAGCGTAAAGATTGGTTTGTTCAGTATTTGAACACCATTGTAGAAGAATTTGACCCTCATACTTTTTATTTTGCTCCAGAGGAAAAAGAAAAGTTTGATACTAGAATGTCAGGTAAATTTGAGGGAATCGGAGCGCGTTTGCAAAAACGCAACGAGGGAATTAAAATTGTTGAAATTATTTCTGGTGGTCCAGTTTGGAGAGATAAGCAAATTGAAGTTGGTGATGAAATTTTAAAGGTAGGTCAAAAGGGAGAGGCTCCGGTTAGTATTGTAGGCATGCGCTTAGACGATGCTATCAAACTAATTAAAGGAGCGAAAGGGACTGTGGTTGATTTAACCATGCGGAAAGTAGATGGTAGCATTGAAGTAATTTCTATTACAAGAGATGTTGTTGAGCTTGAAGAGACTTTTGCTAAATCAGCGAATATTATTAAAGACAATCAAAAATATGGCATCATTAACTTACCTCAATTTTATGTTAGTTTTGATGATTATGAAGGAGAGCGTAATGCTGCTTCGGATGTCGCCAAAGAAGTAGAACGTTTAAAGGAAGAAGGTGCACAAGGCTTAATCTTAGATTTAAGAGATAACGGCGGTGGATCCTTAAAAACGGTGGTAGAAATGGCTGGGTTATTTATAAAAGACGGACCCATTGTACAAGTACGTTCTAAAGACAATCAGCGTGAAATTCATGATGATGTTGACGAACGCATTCAATGGGATGGACCTTTAGTTATCTTAGTCAATGAGTTATCAGCTTCAGCTTCAGAGATTCTAGCAGCAGCTATGCAAGATTATAAGAGAGCGGTAGTTATTGGTAGTAAACAAACCTTTGGTAAAGGAACGGTTCAAAATGTAATTCCTTTAGATCGGATTGTAAGTAGCAATGAACATGGAGATTTAGGAGCCATAAAATTAACGACCCAAAAATTTTATAGGGTTAACGGTGGTTCTACGCAATTAGAAGGTGTAAAATCGGATGTTGTGGTACCAGATCGTTACAGTTATATTGATATTGGCGAAAGAGATCAACAAAACCCTTTAGGTTGGGATAAAATTGAGCCTGCAAATTACAAAACCTGGGATGGGTATATAGATTATGAGGTCACTATTGCTAACAGTTCAAAACGGATGGCAAATAATGCTCAAATAAAATTAATTGAAGAAAACGCGCAATGGTTAAAGTCGCAACAAGACCAAACCATGGTATCTTTAAATTATGCCGATTATAAGAAAGAGGAAGTTGCTGGTAAGGAAAAATCAAAGTACTTTAAAAAGTTATCAGATTATGATTCTAAGCTAAGCTTTGAGTCTTTAAAATACGAAAAAAGCTTGTTTGTTAAAGATACTGTTTTGAAAGATAAACGCAATGATTGGTATCAAGATTTAGCTAAAGATGTATATGTTGAGGAAGCTGTAAATGTATTGCAAGACTTAAAAAAGCATGAAATCAAAAACGGAAAATACGCAAGTGTAAAAGGTTAACTACGATAAAGGATCAAGTTCAACCTTAATACTTAAAAAATCCTGTGATGTACATCACAGGATTTTTTAGTTGTATCCGAATTATTAGGAAGTACATCCCAATTAGGTCTTCTAAGAGCTACAAGATAGCATAGAACATCCTACTTTGTTTCTGGCCCACTCTGGGCGTTTGGAAAACCATTTTTCATAAGAAGGCTGTTCATCGTACGGGTTTTTTAATAGCGTGTACAATTCGTCAATTAAGGAGTAGTCACCTTCATCAGCCTTATCAATGGCCATTTGTGCCATATAATTCCGCAACACATATTTTGGATTTACTTTATTCATTTTTTCTTGTCTTTCTGCATCTGATAGCGACTCACTTTGAACTCTTTTTAAATAGCTGGTAAACCAGGTTTCCCAATGCCTTAAAATAGTATCTTTTAATTCGGACGGGGTGTAGAAAGAAGGTTTAATTTTTTCAATGGCAAGAGCTGTGGTATCGTTTTTATGTACTTTACTGAGTAGTCTAAAGAATAGTGTCATGTCTGTTTCTGTTTTTTGTAAAACAGTTTCCAAGGCTTCTAGTAATTCTGAGTCTAAGTCATTCTTAGAAAATAGGCCAACTTTAGTCATCATCATTTCCAAATAGAATTGACTGTAATTGGTTTTATAGGCTTCTAGAATTTCTTCTAGAGGTTCGGCATCTTCAATGAGCGGATATAGGCTGTTAGCCAACTGGTATAAATTCCACAACCCAATATTGGGCTGATTGCCATAGCGGTATCTTTTATGTTGCCTGTCGGTGGTATTTGGTGTCCATTCAGGATCATAGCCTTCTAGCCAGCCATAGGGGCCGTAATCTATGGTTAATCCTAAAATTGATAAATTATCGGTATTCATAACTCCATGAACAAAACCAACACGCTGCCAATGAATAATCATGTTAAGCGTACGTTCGGCAACTTCTTTATAAAATTGAACATACGATGCCTTACTATTTTCTGGTAAATGTGGATAGCAATATTTTAAGGTATAATTGACTAGTGTTTTTAATGTTGTATAATCTTGACGCGCACTGAAAATTTCATAACTGCCAAAGCGCAAAAAAGAGGGAGCAACTCTGCACACTATAGCTCCTTTTTCGTAAGCTTGATGGCCATCATACAACATGTCTCGTAGCACTTGATCGCCTGTTAAAGACAAGGATAAAGCACGGGTAGTGGGCACTCCTAAATAAAACATGGCCTCACTGCATAAATATTCGCGAACAGAAGACCTTAAGACCGCAAGTCCGTCTGCTGTTCTGGAATATGGGGTTTCACCAGCTCCTTTTAATTGTAGAAACCACCGTTGGTTATCCTGTACTATTTCACCCAAATTTATAGCTCTTCCGTCTCCTAATTGGCCAGCCCAGTGCCCAAATTGATGTCCGCCATAGCACATGGCATAAGGTTTGGAGTTTTCTATGACTTTGTTTCCAGTTACAATTTCTAAAAATTCAGGAGTACAGCTAAATTCTTTAGAAATTCCCAAAGTTTCTACCATCTCTGTAGCCACATGAATACGTTTCGGATCGGATGTTTTTTTAGGCGTTGCCAATGAATAGCACGCCTTTTCGACCTGTCGCCGCTTATTTTCTATAATAGGATCTTGTGGTAATTCTTTGGTAAAAGTATCTTGAAGAAGACCATTCATAAGTTTAAAGTTGAAGATGAATTTTTAAGAAGATACAAAATTACAGTAACTTGGTCTTTTTTGAGAATCCCTATGAATAAAAAAGCAATTTACACTTTGTTAATGTTAGCCTGTATAGTTATTTTTTGGCTGTTTGAGAATTTTTATACACCAGCGAGCTATACTGATTCTAGTATAAATACGACCGAAGCTCCCGAGGTTGTTTTGTTTTTACCGAGCTCCACCACGAATGAAATTGTACATCATGCGAACTTCTCACTCTCTTATCATGAAAAACATGAACAAGCAGAATGGGTTTTTTATGCCTTGACAAAAGAGCAACTTACCTACGACGATAGAGAACGACCTTATTTTATTGAAGATCCTAAGGTGCGTACGAAGTCAGCTGACTGGAGAAACTATCGTGGCTCTGGATATGATCGCGGGCATTTATGCCCTGCTGCAGATCGTAGGTTTTCAGAATTTGCTTATAACGAAACATTTTACACCAGTAATATTAGTCCTCAAAATTCTGAATTTAATGCTGGTGTTTGGAATGATTTGGAGCAACAAGTACGCTATTGGTGTAAAAAGTATGGCGACTTGTATATCATGACAGGAGGTGTTTTAGAAGAAAATTTAGACCTTATTGGTGATGAAGCGGTAAGTGTACCTAACTATTTTTATAAAATCGTAGCACGTCATCAAGGGAGTACCATTAAAATGATTGGCTTTCTGTTTCCCAATAAGCCTTCTGAGGCTCCTTTGAAGTCATTCTTAGTTTCTATTGATGAAATAGAAAGAAGAACAAAAATAGATTTTTTTGAAAAGCTTCCGGACCAAGAGGAAAACGCACTGGAAAGTCAAATATCCGACAAAGATTGGAAATTTTAAAATCCTTCTTTTAAGCGGTTCGCATCCATTTTTATAAAAATAAAAAGTAAGGCTGTAAAACCGAGTAATCCGGAGCCGCCATAACTAAAAAATGGCAAGGGAATACCAATGGTGGGTAAAACGCCTATTACCATACCAATATTTATAAAATAATGAACAAACAAAATAGATATGACACCATAGCCATACATTCTATTAAAGGCATTTTTTTGTCGTTCGGCCATGTATACTAGGCGTAAAAGTAAAAGAGTAAACAATATAATTACAGCGGATGTACCTATAAAGCCCCATTCTTCTCCTACCGTGGTAAAAATATAATCAGTGTGTTGCTCTGGTACAAAATCACCTTTCGTTCGTGTGCCTTCTAAAAACCCTTTTCCAAATAAACCACCAGATTCAATGGCTTTTTCGGATTGATAGGTATTATATCCTATGGTTTTTCGTATTTCTTCTAATTTTTTAGGATCTTTTTCTAGGCTTAACCATAAGCTAAATCTGTCTCTATGGCGTTGTTCAAAAACATTTTCGAAGACAAAATTAACCGATAGGGAAAAAAGGATAGTCATAAGAAAAACTACAGCTATCGGGATCAGTGGTGTTTTTAAAGATTGTTTTTTTAGCAAAAGGAACAAGCCTATGATGAGACCAAGAATAATAACAATCCAAATGGTACCAAACATAAGTGTAGCCATAAACACAAGGATAGCAGAAATGCTGATTCCAAGGTAATAAATAGGGATTCCTTCTCTAAATAAAACAAAAACTAAGGAGAAAAAAACAAGAGCGCTGCCTGGGTCGGGTTGAGGGATGACCAAAAAAGCAGGAATTAAAAGAATTAAAAAAGCGAATAGTTGATCTTTATTTCGTTTGATATCTGTTTGTATATCACTTAGATATTTTGCTAAGGCAAGAGCAGTAGCTACTTTAGCTAGTTCGGACGGTTGAAAATTAAAAAAACCTAGATTATACCATGAAGTTGCACCTGCAATGGTAGTGCCGAAAGCAAAAAGGCCAAGCAGTAACGCCAATGAAATAACATAAATAACACTAGAAAAACGCTCAAAAAAATTACTTTCTAAGGCGAGAATAATAATGATTAAAACAATATTTAACCCAATAAAAATAAGTTGTTTCCCATAAACCGTAGAAAAATCGAACACATCTTCTTGCCCCTGAGTGTAGGTGCTAGAATAAATGTTTAACCAACCAATACCAACTAAGAGCATGAATATAAAAATAGATGCCCAGTCTAACCGTTTTAATACTCCTTTACCAGTTGCGCTCATTTATTCTAAAAGGTTCACCACTCAATGCTTTGGCATATTCTTTTTCTAGTGTTGTTTCCAACATTTTTTTCTCTAAATCGGTTCTTGTGATGCTTCCTTTTAAATATTTTTCAATTAAAAGAGCAGCTATGTGTCCGGCATACCGCCCCCCAAAATAGCCATTTTCTATATACACTGCTAAGGCAATTTTAGGATTGTCAACGGGTGCAAAAGCAACAAAGACAGAATGATCGGTAAGTTGTGTTCTAACACCGTTAATTTTAGTGAAGTTTTCGACGGTTCCTGTTTTTCCGGCAATAGCAATACCTTCAATTTGTAGTCGATGTGCAGTACCACCTGGTTGTCTAAAAACATCGGCCATTCCTTCAATAACAGGTTCAAAATGTTTTTTATCTATTGTAGTATATTGAGGCTGGGTATATAAAGAATCTTTTATACGAACGCCTTCAACTTCTTTTAAAACGTGTGGCACAATATAGTGCCCTCGATTGGCAATGGCAGCAGTCATATTAGCCAGTTGAATCGGAGTCACCAATACCTCTCCCTGACCAATCGCATTAGAGATAAAGTAGGTCGATGACCATCTATTGTCTCCGTACATTCTGTCATAGGTATCGGTTGTTGGGATAAGGCCGCTTCTCCCTGTTGGAATATCGGAGCCTAAAAAACTTCCCAAACCAAAACTTTTTACATGCTCGTCCCAAACATCTAACCCCTTGTCAGAATCTGGGTATTTGTCAAATATTTTCCTAAAAGTTCCTGCAAAATAGGCATTACATGATCTAAAAATACCGTCATTTAACTTCCTTAAACCACCGCCGCAATGGCAACCCCGCTTTCTTTGCCCTACGTAAAACCCGTTAAAGCATTGTATTTTAGTTTCGGGAGAAATTACATTTTCTTGTAAACCAATTAAAGCATTTATGGCTTTAAAAGGGGAGCCCGGAGAAGTTTGGGCTAGTACAGAGCGGTCATAGGTAGGTTGGGCAATAGAATCGTTATAAAGTTTGGTATAATTCTTTGAGCGTTCTCTCCCCACTAACAATGCTGGATCATAAGAAGGACCTGAGATCATGGCCAATATTTCTCCTGTGGCGGGTTCTATGGCAACGATTCCACCTCGTTTTCCTTGCATTAAAAGCTCACCATACTCTTGTAAAACTTTATCAATCGTAATTTTAATTTCTTTGCCTTGCTGTGGAAGCGTATCTAGGGTTCCATTTTTATAAGGGCCAATATCTCTATTAAATCGGTCTTTTTGTATGTATTTTACCCCCTTTCTACCTCTTAGGAGTTCTTCATATTGCTTTTCAATACCAGTTCTCCCTTTTAATTCTCCTTGTTTGTAGTAGGGGTTTTCACCCAATTCAAAATCATTAACTTCAGAAATAAAACCAAAAACATTCGCTCCACTGTTCGTATCATAGTAGCGTAGAGAGCGTTTTTGAATATAAAAACCACTGTATTTTCTCATTTTCTCTTGTAAACGCGCATAGTCAACCTTAGATAATTGCGGCACTAAAACAGAGGGTAAACGTGGAGAATAATTTTTTGCTTTTGCTATTTGCTTTAAAAAATCTTTTTTTTCAATACCTAATAAGTTGCAGAACTCAAGGGTGTCTAATTTTTTGACTTCACGGGGAATAACCATGACATCATATGCGGGTTGATTCGCAACGAGTAATTTTCCATTTCGATCGTAAATATAGCCTCGTTCTGGATAATCATAAATTGCCTTAATGGCAATATCTTCAAGTACTTGTGTAGAAGAATAGCTAAATAGCTGTAAGTAAGACAACCTTCCAATAAAGGAAAGCCCTATGATGATAATGATCGATGATAAAAGTAATTTTTTCATGAGGAATGAAAAATATAAAATAATTTATACAAAGGAACTGAAAATAATACCGATTACGCTTTGAATGCTATTCTTTTTTAACGCTAAATAAGGAACTGAACAGTATACAAAGTAATAATGAGGCCAAACTCACTAGGATTGTTTTCTTTAAAATTAGCAGAAAATTATCAAAACTAAAAACTTCTAAGCTAAAGAATACCAGGTGATGAATACTAATAAGCAAGGCTAGAAAAGTAATTTTTTGTATCCAAGGAACTGATGCAATTTTAAAACTTTGAAATTCAAAGTTTACACCAAAGCAAAAGCGCATGATGGTGGGTCTTAAGTATGCAATGGTTACAGTCGCTGCGGTATGAAAGGCTAAAGTATCTGAAAAAACATCTATGGTAAAACCCAATAAAAAAGAGATTAAAATAAAAACAGCTCTGTTTTGTTTAATTGGATACCAATATATAAACAAAATGTAAATGACGGGATTTATAAAACCTAAAAACCCAATTTTATTGCACAGTAGTACTTGCGCTAATACGAGCACTATAAACCTTAAAAAAAGTATTACATAATTAGTACTGGACATTATTTTGCGCTTCTAATTGTTTCAATTCGGCTCTATTCTTGTTATTGATGATATATACATTCTTGATATTAGTCATATCGTTAAAAAGTTGAACATCAATGCTGTAAGAACTCTTTGAAACATCTAAATCAAATTTTTTGATGGTGCCAATCAGAATGTTTTCTGGAAAAATACTAGAAGCAGCGCCTGTAAGTATAGTATCTCCAATTTTTATAGGTACTCTTCGCGGAATGTCAATGAGTTGTACGGTATTATAATCTTTACCATTCCAAATTAGGGAACCAAAATTTTCGGTATTTTTTAATTTGGCATTGAGATTTGATCGCCTATTTAGAATACTTTGAACTCGAGAAAATTTAGCGCTTGTGTTTTCTACGATTCCTAAAATTCCATTAGGTGTTATAACACCCATGTCTTGTTGTATGCCTTGTTTAGCTCCTTTGTTTAAAGTAATGTAATTGTCGAGAAGTGAATAATTATTTTTTATAATTTTTGCCGAAACGATGGTATAATCAAGTTGTGTAGTATCAAGCATTAAAGTATCGATAGGTACTTCTGCATTGTATTCTTGGTTAAAAAGTAATTGTTTTAAACGAATATTCTCCTGAACTAATTTTTCGTTTTCAATTTCTAAATTAAAATAATCCGATATATTGTTTGAAGTTTTGTAAATACCTCCAGTGATCCAATTGGCAGAATTAAAAAATTTAGATTGATGGTATGAGTGTGATTGTACCGTAAAACCGAGCGCTATAGACAACAGCAATAAGTAGAGCAGCAGATTTTTATTTCTAAAAATAAAATTGATAATCTGTTGCATCTGCTCTCCTAATTTTCTACTTCGTTTTCTGCTTAAACAGCATTCTAAATACGTTTTTTAATCGCTTCTTACAACCGGGATTATGTTATTTTATTAAGATACTCTTGTACCTTTCTAAATTCTTTAAGGCAATTCCTGTACCTCGAACAACAGCTCTCAAAGGATCTTCGGCAATGTAAACAGGTAAATCTGTTTTTTGCGAAAGTCTTCTATCTAAACCTCTAAGCATAGAGCCACCACCTGCCATGTAAATTCCAGTATTATAAATATCAGCCGCTAATTCAGGTGGAGTTTGCGATAAAGTTTCCATTACGGCATCTTCAACGCGTAAGATTGATTTGTCTAGGGCTTTGGCTATTTCTCTATATGATATTTGTACTTGCTTTGGTTTTCCGGTCAGTAAATCACGACCCTGCACCGACATTTCGTCTGGTGGAGATTGTAAATCTTCTGTTGCTGAACCAATTGTAATTTTTATATTTTCAGCTGTGCTTTCACCTACATACAGGTTATGCTGCGTACGCATATAATAAATGATATCATTAGTAAATACATCACCCGCAATTTTAACCGATTTATCACATACAATACCTCCTAAGGCAATAACAGCAATTTCGGTGGTTCCACCCCCTATATCAACAATCATATTCCCTTTTGGTTGCATAATATCTAATCCAATACCTATGGCAGCCGCCATGGGTTCGTGAATAAGATATACTTCTTTGCCATTAACGCGCTCTGCAGATTCTTTTACCGCGCGCATTTCAACTTCGGTTATTCCTGAAGGAATACAAATAACCATTCTTAAAGCCGGTGGAAACCATTTTTTCTTTAAGGCAGGAATGTTTTTAATGAACATATTGATCATCTTTTCAGAAGCATCAAAGTCCGCAATTACGCCATCTTTTAAAGGACGAATGGTTTTAATATTTTCATGGGTTTTACCTTGCATCATGCTGGCTTCTTTTCCAACGGCAATTATTTTCCCGGTTATCCTATCTCTAGCGACAATAGACGGACTATCAACAACGACTTTGTCATTGTGAATTATAAGAGTGTTAGCAGTACCTAAGTCAATTGCTATTTCCTCAGTCAAGAAATCAAAAAATCCCATTTATAAAAATTTGTTACGGTCTAAATGTAAGTTTTATCGATGAAAGTAGCAAAATTAATGTTTAAAATGACGTGTACCAGTCATTACCATAGAAATTCCGTTCGTATTGCAGTAAGCGACACTTAATTCGTCTTTAATAGAGCCTCCAGGTTGAATTACGCTGGCTATTCCACTAGTATGCGCAATTTCTACACAATCAGGAAAAGGAAAAAAGGCATCACTTGCCATTACCGCTCCATTTAAATCGAAATTAAACGATTTTGCTTTATGGATCGCTTGGTTTAGGGCGTCAACGCGTGATGTTTGTCCTGTTCCGCTTGCTAATAATTGCTTGTTCTTGGCTAATACAATCGTATTTGATTTGGTATGTTTACATAATTTAGAGGCAAAAAGTAAATCTTCGATTTCTTGAGCCGTTGGTGCTTTAGTTGTCGCAGTTTTTAAATCTGTTTTAGCATCGGTAATAAAATCTCTATCCTGCACTAAAATACCGTTTAAACAAGTTCTAACTATGGTATCTGGTAAAGCAAGCTCATTCTGAATTAAAATAATTCTGTTTTTCTTGCCTTGTAAAATGTTCATGGCTTCTTTTTCATAGCTCGGTGCTATGACTACTTCGCAAAATAACTCGTGAATTTCATTGGCTGTGGCCACATCAATTTCTTTGTTGCTTATTAAAACACCTCCAAAAGCAGAAACAGGATCACCGGCTAAAGCGTCAATATAGGCTTGATGTAAAGTGCTTCGTGAGGCTAAACCACAAGCATTGTTATGTTTTAAAATGGCAAAGGTTGGTTCGTCATTTTTAAATTCATTCATTAAATTTACCGCAGCATCCACATCTAAAAGATTGTTGTACGATAGTTCTTTGCCGTGTATTTTGCTAAACATCGCTTCAAAATCACCAAAGAAATAGCCTTTTTGATGTGGGTTTTCACCATATCGTAAAGTTTGGCCATTAGTTTCGCTAATTTTTAAAACCGTTTCTTGATTGTCTTTATTGAAATAGTTGAAAATAGCGGTATCATAATGCGAAGAAACATTAAATGATTTCGCTGCAAAGCGCTTGCGATCTTCTAAACTGGTTTTACCATCATTCTTAGACATCAAGGCTAAAACTTCTGCGTAATCTTCCATAGAAGAAACACATAAAACATCTTTGAAGTTTTTGGCAGCGGCTCTGATTAACGAAATACCACCAATGTCTATTTTCTCTATAATGTCTTGTTCAGAGGCGCCACTTGCTACTGTTTTTTCAAAAGGATACAAATCAACAATAACAATATCTATTTGAGGAATCTCGAATTCTGCCAGTTGTTTTTGATCTTCTGCGTTTTCTTGTCGGTTTAAAATACCGCCAAAAATCTTAGGATGTAAGGTTTTAACGCGACCACCTAAAATAGATGGGTAGCTGGTAACATCTTCAACAGGAACTACATCAATCCCTAAATCTTTTACAAACTTTTCGGTACCACCGGTCGAGTAGATGGTAATGCCTAATTCTTGGAATTTTTTTACAAGAGGCTCTAAACCATCTTTATGAAATACGGAAATTAACGCTGAGGTAGCTTTTTTGGTGGTACTCATTTTTATGTGCTTGTTATTAGTATTTTAAGCGCACAAAAGTACTTTTTTTGAGTTTAAAAAACCCTTGATGTTATCAACAAAATGCTAAAGTTTTAAAGAATTTTAGCTATTTCGTTATTTATAAACTCTAAAAAGCGCTCATCTGCGGAGCTAAAAGGGTCTGGTGTGTTCGAATCAATATCGATCTGACCTATGTTTTCTCCATTCACAAATAGGGGAATAACGATCTCTGCTTTTACAGTAATGCTACACGCAATATAATTATCTTGAGCCGTAACATCGGGCACTACAAAGTTTTGATTGCTAAGAGCTACCTGTCCGCAAATACCTTTTCCAAATGGAATTATAGTGTGGTCAGTTTCAGCACCAGCGTAAGGACCTAATTTTAATTCGTTTTTATCCCCGTTTTTAAAATAAAAACCTACCCAATCATAATGAGCAACATTTTCTTTTAATAGTTCACAAACCTGCTGTAAACGCTCTTCTACAGGTAAATTATTATTTTTTATCAGTTCAAGCGCTTCTGATTTTAATTTTTCGAACATAATTTTAGTCATCAAATAGGAGTATCAAAAGTCGATTTTTTTCCTTAAAAATTACCAAATAAATTCATTAAATATTCGTTAATAAAAAACAATACTTTCCTAGTGATTTAGAAATTTAGTAAATTTGCATCGTGAAAAAAGTTTTTCAAAAAATAATGTCTACTACTTTAGCACTTTTGCTATTGGTTTCTACGACCTCATGGAAAGTAGAAAAGCATTATTGTTTGGGTCACGTAGTCGATATTTCATTGTTTTCAGCTTCAAATGGCTGTGGGATGGAAGAAGGCGCTTCTGCTGTTGAGCAGAATGGCACGCAATATGAAAATGCTTGTTGCTCAGACGTAACGATTATCATGCAAGGCCAAGATGATTTAGCTATCGCATTTAATGATTTTACGATAGATCAGCAGCAGTTGTTATTTGCTTTTTCATATTCGTACTTTAATTTTTTATACGCCGAAAACGTACAGCGTGTAGTTCACCAACATTATCTTCCTCCTAGTATCGTCAAAGACCTTCAAGTGCTTGACGAAACATTTCTTATTTAAATGCTATTTTTTTTAAACTCAGCTCGTAGCTGGGTGTATTTTGCATACAAAGCAAATTAGTAATTTAAATTAGAATTTAAAATGACACATACCTATAGTATATCAGGAATGACCTGCGGCGGGTGCGTAGCCTCTGTTGAGGAAAAACTCTCCAAAATCACAGAAATAACTTCCGTTAGTATTGATTTGGCGAAGGCCGAAGGCACCATTGAAATGACAAGCCATATTCCGCTAAGCCAATTACAAAAGGTTTTACAACCTAAATACGAGATTACAGAAAAAGAAATTGCCGGTACTCAACATCCTAAAGAAGCGCTAGCCAAGGAGGATACCTCTAAACTAGCACAACTAAAACCTCTATTCCTAATTTTAGGATACTTATCGGTAGCTGTTGTGCTGCTAAATTATAAAGATGGAAGCCTAAACGATGCGATGCTCGATTTTATGGGGCTTTTTTACATCGTTTTTAGCTTTTTCAAATTCTTAGATTTAAAAGGATTTCCAGAAAGTTTCAGGATGTACGATCCCTTAGCCAAAGTGATACCCGTTTATGGGAGTATATATCCTTTTATGGAAGCGATATTAGGACTCCTTTTTTTAATGCGCATCCAAATTCCATTAGCTTTAATGGTTACGGTAATTATTTTAGGAGTTACTACCGTTGGGGTTACAAAAACACTTTTAGATAAAAAAAGTATTCGCTGTGCCTGTTTAGGTACTGCGTTAAAACTTCCGATGACCGAAGCTACTTTTATAGAAAATGCCATTATGTTAGTGATGGCCATTGCCATGTTGATTCAAATTTATAGTTAAATGAAAACACAAAAAATAAAATTTGTATTAGGATATTTATTTTTCTGTGGCCTTATGGTTTTTTCGCAAGACAAAGTAGAAGGTACGGTGAAAGATGGCAATCAAATTGGTTTGCCAGGAGCTAGTGTGTACTGGATGAACTCTCAATTAGGCGTAGTTACGAACGAAAAAGGAGAGTTTTCCATTCCGTTTACAAAAGAATATACACGCTTAATTATAAGTTTCGTAGGTTTTGAATCAGACACATTGATCATCAATGAACCGAAGACCATTGCACACCTACTAAAACCCTCAAATGAATTAAGAGAAGTGGTGGTACAGCAAAAAAGAGATGCTTTGGAAAAATCTTTTTTTACGCCACAAAACGTAGTGACCATCAATAGCGAAGAACTATTAAAGGCGGCCTGTTGCAACTTGTCTGAAAGTTTCGAGACAAACCCAGCCATCGATGTCAACTTTTCGGATGCCCTTACCGGTACAAAACAAATTCAAATGCTAGGCTTAACAAGTCCGTATTTGATGATTACCCAAGAAAACTTGCCTATGGTGCGTGGCGCTTCACAAACTTACGGACTTACGTTTACTCCAGGAACTTGGGTAGAAAGTATTCAGATTACCAAGGGTGCCGGGAGTGTCGTTAATGGCTACGAGAGTATTTCGGGGCAAATTAATACAGAACTGGTAAAACCACTAACCGATAATTTAGTTTTTGTCAACGGTTATGCAAATCAAAATGGACGCTTAGAACTCAATACTCATTTCAACAAGAAACTAACGGATAAACTAAGTACTGGTATCTATATTCACGGCAATAAACGCAGCCAAAAAGAAGACGCTAACGACGATGGCTTTTTAGACGCCCCATTGGCAGATCAAATAAATATTATGAACCGTTGGCAGTATCAAAATGCAGAAAAAGGTTGGATAGGTTTTTTAAATGTTCGGTTTTTAAATGACGAAAAACAAGTAGGTCAGGTCGATTTTAATCCTTTGACAGATAGGGTCGATAACAATCCGGCATTTGGAGAAAATAACAATAATTCGCTAGGCGGAGACCAAGTGTGGGGCAGCGAAATTGATACGCGAAGGTTTGACACCTCTTTGAAGCTAGGCTATGTTTTTCCTGAATTACCATTTCAAAGTATGGGGCTTCAGGCTTCTTATAGTTTGCACAAGCAAGATTCTTATTTTGGGTTTAACCAATATAACATAGACCATGAAAGTTTATACACGAATTTATTGTTTAATTCTATTATTGGTGACACTCGAAATACCTTTAAAACAGGACTAACCTTTGCTTACGACGGCTACCAAGAATTAGTAAACAGTACTATTTTTAGTCGTGTGGATAAATCGGCAGGTGCCTTTTTCGAATATAGTTATGACAATATCGAAAAAGTAAGCTTGACCGCAGGGATACGGGCAGACACTCATAACAGATTAGGTGCTTTTATAACGCCTAGATTTCATATTCGGTATACTCCTTGGGAACTTGGAAGTTTAAGAGGGTCTTTTGGTCGTGGAAAAAGAGCAGCTAATATTTTTGCAGAAAATCAACAGTTTTTTGCGTCATCAAGACAATTGCAAATTTTAGATACGGATGGCGATATTTATGGTTTAGAACCCGAAGACGCTTGGAACTATGGTGTAAGTTTTTTACAAGGTTTTATATTTTTAGAGCGTAAAGGCAACGTAACGATAGACTTTTATAAAACCGATTTTAAAAATCAGATTGTAGTAGATTGGGAGAATCCTGACGAAATAGCATTTTACAATTTAGACGGTAAAAGTTACGCCAGTAGTTTGCAGGTAGAAGTAAATCACGAAATACTACCCAAGCTCGAATTAAGGGCTGCCTATAAATATTATGATGTTACCACGGATTATAGAAGTGGTAACCTGCAAAAACCCCTACAAGCTCAAAACAGGTATTTTGCCAATTTGGGCTATCAAACAACTTTAAAGGATACTGGTGCCCAATGGCGTTTTGATTATACCATACATACCCAAGGAAAGCAGCGTTTGCCCAGTACAGCATCAAACCCTTTAGCATACCAATTGCCTGAATTTGCAGATCCTTATAGCCTTATGAATGCCCAAATAACCAAGGTGTTTTCTCCGGCTTTTGAAGTATATTTAGGAGGTGAAAATTTAAGCGATGTAACACAAAAGAATCCTATTTTAGGAGCAGATAACCCTTTTGGTTCAAATTTTGATACCAACATTGTATTTGCACCTATTATGGGTCGCATGTTTTATGCCGGGTTTAGGTTTAAGATCTGATGATGATATCAAAAGTATAAGGTAAGAAAATAGAAAAGAGAGTAGAGAAAGGGGAAAAGAGAGTAGAGAAAAGAGAAAAAAGAAAAGGGAAAAGCTCTAGTAAATAATTTTAACAGATTGCTTCGCTTCGCTCGCAATAAAAGTAAATAATAAAAACCGCTTATAGCATAGCGCCTAAAGCCTATTGCCTTAAGCATAAAGCCATTTTAAAATGAAAAAAACAATTTTAACAGTAGTAGTCCTATTTGTAGCCGCATATAGTTATGCACAAGAGAAAAATAAAAAATTATCTTTTGAAGTGGATGGGGTATGTGAGATGTGTAAAGAACGCATTGAAAAAGCAGCATTAGGTGTAAAAGGGGTGAAATTTGCCACTTGGGATATTCCTTCGCATCAACTATCTCTAATTATGGATGAACGCAAAACCGATGTGATGAAAATTAAAACAGCCATTGTTGCGGTTGGTCATGATACCAAAGAGTTAAAAGCAACTGATGAAGCTTATAACAGTGTACACCCTTGTTGTAAATACAGAGATGACAAAGTAAAGGATGATCACAAGAATTAATTTAGCAGTATGCCGTAAGCAATAGGCTTTAGGCTCAACGATTATTTTATAAAACGCTCCAATGAAATTTGGGGCGTTTTTTTTGAAGTATTTATTCGTAAAATTAAAGGTCGTATCTACTCATAAGAATTTCCAATTTAGCTTTCTGCTGAAAATTTCTTTGTTGGTTCTAAACGTTGTTGTGCAGTTTTTAAAAGTCTAAGGATTGTCAGTAAAATGTATATAAAAAACCCATTTTAGAAATTTCTAAAATGGGTTTTAATTTTAAAGTCCCCTTTGGGGATTTAGGGGCTTACTACATCATGCCTGGCATACCACCACCCATTGGAGGGCCTGCTTGTGCTTCTTCTTTAATATCAATTAAAGCACATTCGGTAGTTAAGATCATTCCTGCCACAGAAGCAGCATTTTCTAAAGCTACTCGTGTTACTTTTTTAGGATCGATAATACCAGCTTTCATCATATCTGTATACACTTCAGCTTTGGCATCGTACCCAAAATGGCCTTTCCCTTCTAATACTTTAGAAACGACAACTGAGCCTTCACCACCTGCATTTTCAACGATGGTACGTAATGGAGCTTCAATAGCTCTAGCTACAATTTGCATTCCTGTTTCTTCGTCAGCGTTTTCACCTTTTAATTTGGCAAGTACCGCTTTAGCGCGCACTAAGGCAACACCACCACCAGCAACAATACCTTCTTCAACAGCCGCTCTAGTGGCATGTAAAGCATCGTCAACACGGTCTTTTTTCTCTTTCATTTCTACTTCAGAAGCAGCACCAACATATAAAACAGCAACACCACCAGCCAATTTAGCTAAACGCTCTTGCAATTTTTCTTTGTCATAGTCAGACGTTGTCGACTCTATCTGAGCTTTAATTTGGTTTACTCTTGATTTAATATCTTTAGCAACACCAGCACCGTTAACGATAGTGGTGTTATCTTTATCGATCGATATTTTTTCACAAGTACCTAAAAGGTCTAAAGAAGCATTTTCTAAAGAGAAACCTCTTTCTTCAGAAATTACGGTACCACCTGTTAAGATAGCGATATCTTCAAGCATTGCTTTACGACGATCTCCGAAACCTGGCGCTTTAACCGCAGCAATTTTTAGGGAACCTCTTAATTTGTTAACTACTAAAGTAGCTAATGCTTCACCATCAACATCTTCTGCAATAATTAAAAGAGGTTTTCCTGATTGTGCAACCGGTTCTAAAACTGGAAGAATATCTTTCATAGAAGAAATCTTCTTGTCGAACAATAAAATATAAGGATTTTCTAATTCAGAAACCATTTTCTCAGAATCCGTAACGAAGTAAGGAGAAAGGTAGCCTCTATCAAACTGCATACCTTCAACAACGTCAACATAGGTATCAGTACCTTTAGCTTCTTCTACAGTGATAACCCCTTCTTTACCAACTTTGCCGAACGCCTTAGCGATGAGCTCACCAATAGTTTCGTCATTGTTAGCAGAGATAGACGCTACTTGCTTAATTTTATCAGAAGAATCACCCACTTTTTGTGCTTGCTTCGAAAGGTCTTCAACAATCGCTTCAACAGCTTTATCGATACCTCTTTTTAAATCCATCGGGTTTGCACCTGCAGCAACGTTTTTTAAACCTTCTTTAACGATTGCTTGCGCTAAAACAGTAGCAGTAGTAGTACCATCACCGGCTAAATCATTGGTTTTAGAAGCTACTTCTTTTACCATTTGCGCACCCATATTCTCTAAAGGATCTGCTAATTCAATTTCTTTTGCTACAGTAACACCATCCTTGGTTACCGCTGGAGCACCGAAAGATTTACTGATGATTACATTTCTACCCTTTGGTCCTAGGGTTACTTTTACTGCATTAGCTAATGCATCAACGCCTCTTTTAAGTCCGTCACGTGCATCTATATCAAATTTAATGTCTTTTGCCATGTTTGAATTATTATTTTTTATGTCATTCCCGCGAAGGCGGGAAACTGTTTAATTAATCTTAAATTTTTGTTGAAAGTATTTCCGTCTTCACGGAAATGATAAAATATGCTATTATATAATTGCTAGGATATCGCTCTCACGCATCATAAGGTAGTCGGTACCTTCTAATTTAAGTTCTGTTCCGGCGTATTTGCCATAGAGTACAGTGTCCCCAACTTTTACGGTAATTTTCTCGTCTTTTGTACCTGGACCTACCGCAACAACTTTACCTTTTTGTGGTTTTTCTTTTGCAGTGTCTGGAATATAAAGTCCAGAAGCAGTTTTTGTTTCAGCTGCCATTGGTTCAATAAGTACTCTGTCTGCCAATGGTTTAATTGTAACTTTAGCCATATAATTTATTTTTAGTGTGATTTACTAATTGTTTATTTACCTATGGCAGAAATTATGCCATTGCACTTATACTGACACTTTGTAAAAACAAAAATGCCAGCTTGTCATTCAAGCTGGCATTTTTTGTAAACTATTGTTCTAAATTTTATTCCGAATCAGGAATAGGAGTACCCTCTGTTGGTTGAGGAAGTGATTCAGGTAAGGCATCAGGAAGCGTATTCTCAGTGTTATTACCATCTAATAATTTAGATTCTGTTTGTGTATAGGTGTCTTTTAATGAAATGTTAGACAACAGAATTAAAACGATTAACAAGGTAGCTAAAGTCCATGTGCTTTTATCTAAAAAGTCTCCAGTTTTTTTTACACCACCAGCTATTTGAGTTCCGCCTCCACCAAATTGTGAAGATAATCCGCCCCCTTTTGGGTTCTGCACCATAATCACTAGCATTAATAATAAACTCACGATGATGATTAGGATTAAAAATATTGTAAATGTGCTCATTTATTTTCTTTTTGTATTTTCTGTACTAATTTTATTTGGGATGCAAAGAAACTACTTTTTTCTGGATATTTCAAACTTAAAATTTTGAAAGCTTGAATTGCTTTTTTATATTTTTTTTGCTCGAGATACACCTTGGCTAAAGTCTCTGTCATTAACTCTGTTTTATCGATTTTCACAGGGTCTTGAACGGCAATCACAGTAGTATTTTCTTTAGGTACTATTTTTGGATTATTTTCTATAAACTGATCAATAAGATCAAATTTTTTCTTTTTAGAATCTTTTTGTTTTTTGGATGTTGGACTGGCATTTTTAGATGCACCTTGTTGGGTTTTGGAACGATCAATTGGCTTTTTAGCTGCTAATTGCATCCACTCTTGAAACGAGTGTTTTTCTTTTTTGGTAAAAGCCAACGGGCTGCCTAATTCAAGGCTAGTATCTAGCTCCTTTTTAGCCTCAATTTCTTTGTCAATTTGTGGATCTTTAGAAGCAAATAAGGCAGGGTCTAAAATCTTTTCCGCGTCTTTTACATTTTGTGGTAGCGCTTTATCTTTTACGTGTTCTTCTAAAAGGCTTTCTTTTTTTTCATTAGGAACTATAGTTTCAAAAGCGATCTCTTGTTCTTTTAAACTTAGCGATGTACCAGAAATACTATTGGCAATGGAATTTTGTAGAAATTGTTTTGAAGTAATAAGGTCGAATAAAACATCTCTATCTGCAGTATAGGCCGCAGTGGTCTTTAAAGCACTATTGTATTTAAAGCTATTTAAGTTTTTTAGACCTTTTAACTGAACGGCTCTGGCCGCTTGAAAATATGGAAACTCATCTAAAATATCATCGAGCTGATTGGTTTGTACGGGAGAGACTACCTTTTCAGGATGTTGTAATAAATATGTAAAATCAGATACATTCATAAGCTTTTGTTACCAATTAGCTAGTGATTCGTTAAAAATATCTTGCGTGATACGTTCAAATATTTCCTCCAAGGCTGCAGATTTTATGCTATTAAAAGATGCATTGGCCGGATAATCATAAAAGAATGAAAAAGGTTTTTCAAAATCCTCATCTTCCTTTGTTGTATTAAAAAAACGCACATTTACCCGCATGGATAATCTATTTTGTGCAGCGGTTTGGTTCGCGGTAGCGGTCATGGGCGAAATTCGAAATTCGGTAATTTCTCCTTCGTAGAGTAAATCGCCATTACTTGAAGTAAGGGATAGACTCGTTTGATCTAAAATTAAATTTTGTAGGGCTTGCGTAAAATCTCTTTCAAGTCCAGGTTCAAAGGTAGACCCAGGGCTTTGCGTGGCATAGTTTTGAAATAGCCTCACTTCAAAGTTTTTTGCCGTGCCTACATCGCCATCATTAAATTTATACATCCAGCAACTAGATAAGCTCACTGCGATGAGTAAAATTGGTACTATTTTTCTTATTTTTTTCAAGACTCTATTTTTTCTTTAAACGAACAACTTATAAATCGTACTGTTTAATCTTTCGATACAGGGTACGCTCTGAAATCCCTAATTCTGCAGCAGCAGCTTTTCGCTTTCCTTTATTACGCTCTAGCGATTTTGTAATTAATTCGATCTCTTTTTCTTGTAAAGATAAGGTTTCTTCTATTTCAATTTCTTCTGCAAAATGATACTTATCTTCTGCAGTGGCTTTATGAAAAGTATTTTCTGTTTCGGGGTTGGGTAATTGCAGTAATTCGTTGGCTACTTCTTCCTCCTGAGTGAATTCTTCTTCTGCATCTTGATTACCGTATATTTTGCGGATTAGTTTTTGGTTTTCTTCTTGTACTTTCCCGGTATCATTATGTTTAAGCAATTCTAGCGTTAATTTTTTAACATCGTTTAAATCGGCTTTCATATCAAACAAAACCTTATATAGAATTTCACGTTCGTTGCTAAAATCGCTTTCACTTTTTTGTTTACCAATAACGGCCGGTAAATTAGAATCGCTGGCATTGGGCAAGTAACTCGACAGTGTTGCAATGGTGATGGTTCGCTTTTCTTCTAAAACCGATACTTGTTCGGCAATATTTCGCAACTGACGAATATTTCCAGGCCATCTGTATTTTAGGAGTAAATTAATCGCATCATCTTCTAAACGAATGGTTGGCATTTTGTATTTCTGACTAAAATCAGAGGCAAACTTTCGGAATAATAAGTGAATATCTTCTTTTCTTTCTCTTAAGGGAGGAATATTTATTTCGACGGTACTTAATCTATAATACAAATCCTCTCTAAACTTCTCTTTTTTTATCGCTTCAAACATATTCACGTTTGTGGCGGCTACGATGCGCACATTTGTTTTTTGCACTTGAGAAGACCCTACTTTTAAAAACTCTCCATTTTCTAAAACGCGCAATAAACGCACTTGAGTGGTTAAGGGTAATTCGCCAACTTCATCTAAAAAAATAGTACCGCCATCTGCTACTTCAAAATAACCACTACGAGTGGTCGTTGCGCCTGTAAAAGCTCCTTTTTCATGGCCAAATAACTCACTGTCAATAGTTCCCTCAGGAATTGCACCACAGTTTACGGCTATATATTTGGCATGTTTTCTATGTGATAAAGCGTGAATTATCTTGGGGATGGCTTCTTTCCCTACCCCACTTTCGCCTGTAACTAAGACCGAAATATCAGTAGGGGCTACTTGAATAGCCTTTTCGATGGCACGATTTAATTTTAAATCGTTACCAATAATTTCAAATCGTTGTTTAATTGCTTGTATTGATTCCATAAGCAGAGCCCCTAGCCCCCAAAGGGCGAATTATAAGTTTTTTGTGCAAGGCACGAAAAACTTGATTTTTTAATTGTAACTGTATTATCATTCATCATTTTACGTCATGTTTTAAAATGCCCCTTCTGGATTTGGGAGGCTACCATCGCCTATAGCGACTGCGGAATTGCCTTACCTAATAATGTAGCACTGGTACAGTCGAGAATTTCTACGAACACAAAATCGCCTATGTTATAGGATTCTTTTGGAAACACCACAACTGCATTTTGAGAGTTTCGTCCCATCCAATCAGCGTCCGATTTTTTTGAAGGTCCTTCAATTAAAACCTCTTCAATTTTACCTACATGTTGTTTGGTTCTAAAATGGCCACTTTCGCGTTGTACCGCAATAATTTCTGCTAATCTTCTTTTTTTAGTTTCTTCAGGCACATCATCATCTAGCTTTCTACCTGCCATGGTACCTGGTCTTTCAGAATAGGCGTACATATATCCAAAATCGTACTTCACTTTTCTTAAAACTTCGAGCGTTGCTTGATGGTCCTCTTCCGTTTCGGTAGGGAAGCCAGCAATCATATCCTGAGAAATAGCACAATCAGGAATAATTTTGCGAATATTTTCGATCAGCGTTAAATACTCCTCAATGGTATGCAATCGATTCATTTCCTTCAAAATTCGGTTACTACCGCTTTGCACTGGTAAGTGAATATGATTGCAAATATTGTCAAATTTCGCCATGGTTTTAATCACATCAAGGGTCATGTCTTGAGGATTTGAAGTAGAAAAACGAATCCTCATTTTCGGAAACGCCTTAGCTACCATTTCTAATAAGCTAGAAAAATGAACAGCCGTTGCTTTTTGCATTTCTGTAGCATTGACAAACTCTTTTTTGAGTCCGCCACCATACCATAAATAACTATCTACATTTTGACCTAATAAGGTAATTTCTTTAAAATTTTTATCGGAAAGGTCTTGAATTTCTTGTAAAATAGACTGTGGTTCACGGCTCCGCTCCCTACCTCTAGTAAAAGGCACCACACAAAACGTACACATATTGTCGCAACCACGCGTAATTGAAACAAAGGCACTAACGCCATTTGTATTTAAACGAACCGGACTAATGTCGCCGTAGGTTTCATCTTTTGATAAAATTACGTTTACAGCATCTCGACCTTCATCAATCTCTTGAATTAAATTGGGTAAATCTTTGTAGGCGTCGGGCCCAACGACCATATCCACAATTTTTTCTTCTTCTAAAAACTTACTTTTTAAACGTTCGGCCATACAGCCTAAAACACCAACTTTTAAATGTGGGCGTGTTTTTTTAATAGCATTAAATTTTTCTAAACGCTTGCGCACTGTTAACTCTGCTTTTTCACGGATAGAGCAGGTGTTTACTAAAACTAAATCAGCTTCTTCTAATTCTTGTGTGGTGTTAAAGCCTTCTTTGGCAAGTATAGAAGCAACAATTTCGCTATCCGAAAAATTCATAGCGCAGCCATAGCTTTCTATGTACAATTTGCGGTTGTTGCCTAATGTTTTGTCTAGAACAAGCGACTGCCCTTGTAATGCTTCATTATTAATTTTCTCCTCCATGGATGTGTATAACAATCAAAAAAATTTATTAGGAGGCAAAGATACTATTTTTAATGGGGTTCTGTCAAAGTGGCAGTTAAAAATAAGTGAAATTTGTGTTCTCACTTTAAATGTTGATTTTTGCACAAAATGCAACTACGACAAGCACTAAGTGTCATTCATGAGTAATCAAAAGAAACCTCAAAAATCAAAAAAAAGATGGCCTACGAAAGCGGTCATGCATCAGATTTATGAAAAAAGTATGTGGGGAGGTGCGGAGTTTGATTTTTATTCTGGGGATGGTTCTCATACCTTATCACTAGTAAACCCTTATGTTGATGTGGTAAAAGAATTTTTAAAAGGCTTTGAAGCTTCGATCACTGTCTGCGATTTGGGTTGTGGCGATTTTAATGTGGGGCATCAATTGGTGAACTTTACGAATGAATATTTTGCCATTGATATTGTCGACGACTTAATAGAACGAAACAAGTTGGTTTATAAAAATGAAAATCTCACTTTTAAAAGTTTAGATATTTGTAAGGATAATGTACCAAAGGCTGATCTTGTGATGCTGAGGCAAGTACTGCAACACCTATCAAATGCTGAAATTTTAGAAGTCACAGCAAAATTGCAAGGCTATAAATACCTTATCATCACAGAGCATATACCCTCTTTCGGCTTTAGGCCTAATGCAGACTTGGTTACAGGACAAGGAAACCGCTTAAAACTTGAAAGTGGTGTGGTGATTACCGAAAATCCTTTTAATTTAAAGCCCTTACGAGAAGAAACCCTCTTAGAACTACCTGTAGATTCTAAAAGCATACTTAAAACGATACTTTATCAGAACTTTTGAAATCGAGCGCAACCTATTTAGGCTTTAAGCATCTAAGAGATAACCAATTAAATAAAAATCGATATGAAAAATGGCATGCTCTTATTTTTAAGTATATTAACGATAAGTTTAGTTTCTTGTACCGATCAAGACGATAGTCTGTATGCAGATTACCTTGTAGCAAAACCTTTAACAATTTCTAAAGAAGAATTTAAAAATAGTGTAAAAATTTTACCTCCAAAGTTTGTGGAGGAGTCCGGTAAAATTTACGTGTATAAGAATCTGATTTTTATAAACGATATATATCAAGGAATACATATCATTAATAATAGCAATCCAACATCACCTAGAAAAATCGCCTTTATTAAAATTCCAGGGAATGTGGATATATCCGTAAAGAACGATCTGTTATATGCCGATAGTTTAACCGATTTGGTGGTGATTGATATTTCTAATCTGGAAGCCATTAAAGTGATCAATCGATTAGAAAATGTATTAAATGGCTATGTAAATTGGCCTACAGAAGTGGATATATTTGAAAATGTGAGTTATGATTATAATACAGAAATATTGATTGGGTGGCAAACCGTAACGGAGCGTAGATTAATATCAGAAACTCAAAATCGTTTTTGGGGTTGGGACTTCGCACTCGTAAATACCATGAATAGTAGTGAAGCAGGAACGGTAGGGCAAGGGGGCTCCTTAGCTCGTTTTAAAATTGTAGCTGATTATTTATATGCTGTGGATCAGAATAACATCAATATTTTTAATATTCAAGATGCCAAAAACCCTCAAGCCTTAGCACCTGTGTTTGCGGGATTTCAAATCGAAACCATATTTAATTTAGGGGAAAATTTATTTTTAGGAAGTAGAATAGGGATGTATATATATGGTATCACCAATCCTGCAACACCTACTTTAGTCTCCGAATTTAATCATGGTACCGCTTGTGACCCTGTGGTCGCTGATGAAAACTATGCCTATGTAACCTTAAGAGGGGGTAATGCCTGCGGAGCAGCGGAAAGTGAGTTGTTAATCATTGATATTAAAGATGTAAGTAATCCAAGCCTATTGAAATCCTATGCCATGGATGGCCCTTACGGATTGGGTATAAAAGAAAATAAAATTTTTGTTTGCGACGGCGATTCGGGTTTGAAAGTATATGATAAAACAGACGTTATGAACTTAAAGCCGCTAAATCATTTTAAAAACCTACAAGCCTTTGATGTCATTCCTTTAGAGCAGAGTCTGTTAATGGTCGGTGATGAAATGTTATATCAATATGAATATGTAGATAATAAAATTACGCTATTAAGTACCTTGTCTTTAAAATAGGACTGTAAAATAGTCTTCAGTGAACCATAAACACGCTATTTTAAGCGTGTTTTTTTATACGCTATAAAGCCGATTTTAAAGCTATATGCTATGGGTCGCTCATTAAATAAAAAAATTCATATACTTTTGTACAACCAAAAATTACTTAATGGCAAAGAATTTAGTTATCGTAGAGTCACCAGCAAAAGCAAAAACTATCGAAAAATTTTTAGGAAAAGACTTCAAGGTCGAATCTAGTTTCGGGCATATTGCTGATTTACCCTCGAAAGAACTTGGAGTAGATGTGGACAATAATTTTACAGCAAAATATATTGTCAGTAAAGACAAAGCGCCTTTAGTAAAAAAATTAAAAGATTTAGCAAAAAAGGCAGATACGATATGGTTAGCGAGTGATGAGGATCGCGAGGGTGAAGCTATTTCTTGGCATTTAGAACAAGAGTTAGGCTTAGAAAAATCGAAAACCAAACGTATTGTATTTAATAGTATTACCAAAGCAGCTATTTTAAAGGCTATAGAAAACCCTCGGGAAATAAATTACGATTTAGTAAATGCACAACAGGCAAGACGTGTACTAGATAGGTTGGTAGGCTATGAGCTTTCGCCGGTTCTATGGAAAAAAATAAAGCCAGGATTATCTGCGGGTAGGGTACAATCTGTAGCTGTTCGCTTAATTGTGGAAAGAGAACGAGACATTGACTTGTTTAAAACAGAGGCATCCTATAAAATAACCGCTCAATTTAAAACTACTGAGGGCAGCGTATTTTCAGCTAAATTGAACAAAACATTTTCTTCACAAAAAGAAGCAGAAGCTTTTTTAAAGCAGAATATGAAGGCTGATTTTGCGGTGGCTAACTTAGATAAAAAGCCTGCAAAAAAATCACCTGCAGCCCCCTTTACGACGTCTACTTTACAGCAAGAAGCTTCGCGAAAATTATACTTTTCAGTAGGCAGAACCATGCAAGTAGCACAGCGTTTGTATGAGGCAGGGCTAATAACCTATATGAGAACCGATAGTGTTAACCTATCGAAAGAAGCTTTAGATGCAGCCAAAGAAGCCATTGTAGAAAACTATGGTAAAAAGTATAGCAATACCCGTAATTTTAAAGGTAAAAGCAAGGGAGCACAAGAAGCACACGAAGCGATCCGGCCTACAGATATGAAACTACAAAATGTTTCTCTAGAGCGCGATCAAGAAAAATTATATGAACTTATATGGAAGCGTACTTTAGCTTCTCAAATGAGTGATGCAGAGTTAGAACGGACCAATGTAAAAATAAGCTGTACAGGGCATCAGGAAGAATTTTCTGCCAATGGTGAGGTGATTAAATTTGATGGCTTCTTAAAGGTCTATATGGAAGATCTAGATGATGAGGATCTATCCGAAGAACAAGAAGGAATGCTGCCAGCGATGAAAGAGGGTGAGGCTCTAATGAATAATTATATCACAGCGACTGAACGTTTTTCAAGACCCCCTTATAGGTTTACAGAAGCCTCCTTAGTAAAAAAATTAGAAGAATTGGGCATTGGGCGACCATCGACCTATGCGCCCACTATTTCTACCGTACAAAACAGAGGCTATGTTGAAAAAGGAACAATTGAGGGTGTTGAGCGCAAATACACACAATTAGTCTTAGAAAATAATGCTATAAAAACCAATAATTTAACCGAAAATGTAGGCTCTGACAAAGGAAAATTGGTGCCAACCGATATTGGGATGATTGTTACAGACTTTTTAGTGAGTCATTTTTCAGGGATCATGGAATACAACTTTACGGCTAAAGTAGAAGAAGATTTTGATGATATAGCCGAGGGTAAAGAAGATTGGCAAAAAGTGATGAAAAATTTTTATAAAGATTTTCATCCAAAGGTATTAGATGTAGAAGAGAATGCGGACAGGGCAAGTGGGGAGCGTATTTTAGGTACAGATCCAAAATCAGGCAGACAGGTATTGGTTCGCTTAGGTAGGTTTGGACCCATGGTACAGATAGGATCAGCGGAAGAAGAGGAAAAACCCGTTTTTGCGAGTTTGCTGCCAGACCAATCCCTAAATAACATCACTTTTGAAGAAGCGATGGAGCTTTTTAAATTACCTAGAACCCTGGGTACGTATAAGGGAGAAGAAATATTGGCGAATGTTGGTCGCTTTGGGCCTTATGTAAAATACGGCGATAAATTTGTTTCTCTTGAAAAAGGAGATAGCGCATTTGATATAGAAATTGATGAGGCTATTGAGCTTATTGTAGCTAAAGAAAAAGCAGACGCACCAATAGCCACCTATGAAAATAAGGAGGTAACCAAAGGAACTGGGCGTTTTGGACCTTTTATCAAGTGGGATGGGATGTTTATCAATGTTAGTAAAAAGTACGATTTTGATACGCTGTCAAAAGAAGATATTAAAGAGCTTATTGAAACAAAAAAGCAAAAAGAAATAGATAAGGTCATTCATAATTGGGAAGAAGAAGGTATTCGTGTTGAAAAAGCACGATGGGGTAGACATACTATTTTAAAGGGTAAAATTAAGATAGAATTATCCAAAGATGTCGATGCTACAAAAATTACCTTAGAACAAGCTCAAAAAATGATAGAGGCTAAGACACCTAAAAAGAAAACAACAACAAAAGCCAAACCGAAAGCTAAAGCGAAGAAAAAATAAAGTTCAAGTTCAAGCGCAAGTTCAAAAAATACTAAATTTGAAATACGAATTAGGCTAAATTGAGGTGAAAAAAGTTTTTTCACGACCTAGTTTAGCACTGAGCTTAAATAGTTTTACCCAACACCCCATAAAGAATGGCATTTGATTTTTTAGTTCCAGTTGATGATCAACTATTGGCACATTGCGAATTATTACCTTTACAAGCATTAGGGAATAAAATTCATAAACATACGGAGCGTAAAGGCTTACCTGTACTTGCCAACGCCTCTTTTGCTATCATTGGTGTCAATGAATCAAGAAATGCTTTCGAAAAAAAAACCGAGGGTTTAAATTTATCGGCAATTAGGCTTCAGTTGTATAAATTAATGATGGGAAACTGGAACGGAACCATTGTTGATTTAGGCGATATCGAAGAAGGGGAAGAGGTAAATGACACCTATTTCGTAGTAAAAGAAATAATCGCAGAACTTTTAGAGGAAAATATTGTTGCTATTGTCATCGGTGCCACTCAAGATATTACCTACCCAACGTATAGGGCTTTTGATGGTTTGCGAAATATGGTCAACTTAGTAGCTGTAGATAGCCGATTTGATTTTGGTGCTGAAGATGATCTTATTTCTTCACACTCGTACATGAGTAAAATTATTACAGATAAGCCTACGAACCTTTTTAATTTCTCTAATTTAGGCTATCAAAGTTATTTTTGTGCCCAAGAAGAGATCGATTTAATGGAGCGTTTGTTTTTTGACGCCTATCGATTAGGTGAAATTTCTTCGGATATTGGCTTGGCAGAACCTGTGCTTAGAGATGCAAATATTGTTAGCATTGACCTTAGAGCAGTAAAGGCTAGTGAAATCTCCATGTCTGAAAATTTTTCGCCCAACGGATTTACTGGAAAAGAAATTTGCGCTATTGCAAGGTATGCAGGTATTAGCGATAAAGTAAATGTTTTTGGGGTCTATGAGTCCGATAACACACCACAAGCTTACCAATTAATTGCTCAAATACTATGGTATTTCATAGAAGGGCATAACTATAGAGTTATAGAATCTCCTTATATTAACTCAGAAGACTTCACCAAATTTATAGTACCAACAGACGATGAAGATTTAATCTACTACAAAAGTAATCTCACAAGTCGTTGGTGGGTAGAAGTACCAACTATTTTAACTTCACATAATAAATCAAATTCCTCTGCGTTATTACCTTGCATGGAACAGGATTATTACGATGCTTGTAATCAAATAATTCCTGAACGATGGTTTAAAGCCTATAAAAAAGGATTTAATTAATTAAAAATATTTTTTAAAGTATAATACAATTAAACACAATAAAACAATCAAAACATAGTTTTAGAGAGTAACAAATGTGTTTATCAAATTACAGTCTTAATCGAAATTTAACCGAAAGTATGAAGAAGCTATTGTTATCATCTATAGCGTTTGCGTTTTTACTCAGCAGTTGTGGGTCTAAAACCAAAGGAGAATTAGTTGGAGCTCAGGGAAAAAAATGGTATCCAGAAAAACCTTATGGTATGGAGCTAATTCCGCAGGGATCCTATATTATGGGTAAGAGTGAAGAAGATCAAGCTCAAATTCTCAATGCGCCAACCAAAACAGTTACCGTACGCTCCTTTTATATGGACGATACTGAAATTACGAACAGTGAGTACCGACAATTTGTAGAATGGGTACGTGATTCTATCGTAAGAACTAAACTTGCAATTTTAGCGGACGAACTAGGTTTAGGACCGGCTGACGGCGGAATTGGAGAATATGCATTTAAAGACGCTGACGAAGAAAATTTATCTGCTTATGAAAAATATATGGCAGATAATTATGCAGGACTTGATTATGAAGGTCGTGCACTTAACTTAGATGAAGATTTAATTTGGGAAACCTCAGAATACCCAGACGAGTATTATGTAGAGGTGATGGATAAATTATACATTCCTGAAGAAGAGTCTTATAATGGACAACGAACTATCGATGTTACACAATTAAAATACAAATATTCTTGGATGGATATTGAAGCTGCAGCGCGTGCAAAAGGCAAAGGCAGTCGAAAAGACTTTATCAAACAAGAAGAATTAGAGATTTATCCGGATACCACGGTTTGGATTAGAGATTTTGCATACTCGTATAACGAACCCATGCATAATGATTATTTCTGGCATGATGCCTATAGCGACTATCCAGTAGTTGGGGTGACTTGGAAACAGGCTAAAGCCTTTTGTAACTGGAGAACAAAATTTAAGAACGACGACCAAAAAGCTGCAGGAAAGCAATTTGTGAATCAGTTTAGATTACCAACTGAGGCGGAATGGGAATATGCTGCAAGAGGTGGTATTGAAGGAGGAAGTTACCCATGGGGTGGTCCTTACGTAATAAGCGATACGGGTTGCTTTATGGCAAACTTTAAACCGCAGCGTGGAGATTATGCCGCAGATACAGCACTGTATACGGTAGAAGCAAAATCGTTCGAGCCTAATGATTACAACTTATACAACATGGCGGGGAACGTATCAGAATGGACAGACTCTAGCTATGATCCTAACTCTTACGAGTATGTATCAACCATGAATCCAAATGCAGGTTCTGGTCAAAACGCAAGAAAAGTAATTCGTGGTGGTTCATGGAAAGATGTAGCTTACTTTTTACAAGTGAGTACAAGAGATTATGAATACCAAGATTCAGCGCGTAGCTATGTAGGTTTTAGAACCGTTCAAGATTACATGGGCGTTGAAGAAAACAAGCCTTTAAACAGGCCTTAAATATCGAATAAACAACAAATTATATAAAGTCAAATTAAATTAAAACCAAATCCTTATTTTTATTCACATTAACCTAAAATTAAATTAACATTATGGCACAGTCAAAAGCAACAAAAAAATTATTTAACATGGCCTATGGGCTTGGAGCATCGATCGTAATTATTGGTGCATTATTCAAAATTTTACACTGGGAGTTAGGTCCATTAAACGGAGGCGTCCTTCTTGCGATTGGTTTGATCACAGAAGCACTTATTTTTGCGATTAGTGCGTTTGAACCTTTAGAAGACGAATACGATTGGTCTTTAGTATATCCTGAATTATCGGGCGGAGAAGGTATGGCAAGATCAAACTCTCAAGCTGAAATTCAAGAATCAGAAGCTTCTTTATCTAAGAAATTAGATGATTTATTAAAAGAAGCAGGTGTAGATGCAAGCTTAATGGAAAGTTTAGGTACCAGCATCAGAAACTTTGAAGGTGCTGCCAAAGGTATTGCTCCAACTGTAGATGCTATGCAGTCTACTAAGAAGTATTCTGAAGAAATGGTGAACGCTGCAGCGCAGATGGAATCCTTAAATAGCCTTTACAAAGTACAATTAGAAAGTGCTAGCAGACAAGCTTCAATTAACGAAGAAGTAGTTCAGAACTCTACAGCTTTAAAAGATCAGATGGCATCATTATCTACTAATTTATCTTCTTTAAACGGAGTGTACGGTGGTATGTTATCAGCGATGAATAGAAACTAATTAGTAGTACTATTTACAAACCCAAATCAAATTAATTTAAACTAATTAGAAAAAAATGGCGTCAGGAAAACAATCCCCAAGGCAGAAGATGGTAAACTTAATGTATCTAGTTTTCATTTGTATGCTTGCCCTAAATATGAGTAAAGAAGTTCTAGCAGCTTTCGGTCTTATGAACGAAAAGTTAGAAGTTTCTAACGCGAAGACAGCAGATAATAACCTAGCATTTTTAAACGGTCTTGAAACAAAGGCTAATGAAGATGCGGCTAAATATGCTGATGACTATAAAAAAGGTCAAGAAGTTCAAAAATTATCTCAAGAGTATTTTGATTATCTAGAAGGTATTAAAAATGAAATGATTCAAGGAGTTGAAGATCCAACAGATTATCAAGTGATGGATAAATCAGACTATCTAGATCAAAAATTCTTTAGCGGAGATAACTTAGCCGAAGGTGGTAAAGAATTCATGAAAAGAATTGAAGATTACCGCTCAAAAGTATCAGAATTAGTGCCTTCAAGATTAAAGGCATCAGTAGTTGCTAGATTTGAAACTGGTGACGCTAATGGTAAAGTTGAAAAAAAGGATAAGACAAAGCAAGATTGGATTAATTATCATTACGAAGGTTTTCCACTGATTGCTTCCTTAACCAAAATTACAGCATTACAAGCCGATATTAAATCTACAGAGGAAGATGCGCTAAAGGCTATGTTAGAAGGTAACTTAACGAATCAAGTTTCTTTAAAGAACTTTCAAACATCACTTTTTGGTTCTAAATCAGCTTTTTATTCTGGAGAAAAATACGATGGTAAAATTATCATTAGTAAAACAGACAACACTTCAACACCTGTAAGAGCAGACTTAACGCTTGATGGTAGAAAGTTAGTAGCTGGAACAGATTACAAGATTGAAGCTGGAGGAGTTAAAATGCTAATCGGTGCTGGTAACCCAGGAGATCACGTCGTTGCAGGAACATTGTACTTTATGCAAGATGGTGTTGAAATTCCAGTGGTAGTGAACAATTCTTTCGCAACTATTTCGAAACCAAGCGCGGCTTTAATTGCAGCTGATAAAATGAATGTGGTATACCGAGGCGTTGCTAACCCAATGTCTATTTCTATCCCAGGAATACCGGATAACAAAGTAAGTGCTTCAGCACCTGGACTGAATTCAGTGAGTGGAAGTAAGTATGTGTTAAATCCTCAAACGGGTAGAACAGTTACGATTACCGCTTCTGGTAAATTACCTGACGGTCAAGTAGTATCTTCAAAATCTGAATTTAGAATAAAAGATATTCCAAGACCAAATGGTTCTATTAGAGGAGAAACCAACACGGCTAAAATGCCAAAATCTAACTTAGAAATATCTACAGTAGGTGCTATTTTAGAAGATTTTGATTTCGATTTAAATCTTGCAGTAGGTGGCTTTAAATTTAAAGTTCCTGGACAACCAACCGTTGTGGTAAATGGTAACAAATTAAATGCTGCTGCTATATCGGCTTTAAAAAGAGCTGGTCGTGGAGATGCAGTACAGATTTTTGATATCGAAGCATATATTACAAATAACAAAACGTACAAGTTAAAGAAAGTATCGCCAGTAGTGGTTGAGCTTACCAACTAGAAGTAAAATTTATGGGAAGGAGTCACAAATCATTTACATATACATAAATGATTTGTGGCCAATTTCGATAAAGGTGTAAAAACAAAATAAATTTTTAAAAATGAATTGGAAAAATGTTTTAGTAATCGGGGCAGTAACGTTGTTACCCTTTTCTATGTTGGCTCAGGCAAATGTATTAAATGCCAAAACGCCAAGTGACATCGGAAAAAAAACAGCAGCCCAGATTGAAATGGATAATGATGGGCCATTAAATTACGGGTACGTAGATGATAGAGATGTTTTATGGTCTAAAACCGTATGGGAAGTAATTGATTTAGATGAGCGTGTGAACTTTCCTTTATATTACCCTATAGATACGGTTGATATTGGGTCAGATAGAAGATCTTTATATGACGTGTTGATTAGAAATATCAAGAACGGAAAAATTAAAGATATTTATGCAGATTCTTATTTTACTGAAAAAAGAGAATTTGCTGCGTTAAGAGCAACAATGCAAAAAATTGATACCACTGAGTTTGGTTACGAGCAATATAATGCTGGTGAGCAAATTTCTCCGGAGTACATCAATAAAAGAGATTTAACGGCAGCGGACATAGAAGAATACCTAATTAAAGGAATGTGGTATTTTGATAAGCGTCAAGGAGAATTAAAATACCGATTATTAGGTATTGCTCCTAGAGCTCCAGATGTGAATTTTATTGACGATGAATCTATGGATCAAGAAGAGAATAAAGTGGCTTTGTTTTGGGTATGGTATCCTGCAGCACGCCAAGTACTTCATGAAGCTAAGGTTTTTAATCAAAGAAATTCAGCACAGCCTATCTCATTTGATATGCTATTAAACGCTCGACGTTTTGATGCCGTCATCTATAAAGAAGATAATGTATACGGAGATCGTGCTATCAAAGATTATATTTCTGACAACTCATTATTTCAATTGTTAGAATCGAAAAGAATCAAAGAAACTATTCGAGACAAAGAACAAGACATGTGGAGCTATTAAGCGCCAGAACTTCCAATTCAAAATAAATTTAAGTCCTAATCCTTTTGGTTAGGACTTTTTTTATGCGAATCATTTACCTTTGTGCGATGGTAGATTATATTGTAGTAGGTTTAGGATTAGCGGGTATCGCTTTTTGTGAGCAATTAGAGGCAAATGGGAAATCGTTTCAAGTTTTTTCTGATACTTCACAAACTTCTTCCATAGTTGCAGGAGGGCTCTATAATCCTGTTATTTTAAAGCGATTTACCCTAGCATGGAATGCCAAAGAGCAATTGAAGTTGGTCACGCCTTTTTATCAAAAAATCGAAGAAAAACTCGCTATTAAAATCGATTTTAAAATTCCTGTTTTAAGACGTTTTGCCTCAATAGAGGAACAGAATATGTGGTTTGAAGCTGCAGATAAACCGCAATTAAATTATTTTTTATCGACTAAAATTCTCAAAAATGAAAATCAACATATTCATGCAGATTTTGGTTATGGTGAAGTTTTATACACAGGCTGGCTAGACACTAAATTGCTACTGAAGTGCTATAAGGAATATTTGGTCGAAAAAGGCCAATGTACAACTGCTAGTTTTGATTTTGAAAAGCTAAAAATTGCTGATGAATTTGTTGCATACGAAGGGATAAAAGCAAAGCAAATTGTCTTTGCGACAGGTTTTGGACTACATCAAAATCCGTATTTTTCATATTTACCGTTAAACGGTACCAAGGGAGAACTTTTAACGATAAAAGCCCCTGAATTAAAAGAGGATAATGTGATTAAATCATCTGTATTTATCATTCCCTTAGGAGATGATTTGTACCGAATTGGAGCTACCTATAAATGGAAGGATAAAACAAACCTTCCAACCCAAGAATCGAAAGAGGAACTCTTAGAAAAATTAGATAGTTTTTTAAAATGTGATTATACGGTGGTAGATCATGTGGCCGGAATACGCCCTACAGTGGCAGATCGTCGCCCTCTGGTGGGGAGACACCCAAAGCATGCAAATTTGTATGCTTTAAACGGATTTGGTTCCCGTGGTGTCATGATAGCACCTACGGCTGCGCAACACTTATTTGAAGCCATTGAACATCAAAAGCAGGTGCACCCTGAAATGGATATTGCTCGCTTTACTAAGAAGTATTTTAAAGGGAATTGATAGGGTTCATGTGCCAAGGGAACAATGTGTACATGTACTACTGATGTTGCTTTGGGGCTTTGTTGATTTAAAAACTAGTGCTGGTAGTCTATTTTTTTTATTTTCTACTACCCACTACCCACTACCCACTACCCACTAATTAGAAACGGCATTGGGGTCATAACTGATAAAAAAATTAATCCAAATATTTCGAGATAAGCGCATGATCATGGGCATTAAGAGAATTAAAACTCCAATAATAGCCGCAAAGCTAAGCACTAAACTCAAGCCGATAAAAACAAATGAAATAATAAACGCAGCAACTGAAATACCAACCCCTAGGCCATAACTTACATACATGGCACCATAAAAAAAGGAAGGTTCTATTTTATATTTTACATTACAATGCGAACAACGCTCTTGCATTTTGTAAATTTGCCCTAAATAATAAGGGTTTTTATTCAAATACATACTTTCTTCTTGACATTTAGGACAAGTTCCTGTTAAAATGCTGTATAGTTTGTTTCCTTTTTTTAACATTTGCAAAAGTTTTGACAAAAGTAAGATTTTAGCAAGATTTAAAGTGTAACCTAAGTCACAATTCTTTTTAAATAGATAAGACTAAAGTAGAACGTAAAAAGTCAATAGAATAATATAAAAACACAAGCTTATCATATAACTAAGGCTATACATTAAAACAAATATTCGATGTTAGCCCGTCGTCTTTTTGAGCTTAAAAATATCAACGTACCATTCCTATGCTAAACATCCATAACCTTTCTGTTTCTTTTAATGGAGAGTATTTATTTGAAGAAATATCATTCCGTTTAAATGCTGGTGACAGAGTAGGCCTTATTGGTAAAAACGGAGCAGGGAAATCTACCTTGCTAAAATTGCTTTCAAAAGAAATGCAAGCAGATAGTGGTGTTATTGCATCAGATAAAGAAGTACAAATAGGGTTTTTAAAGCAAGATTTAGACTTTGAACAAGGCCGAACTGTTTTAGAAGAAGCGTATCAAGCTTTTGAAGAAATTAAATCTTTAGAGCTGCAATTAGACAGCATCAACAAGCAACTCGCGGAACGTACCGATTATGAAAGTGAATCGTATAGCCAGCTTATTGATGATTTAAGTGATGTATCACACCGCTACGAAATTCTCGGTGGTTACAATTACCAGGGTGAAACAGAGAAAATATTACAGGGCTTAGGGTTTAAGCGTGAAGATTTTAATAAATATACAGATACCTTTTCAGGAGGTTGGCGTATGCGCATTGAATTGGCCAAATTATTACTTCAAAATAACGATGTGTTGCTCTTAGATGAGCCTACCAACCACTTAGATATTGAATCTATAATTTGGTTAGAACAGTTTTTAAAAACGAGCAACAGTGCCGTTGCCATTGTATCGCACGATAGAATGTTTTTAGACAATGTGACGAATAGAACCATAGAAATTTCTTTGGGTCGCATTTATGACTATGCCAAACCTTATACAGAATTCTTAGTACTTCGAAAAGAGATTCAAGAGCAGCAACTAAGTGCTCAAAAAAATCAAGAAAAGCAAATACAACAAACCGAGAAGTTAATCGAAAAGTTCAGAGCCAAAGCTAGTAAAGCGTCTATGGCGCAATCTCTAATTAAAAAATTAGATAAGTTAGATCGGATCGAAGTTGATGAAGATGATAACAGCGTCATGAATTTGCGATTTCCTGTTTCCATAACACCAGGGAAAGTAGTGGTAGAAATTGAAGACCTTTCAAAGCATTATGGAAAAAAAGAAGTGCTCAATTATATTAATTTATTAATAGAGCGCGATAGTAAAACAGCCTTTGTGGGGCAAAACGGTCAAGGAAAATCTACCCTTGCTAAAATAATTGTGGGAGAGTTAGAGCATCAAGGAAAATTAAAGCTTGGGCATAATGTTCAAATAGGATATTTTGCACAAAACCAAGCGGAGTATTTAGATGGTAATAAAACGATTCTAAATACCATGATTGACGCTGCCAATGAAAAGAACAGAAGTAAAGTTCGGGATATTTTAGGTTCTTTTTTATTTAGAGGCGATGAGGTAGATAAATACGTAAAGGTCTTGTCTGGTGGAGAAAGAAACCGTCTTGCACTAGCCAAAATGCTGTTACAACCATTTAATGTGTTGGTTATGGATGAGCCTACGAACCATTTAGATATAAAGTCAAAAAATGTTTTAAAGCAAGCACTACAAAGTTTTGAAGGCACTCTTATTTTAGTATCGCATGATCGTGATTTTTTACAAGGACTTACCGATAAGGTATATGACTTTAAAGATGGTGATATTAAGGAGTATTTAGGCGATATAAATTTTTATTTAGACCAACGTAAAGTCGATGATTTTAGGGAGATTGAAAAAAAACAGCCAGATGCAAGTCCAAAAACTAAGAAAGTTGTTTCTGAAGTTTCTTATGAAGATCAAAAAAAGTTAAAATCCTTAAATAACAAATTGAGCAACGTAGAAAGTAATATTGCGCAATTAGAAAAACAAATAGCGGAAATCGATAAAGATTTATTAGCGAATTACGAACAAACCATAGCAAGGCCTCACTTTTTTGAAAGTTATGAAAAGAAGAAGAAAACCCTTAAGAACCACATGGAAGAGTGGGAAGAACTGACACTTAAGCTCGAAGCCTTGGCTGAGGTATTAAAATAGTCAGCGGTTTTTTTCACGTTAAACATCACTTTAAAGCACTTTCACAACAAAAATAGCTATTTGTAAGGTATTTCGTCGAATATCTAAAATTAAACATGAATAATCAATTACATTTGTAGGACAATTCCTATATGTTGTTTTAAACTATTTAGAACTTCTTATTATAGGTTGCCTTATACCTAGCGAGTTATGCTAAAATGTAAATTTTTTTTAATACTAGTTTTTTTGGCCAGTAGTATTGCATTCGCGATTCCTAAGGAAGAAAAGAATGCTTTGCTAGATTTATATCACAGTACAAATGGCTCGAATTGGATTACGAGCTGGCAATTAACAGCGCCAATTAGTACCTGGGAAGGTGTTCTTGTTGAAAATAATCACGTAGTGGGGATTACTCTTTTTAATAATAATTTGAGGGGTACTATACCCGCCTCTATCGGAACTCTTAAGAAATTAAAAGTTTTGAATTTGGCTTTTAATTCTTTAAGCGGACAAATTCCGGAAGACCTTTATACCCTTGAACATTTAATAACCCTACGATTAGGGAAAAATAATCTGAGTGGTGCTATCCCTAATACCATAGATGGTTTAGTACAAATTTCATTTTTAGATTTATTTGACAATAAGTTCACAGGAGAAATACCGGCCAGTATCGGCAGTTTAAAAGAACTGAAAGTACTATCCTTTTCTGATAATAAATTTGAAGGTGAGCTTCCAGCAAGCTTAAGTAACCTTAAAAAGTTAGAGCGATTAGAGCTTGCCAATAATAATTTAAAAGGTGAATTTCCGAATACGATCGCTAATATTGCAACACTAAAATCTTTGGTTATAGCAGAAAATGGCTTTTCGAATAGGTTTCCCAAAAGCATACTTGCCATGCCAAATCTAGAACTTCTGCAAATTCAAAGGAACAACTTTGATATTGCTTATTTAGAAAACATAGCACAAACAGAATCGAAGCTCGTTGTGTTTGATTATGACCGAAGTAATACGCTATTATTAGAAAGAGATTTTAAGTCGATTTTTCCAAATAAAGAAACAAGAACCGCAAAAACTAAATTTGAAGATTATGAATAAATTAAATAACATAGTTTCAGTAAAATGGGTTTCTCGCATGAAAATTACCTTGACCTTGTTGATTTTGATGTCAAGTATCAAAACCTTTGCAGATATTTCGGAAGAAGAAAAACAAATACTAATTGAAATTTATGAAAACACCAATGGTTTGCAATGGGAAAATAAATGGAACCTTGAAGAGCCAGTAGCTCATTGGTATGGTGTGACGATAGCGAATAATAGCGTTGTAAAAATAAATTTGTTTCAGAATAATTTATCGGGAGTTTTACCCAATAGCATTGGAGGTTTAAAAAATTTAACCGAGTTAAATTTAGCCTTTAATCAACTAACGGGCGAATTACCGCAACAAATTAGCAACTTAGAAAAATTAACGATACTTAAGCTAGAAATGAATAGGCTTAAAGGAAGCTTACCGGTAGATTTAGGTCGCATGGTTCAATTACAAGAATTGAGCATCTTTAATAATTTTATGTCAGGCGCTATTCCTGAAAGCATTGGTAATTTAAAAAACCTTAAAATGCTGAACTTATCCAGTAATAATTTTAAAGGGCAGATTCCCAGTTCTATCGGAGATTTAGGCAATTTAGAATCTTTAGGTTTATTTGAGAATAGTTTAGAAGGTGCCATGCCATCGCAATTAGGTAGGTTAATAAAATTAAAGGAATTGGTATTGGCCAATAACCAACTTAAGGGTTCAATTCCTAAAGAGGTGGGGCAATTAGCAAGTTTAGAAATATTTCAAATTCAAAATAATGGTTTCGATTCTTTCGAAGATATCAATAGTCTAAAATCAAATAATATTTTGGTGTTCGATTTTGACAAGCATAAAATAAGTACCCTCCCTAAGTTTAAAGATATTAATACCATCAATACTAGAATGGCAGATACAAAATTTGAAGACGAAAACGAAAATTAGTTGGTTAGGTTAAAGTGTTGAATAAAAAAGGGTGTTGGTAACACCCTTTTTTTATGCTTTTTAATTTTCTGAGTTTAAATTTTTACTAGGCAGTCAGCTTAAGGGCGTTTCAAGTTTAAGCCGCTGTTGGTCTAATCCTTTAACGTTTTTTGAATATACCCGCATACATTTTTTAGTGTATTCATAAGCTTCAAACAGCGATGCTTGTTTTTGAATAAAGATGTTCGTCACCAGAATCCTGATATAAAAAAAGCGCCGTATTCCGTGTATTTTGGAGATCATTTCCTTTTAAAAAATGAGGGTTTACAGCTGTAGATTTGTACTCTTTCTTTTCTTTTAAAATTCGTTCCTGAACCACTAAATTTACACATATTTCATTTTTTAAGATATGTTTAACTAAACCCCTGTAAACTAATAATATTTTTGTTGACTTTAGTAAAGTAACTACCCGTAAGCTATTATGAGAAAAATAATATTAACTATTTTAGGTATTGCCCTAATTATACTCTCTATTTTTGGTGCCAATGCACTGATTGACAGTAAAACTGCTCAAAAACCTAAGCCAGATAAAGTTGTAAAAACCGTTATCACAGAAAAAGTAACAAATGGTACTATTGCTATTATCGTACCAGCCAATGGAACTGTTGTGGCCAAAAGGAGGGTAGAGCTATATGCTGAGGTTCAAGGAGTTTTCAATAAAGGAAGTAAATTGTTTAAGCCTGGTGAAACCTATGCTCAAGGCGAAACAATTATTCGTATAGATGCTACTGAATACGCCGCAAGCGTGCAATCCGCAAAAAGTAATTTATACAATTTACTTACCTCCATCATGCCCGATTTACGTCTAGATTATCCTACTATTTTTGAAAAATGGCAAAAATATCTGACTAATTTTGATATGAATACCACCACGCCTTCGTTGCCCGAAATGAGCTCAGAAAAGGAGAAATATTTTATATCTGGAAGAGGCATTGTAACCAGTTATTACACGGTTAAAAATTTAGAGCAACGTTTAGGGAAGTTCAGGATTAGCGCACCTTTTAATGGTATAGTGACAGAAGCTTTAGTGACTGAAGGCACCTTAATTAGATCAGGTCAAAAATTAGGGGAGTTTATAAACACTGACGTTTATGAATTAGAAGTTTCTGTAAGTAAAGGCTATAGCGATTTACTAAAAATTGGTGAAAGCGTTAGCTTAACGAATTTAGAACAAAACCAAGAATTTGAAGGTACCGTAAGCAGAATTAACGGTAGTGTAGACCAAGCCTCGCAAACCATTAGGGCTTTTATAGAAGTAAAAGATAAGCGATTAAAGGAAGGGATGTACTTAGAAGCAAAACTAAATGCAAAACAGGAAACTAATGCCATTGAAATTAATAGAGGCTTGTTATTAGAAAACAACCAAATTTTCGTAGTTCGAGACAGCATTTTAGATCTTTTGGAGGTAACTCCAGTGTATTTTTCGGATAAGACTGTAGTTTTGAAAAACATTCCTGAAGGTACTGTAATGATCTCAAGACCAGTTGTGGGAGCTTATGCAGGTATGCTAGTTAAAGTATTAGAAGAAACCACAGAAAACACCACAAACTAATGCGCAGTATCATAACGTATTTTATAAAATACCACGTTGCAGTCAGTGTTTTTATATTGGCCATAACGGTTTTTGGTATTGCTGGAGCTTTATCCCTTAAGTCGTCCTTTTTTCCCTTAACAGATTCAAAAAATATCAGTATTGCGGTAACATATCCAGGGGCGTCCCCACAAGAGATTGAAGAAGGGGTAGTGCTCAAAATTGAAGACAATTTAAAGGGCTTACAAGGTGTTGATCGGGTAACCTCTACGTCAAGAGAAAATAGTGGATCTATAAACGTGGAGATAGAAAAAGGTCAAGATATCGACTTTATGCTCTTAGAAGTAAAAAATGCGGTAGACAGAGTACCTTCTTTTCCAACAGGTATGGAACCCTTAATTGTGGCCAAGCAAGAAGCCGTGAGGCAAACGATCAGTTTTGCCATTAGTGGAGAAGATATTCCTTTAGCCACCTTAAAGCAGATAGGCCGTCAAGTAGAGAATGATGTTAGAGCCATAAAAGGAATTTCACAAATACAAATTTCAGGATATCCACAGGAAGAAATCGAGATTGCTGTTAACGAAAACAACCTATTAGCCTATAATATATCTTTTGAAGAAGTAGCAGCAGCCGTTGCTAATGCAAATATTTTAGTGACTGGTGGAAATATTAAAACAACCACGGAAGAGTACCTTATTCGGGCTAATAACAGATCGTATTACGGAGATGAAATATCTAATTTAATTGTAAGAGCAACGCCCTCCGGACAAACAATTCGTCTTAAAGATGTGGCTAGTATCCGTGATCGCTTCGCGGAAAGCCCTAATGCATCTTATTTTAATGGAAATTTATCGATTAATATTACCATTACAAGTACCAACACCGAAGATTTAATTACTTCCGCTGAGAATATAAAGGAGTATATTGAAGACTTTAACCAAAAGTATAACAATGTTGAAATCAACGTGGTCAACGACCAATCGACAACCCTTGTACAGCGAACCGAACTTTTAACGGAAAACGCCATTATGGGGATGATTTTGGTCCTTATATTTCTTTCACTTTTTTTAAATACACGTTTAGCATTTTGGGTGGCCTTTGGTTTGCCCATTTCCTTCCTTGGAATGTTTGTTTTTGCTGGCTTTTTTGACGTGACTATTAATGTATTATCGCTCTTCGGAATGATTATCGTAATTGGTATTTTAGTGGATGACGGTATTGTTATCGCAGAAAATATTTACCAACATTACGAAAAAGGAAAGTCGCCGATTCAAGCAGCAATTGATGGTACCATGGAGGTAATTCCGCCTATTGTGTCTGCCATTATCACGACTATTTTAGCCTTTTCAATTTTTCTATTTTTAGATGGTCGAATCGGAGAAATTTTTGGAGAAGTATCGGTCATAGTTATTTTAACATTGGCAGTGTCGCTCGTAGAGGCTTTAATTATTCTTCCAGCACACTTGGCTCACTCCAAAGCCTTACAGCCCCTCAGTGATAAGCCAAAGTCGAAAATGGCTCAGGCATTTGCTAAGTTAAGAGTCATCAATCAGGCAGGGGATCGCTTTATGAATTATATGCGTGATACGCTGTATGCCCCCATACTTAGATTTACCTTAAAGTACAAAATGCTTACTTTTTCATTTTTTGCATTGGCCTTAATACTCACCTTTGGTTCGGTGGGTGGCGGCATTATTAAAACTGCTTTTTTTCCAAACATTGCGAGTGACCGTGTTTCTATATCCTTAGAAATGCCTAACGGAACCAATGAAAAGGTAACAGATTCGATCATTAGTTTTATTGAGGAAAAGGCAGCTATTGTCAATAAAGAGCTCACTGAAAAATATTTAAAAGGTACAGATCAGGTGCTTTTTGATAACATGATTAGAAATTTAGGGCCTGGATCTTCTTCGGCCTCATTGACCATAAACCTTTTGCCTGGGGAAGAGCGCCCCGACGAAATCTCCTCAGAGTTGGTCACCAATAGATTGCGAGAATTAGTAGGCCCAGTATTGGGGGTAGAAAGTTTAATATTTGGTTCTGGAGGTAATTTTGGAGGTAGTCCAGTAGCGGTATCTTTACTAGGCAACAACATTGAAGAGCTGAAAGCAGCTAAAAAAGAATTAAAGAGCGCTTTAGAAAATAATGCCTTGCTGAAAGATGTAGCAGATAATGATCCAGCAGGGATTAAAGAAATACGCTTACAGTTAAAAGAAAATGCGTATTTGTTAGGGCTGGATTTACGAACCATTATGAACCAAGTGCGCGCGGGCTTTTTTGGAGCTCAGGCACAGCGTTTTCAACGTGGACAAGATGAAATTCGGGTTTGGGTGCGATACGATAGAGAAAATAGGTCGTCTATTCAAGATTTAGATGAAATGCGCATCACAACTCCTAGCGGGGCTAAAGTGCCTTTAAAAGAAATTGCAAGCTATACGATTGAACGAGGCGATGTCGCCATAAACCATTTAGAGGGTTTAAGAGAAATTCAAATTACGGCCGACTTAAAGGACAGTAAAGAAACGAGTCCTATTGACATTATGTTCGATATTGAAAATAACATCATGCCTGAAATACAGTCGCAATACCCTACAGTAACGGCATCTTATGAGGGGCAAAATAGAGAACGAAATAAATTATTTGATTCTTTAACCTACGTGGGACTATCGGTTTTAGGTTTAATTTACTTGACCATTGCCTTTACATTTCGCAGTTTTAGTCAACCTTTAATGTTATTATTATTAATTCCTTTTAGTTTAACCGCTGTGGCTTGGGGGCATTGGATTCACAATTTTCCTGTAAATATTTTATCGATGTTAGGAATCATTGCCTTAATAGGGATCATGGTTAACGACGGATTGGTACTTATCGGTAAATTTAATGGCAATTTACGAGCAGGAATGCAATTTGATGAGGCTATGTTTGATGCTGGAAAATCTCGTTTTAGAGCTATCTTTTTAACTTCAATCACTACCATTGCAGGTTTAGCGCCCTTATTATTAGAAAAAAGTAGACAGGCACAATTTTTAAAACCAATGGCTATTTCTATCGCTTACGGAATTGGGTTTGCAACCGTTCTAACCCTATTGATGCTCCCGTTGTTTATAGCCTTTAGCAATAGATTTAAAGTGACCACAAAATGGTTAGCTACTGGAAATACGATTAGCAAAGAAGAGGTAGAGCGCGCCATCAAAGAAAAAGAAGAAGAATTACATTTACAAGGAGAACTGAAGCACAGAGAGGAATGAAAATAATTTATTTAATAGGGCTATTTTTTAGCTGTAGCGCAGTGGTTTTTGCTCAAGATAAACTGTTGACTAAAGACGAGGCTATAACCTTGGCATTAGAGAATAATTTTGGGATAAAGGTGGCCAAAAATCAAGTGGAAATTTCAGATAATAATCAGGGAATTTTAAACTCTGGGTATTTGCCAACCCTAACAGGTTCGGCCAATGCTGCTTACAATCGTGACGATACTACTGTAGAATTTCCTGGACAGGTTCTTGATAATGGATCTCCAAGACCAGACGTCAACCTTAATAAGGCAGAAGCACAGCGTTATAATTCAAGTGTCAACTTAAATTATGTCTTATTCGATGGCATGGGTCGTATGTACAATTACAAACGATTAAAAGAAACCTACGAGCTTAGTGAACTACAAGCGAGAGAAACGATTGAGAACACCTTATTACAGCTGTTTAGTGTCTATTTTCAAGTGGCACGCTTATCTGAAAATTCGAAAGTGCTTCAAAATGTATTAACCATCTCCAAAGATAGGTTTCAGAGGTCAGAATATGCTTTTGAATACGGGCAAAGTACAAAATTAGACATTCTAAATGCTCAGGTAGATATTACAAATGATAGCATTGCCTTATTAAACGTAAAACAACAGCTAGCCAATGCCAAAAGAGATTTAAATGTGGTTTTAAATGAAAATTTGAACAACAACTTCGAGGTAGATACCCTCATTAGTTTTATCCCTGATTTGCAATTAAGTGAGTACATGTCTGAAGCAAAACAGAATAATGTCGCCGTATTGCAAACAGAAAAAACCTTAAAAATTAATGAATACGATATAAAGGTAAATAAGTCTGGGTACTTACCAAGACTGGCTTTAAATGGGTCTTATGGGTGGAACTTAAATCAAAGTCCTGCTTCGGCTTTCTTCCCAGGCACCAATAACACTACAAATAACATAGGAGTAAGTGCTAATTTAACATGGAATTTATTCGACGGGGGTAGCACTACAGTCCGTGTTAAAAATGCGAAAATAACCTACGAAAATCAAGAATTGGTAAAGCAACAAATAGAACTAGAAGTCGACAGAGATATTCAAAATGCCAAAGCTATTTATGAAAATAGACTAACTATTTTTCAAATTCAGGAGCAAAACGTTATAACCAATCAAAATAATTTTGAGCGTTCTAAAGAGCAATTTCAATTAGGTAGAATTAGCTCTATTGAATTTCGTCAAGCCCAAATAAATTTATTAAATGCAAGCACGAATAAAAATTTAGCAAAATATGATGCTAAGTTGGCAGAGTTGCAGTTATTGCAATTAACGGGGCAGTTATTAAATGTTGAGTTCTAGGTAAAAAAATATCAAATAGGCATGTACGAACACTTTTTTCAATGTCCTTACTGTTGGGAAGAAATTTCTATGTTGCTAGATACCTCTATCCGAAAACAAACCTATATTGAAGATTGCGAAGTATGTTGTAATCCCATAGAAATTACGCCCGAGTTTCAGGACCAAGAACTTATAGGTTTTGAAGCCTTAGATGTAGAGCAGTAAGCAGCATTCGTTTTTAGTAATTACTGTACAGCAAGCTGTACCAATCCTTGATTGCGAACATTTAGGCCCTCGTCTGAATAGCACAATCCTTCGTTTATTCCTACTTAATTAGTCTCCACTCAATAGTTTAAAGGCACCATTGATTAAAAATTTAGAATCCTTGAAACGTTCAGAATCTGTAAGCGCCGAAAACCCATTATAATTGTTTTCAGATTCAATTTCAGTCACTTTAAAGTAATATCCCTCGTCATCGGCACTGTCTAATTGTAAAATAGTATAAACACCATCTAAATCTATGACAGCAGCTTCAGGTAAGGCTTTTTTTGATACAGAAGAAGTTATAATATCTGCTTGTACAAACATGCCAACCAAAAAATTAGCTTTAGTTTCGTCTTTTAAATGGCCATGAACCTTTACTGTTCGATTATTTTCAATGACCGTCCCAATTAAGTATACTTCGGCTTCATACCGTTCTTCGGAGGCTTCCGGAATGGTAAATTGAATTTCTTGTCCTTTTTTTAGTTGCATAATATCTTTTTCAAAAACCGATAACTCAATATGTACATGATCATGGTCAATAATTTCCATGATCGGTGTACCAGGCGAAACAAAAGTGCCTCTGGCTACATTTACCTTGGTAATGCTTCCAGCAATTGGGGAGTACATGGCAACAATCGATGTAATATTTCCTTTTTCTACTTCTGAAATAGCGATGTTCAACAGCGATAATTGTTTGCGCATACCGTTATATCGGGCCATGGCCGTATTATAGTCACTTTCCGCTTTTAAATAATTTTTTTGAGAAGTTATTTTTTCTTCTAGCATAGTTTTTTGTCGATCGTACTCTGCTTTTAAATAACTAAGTTGTTCTTTGGTCTCTAAGTAATTTTGTTGCAGCGTAATAAATTCTGGATTTTCAAGAGTAACGAGTTGTTGTCCCTTTTTTACTTCATCACCAATCAATAATGGGGTTGTTTTAATGTAGCCTCCCATCATGGCATTGATTATAGATTTGTTTTCGGGTGGCACATCAATCATTCCTGTGGTTTTTACCACCTTAGGGAACCCTTTGTCTTCTAGAGCTCCTAGGGTCATGTTGTTATGTTCAAATTGTGCTTTGGTCACATAGATTCTGTCATCGGTATTGGTGGTCCCTTCAGGTTCAGAAATAGTGTTTTTTGTATCTTTTGAACTACAAGCGGCTTGTAGAAGAAAAGCTATGAAGAAAACAATTTTAAAGTTCATGTATCGCATGGTATTCTAATTATAAGGTTAAGTAATTTAATTCAATGACAATACGGTTGTATTGCTGAAGTTTATTTAAATAGTCTAAAGTAATTTCATAAGAACTCTCTAAACTCTGTAGGTATTGGTAAAAATTAATTTCGCCATTTTTAAAACTTCCAGTAGCTGTTTTTAATAATTCCTCAGCCAAGTGTGCCCCTTCATTTTCATAATATACCAAGGCCTTTGTCAACTGATCTTTTTGCGTATGTAGCGTTTTGAACTTGGTACCCAGTCTAATTTCATAGTCTTTATACTCAGCTTCCGCCATTTCTTTTGCCAAGCCCGAGGCTTTTATTTTTGACGCCTGCCCACTGAAAAATATAGGAATTTTCAACCCTAGCTGATATCCGTACAAACTATTCGATATCCCTGAATTTGTCCCCTGAAAATACTGTAGACTAATATCAGGTAAAAGTTGCTGTTTTTCTAAACTGCGTTCTTTTTCGGTGACTAAAATTCTATTTTGATAAAATTGAAGCTCAGCACTGGTTTCGATATTTTTTAGCTGTAGCTCAGCCTTTAAATTTTCATCCAATTCAATACTAAGGGTATCCTTAGATTGTGTTATTTCGGTGAGTTGGGTATAGGCAAGAACAACCGCATCTTTTGCTGCAATAAATTTGAGTTCAATTTGCTTTTGTTTTGAGGCTGCCGTTATCTTTTCAAGGTAATTGGTTTCTCCAAGTTCAAATCTTCTGGAGGCCATGGAAGCAAAATTGGCATACAAACTATCTAAGGTTTTATATACTTTTTCTTGCTGTCGGGCTATTTGGTAGTCATAATAGCCGGTGGTTAAGCGACGTTCTAAGGCTTTTCTTTGAATGTCATAAGCACTAGAAGCAAGCGCAAAATTTGCTTTGTTTAAACTCTTTGCTGTAAAATAAAGGCTTGGGAATTTAAAATCTTGCTGCACCCCAAACACGCGCAAAGGTTCATTGTTTAAAGCCAAGTTATTTTCATCAAAATGGTAATAGACTTGGGTCTTGTCAAACGAAAAAGCATTGCTAATAAGTGCTTCCGATTCGTCTACACCTAACTCAGAAGCATTTAAAGCATTGTTGTTTTCTAACGCTAAAGTGAGTAGGTCATTTAAATGTCGTGGTTTTTCTTGTGCATTGCTGTTGGTGGTGGCCAACAAGCTCATGATTATGAGTAGGGCACCTATGCCATGCTTAGGAAGTTTAACCTTTTTTACCGAGTTAAAAATAATGTACAACACTGGCAACACCACTAGAGTTAAGAGCGTTGAGGTTATCAAACCACCGATAACGACGGTCGCCAAAGGCCTTTGTACTTCAGCACCTGCATTCGTAGATATAGCCATAGGTAAAAAGCCTAAAGCCGCTGCTGAAGCAGTGAGCAAAACGGCTCTTAACCTATCTTTAGCTCCTTCTTTTACCAAGCCCTCAATGGAGTCGAATTTTTCTTTTTTCAGTTCTTTAAAATGTTCTATGAGTACAATTCCATTTAAAACAGCAATCCCAAACAAGGCAATAAAACCAACACCTGCAGAAATACTAAAAGGCATATCTCGCAACCATAGCAACCAAATACCACCAACAGCTGATAAGGGAATTGCAGAGTAAATCATAAGTGCTTCTTTTACAGAGTTAAAGGCGAAATAGAGTAAAACGAATATCAAAATTAAGGCAACAGGGACTGCGATAAGTAGTCTGTTTTTAGCAGATTCTAAATTTTCAAACTGTCCGCCGTAGGTAATGGTGTATCCTACTGGAAGTTTAATATTTTCAGCTATCAACACCTGAACGTCATCTACCACCGATTGTAAATCGCGATCACGAACATTAATACCCACGACAATTCTACGTTTTGCATCATCACGAGAAATTTTTGCAGCTCCTTTTTTATAGCTAATCTCAGCTAATTCTGACAATGGAATTTTACCACTGTTTGGAGTATCGATAAACAAATTTTGTAAGTCATCAATATCTTTTCGTTGGCTTTGATTTAAGCGAACCACCAAATCAAAACGTTTTTCGCCTTCAAAAATACTACCCGCAGTTTTACCAGCAAAGGCCATAGAAATCATGTCATTTACATCTTGAATATTTAAGCCATAACGGGCTATTTTTTGACGATTGAACTTCACATTCATTTCTGGTAAACCTTCAATTTTTTCTACAGAAATATCGGCAGCCCCAGGAACATTTTGAATTAGTTTGCCAATCTCACTTCCTTTTTTGGCGAGTACGGCTAAGTCTTCTCCAAAAATTTTAATGGCGATATCGGCTCTGACGCCCGTAATTAATTCATTAAATCGCATTTCTATAGGTTGGGTAAACTCTACTTCCATACCAGGAATAATCGCTAAAGCTTCTTTAAATTTAGCGGCTAGTTCATCCTTGCTTTCGGCAGAAACCCATTCTTTTTTAGGTTTTAAGGTAATAATTACATCGCTTTCCTCCATAGACATGGGATCTGTGGGGACTTCTGCAGCACCAATCCGAGTCACAACTTGTTTTACTTCAGGAAATTGAGCTAATAAAATCTTCTCGATTTCAGTAGTAATTTCAACCGTATTACTCAAGGATGTCCCTGTTTTAAGTACCGGTTGAATAACAAAATCACCTTCATCTAAAGTAGGTACAAATTCGCCACCCATAGTGCTAAAAATGTAGATAGAAATGGCTAAAAGCACACCAGAAATGCCTAAAACCACTTCTTTTTTGCCTATCGCCCAATCAAGAATTGGACTGTATTTTTCATTTAACCAGCGCATTAAACGAACGGAAATATTCTTTTTTGATGGCTGCGAGGGTTTTAAAAACAATGAGGCGACTACTGGAACGTAGGTAAAACACAAGAGCATGGCCCCAAGTAAAGCAAAACTAAAGGTTAATGCCATGGGTTTGAACATTTTTCCTTCAACACCTGATAAAGATAGAATAGGAATAAATACAATTAATATAATAATCTGTCCAAAAATGGCAGAATTCATCATTTTTAAGGAACCGTCAAAAGTTATTTTATCTTTTAGTACTTGCTGCTTTGCCGATGAAAGTGCTAAGATTTCTGTTCTGTTTTGGGTAATTTTAAAGGCGATAAATTCTACAATAATCACTGCCCCATCGATAATAATACCAAAATCAATGGCTCCTAGACTCATTAAATTAGCATCTACTCCAAAGAGGTACATAAGCGATAATGCAAATAGCAAACACAAAGGAATTACCGAGGCTACTACTAAGCCCGATCGTAAATTCCCCAAGAGTAGAACCACAATAAAAAAGACAATTAAAAAGCCTAAAATTAAATTTTCGGCAACGGTAAACGTGGTTTTTGCAATTAACTCACTACGGTCTAAAAATCCATTGATAAAAACACCCTTAGGTAATGTTTCCCCTATTTCAGCAACTCTTTCATGCACCGCATCAATTACTTTTTTTGAGTTGGCGTCTTTGAGCATCATGACTTGACCCAACACTTTTTCACCTTCCCCATTGCCCGTTATGGCCCCAAATCTATTGGCACTACCAAAGCCAACTTTTGCAACATCACTGATATAAATGGGAAAGTTCTGATCATTTTTAATTACCGTATTTTTAATGTCGTCAATCGAAGTAATTAATCCTTCGCCACGAATAAAGAAAGCCTGATTTACTTTTTCAATATAACCGCCGCCAGCTATGGTATTGTTTTTTTCTAATGCCTGAAATACCTCTTGCGCGGTAATTTGCATCGCGTTTAGGTTTTCTGTATTGATTGCGATTTCATATTGTTTTAAAAAACCACCCCAAGTATTCACCTCAACCACCCCTGGAATCCCAGATAATTGCCTTTTTACGACCCAATCTTGTAGGGTTCGTAAATCTTCTGCGGAATACAGGTGCTTGTACTCAGGTTCAACATCTAAAATATATTGGTAAATTTCCCCTAAACCCGTGGTTATAGGTCCCATTTCAGGAGCGCCAAAGCCATCGGGAATTTTTTCTGTGGCACTTTTTATTTTTTCGGATATTAACTGACGGGGTAAAAAAGTACCCATATCGTCTTCAAATACAATAGTTACTACGGACAATCCAAATTTTGAAACAGATCTGATTTCCTTGACTCCGGGCAAATTTACCATTTCGAGTTCTACAGGATAGGTAATAAACTGCTCCATATCTTGGGTAGAAAGGTTGCTTGATGTGGTAATTACCTGTACTTGGTTATTCGTTACATCGGGTACTGCACCAATAGAGATTTGCGACAGCGAGTAGATTCCGAAAGCCACTAAAAAAACAGTAAAGAGGAGTACAATAAATTTATTATTGATACTTAAATAAATGATTTTTGACAGCATTTTTTCATAAAATAAAATACGTTAAGCTACTTAGCATTAAGGCATGCTAAGGCTACTAAAAGTTTAAAACGGTAGTATTTATGAAATGCGAGGAGGTTGAAAAAGTCCTTTTTCATGCACGTTATACACGGGGACTTGGTAGTAAAAATTAGACTCCACCGTGACTGTAAAATCAAGAATTTGGACATCACTTTTTAATGAGTCCAATATAAAAGCAAGTGTATTAACGGTGTTAGAGTTTGAAGAATGGTTAAAAGGTAAATTCTCATGATCCTTTTCTTCTTCTTGATGATTTTTTTGATGTTCGGCTTTTAATTCCCCATAATGTTTTGAAATAAACACAAGTATCGTATCCCCATGTTGTTCGCTGTGAAATTTAGCGTGCTCAATGAACTCATCAAACTGGGCGATATCAGAAGACTGAAACCCCATACTTTGAAGTAGTATGGTAAACGATAATGTTATGGAAATAAATGTCTTCACATGGCTAAGATAAAAAATATGTAGTATAAATCATAAAAAAATGAGCATCAGCAAGGCAAGCTTAAATTACATCACCGGAAGCTGTTTTTTTTCTTTCGTACCACCGTGCCCACCTGCCACAACAATCATAATTTTTATACTTAAATAAATGAATTTGAAAAACTGTAAAACAGGATTCATCATTTTAAAACGCTGGTACTTTGATATTCTTTGTGTCATTTTATTGTTTTTTATTGGGTTTTTCTCTTTTCTCTTTTCTCTTCTCTCTTCTCTCTTCTCTCTTCTCTCTTCTCTCTGCTCTTTTCCCTCCTCTGACACCTGCTAACTCATTCTTATTCGGGTATCAACCACCAAAAAGGTTTCATTTTAGCTTTGTAAATAAAGGCATAGTGTAAGGCTAGTTTTAGCCAATGCCCTGCCAAGCCAATTTCTCCAAAGGTTTTTCCTAGTTGTCGCCCTTGTGTTTTTGGGTACTTATGATAATCGGGTACAATGGGGAAGGTGGTGATACTTACCCCGCTACCTTTGGTTAAACCATAACCCGCAGAGGCAATACAGGCAGCACCCATATTTCCTAAAGAGCCTTTATGCTTCAGCGATTCTTTTCCATTTTTAATGCTGTCAATAATATTATCTGCGACTAGTTTTGCCGTAATTCCAGAAGGCATTCCTGTTCGTGGAGGTGCAGGAAATATTTCTGTACCCTTAGGGCTTTTTCTAGGTTTAGAAATGCTATGCGGAGGGGCAAAGGCAATTCCTGGGGCAAATATATTTTTATAGCTAGGGTTTTGATAGGTTTCTGGCCAATCTTGAACGGACCATTCTTCGTAGGGTTTTGCGGTATAATCAGCATCCACGATCATAAACCCTTTAAATAATTTGTCGGTAATATCGGTACTCGTTTTGTTGTACGCTTTAAAACCGTGGCCAGAAAATGCAGGAATAAGCATGGCAAAATCATAGGTTTCTGATTTTTTTTCACCCGCTAAATTTTCATAATGGGCAGTACCGTCCTCTATTTTTTGCACGCCGGCACCTAAAATCCATTTAATGTCTCGGTCTTCAAAAATCATTTCAACCATTTCATGTGATTTCATGGTAAGGCTGCCGTAACTCAACAGCATGCCGTCCATACCAAAATCACCTAATTGGTATTCGTTCGATATCCAAGTAATTTCGGCCATATCGCGCACTTTGTGTTTGCGGAGTTCTTGTTCTACATTTAAAATATATTCAAAAGCAGCACCTTGACAGGTAGCCTTGGCATGACCCGTGCCTATTAAAATTTTGGCTTTTTTGCCTTTTTTCATGTCTCCTATCAAAGCATGCAAACCTTCCCAGGCATGATCTGCATGGGTATAGGTACAAACCGAATAGGTTTTGTTTTGACCGGGAATTAAACCTTCCGTAGCTTCAAAATTGAGTTTTGGCCCTGTGGCGTTGATTAAATAATCGTAGCTCACTTTTTCTTCCTTTCCTTTATTTTCGCCCACCATATGCTCCACTAACACATACGGTTTTTCTTCTGTGGCGTCTCCTTCTGGGAAGAATGACATTGCTTTGGCTTATTTAAAATCAATTCCCTTTTTTTTATATAATGGAGCTAGGGGAAATAAAATTTGCTTTGATTTCATTCTTCCGATGCCTACCCATATGTTCGAGGGAATCCATTGATAATTACTATTGGGTGATACCACTACAACGTCGTGTTCTTTTGAAAGCTTTCTACGCAAGTGTGCAGCAGCCACATGGCCCGAAATACCCGCTCCTAAAATCACTATTTTTGACATGTTCTACTTTTTTTTGTAAGCTCGATTGCAGAGGTGACTTGTGAAAAAATGGAGTAACCCGTTGTAAATCAGACTTGATGTTTACACAAATGTTGTTAATTTTAAAGAGCTACACAGTAACTTTTGTTACACATGTAGAAAGTTTAATCGTGGCTCTTTTTTTAATGTGTTGCTTAGTCGTTGCTAAAAAAGTACATTTTACCAAGGATCAAGCGCAAGTTCAAGGATAGTAACAAACTCAAAAAACTTTAATCTTCAAACTTTTCACCTATCACCCAGCACCTATTCGGGAATGATCAATACAGGAACGGTTGGATGAAAGGCTATTTTTTTGATCACAGGTTCCTTCAAAATACTTTCCAAAAGACTATGTTTATAGTTCACCATGGCTAAGAGGTCTATTTTGTTTTCCTCTATAAAAGTGCTAATGGTCGTTGACTTTTTAGTATAATCTGCTTCCCAATGAAAACTGTGCGGTAAGTTTTCAAAGTAGTCGCTTAGCATTTTTTTATGAAGCTCTTGGGTGGCAGAGAGTTCTTTTTCAACATTAATATGTAAAATTTTAAGAGTAGCATGGAACAAATTTGCCAAAGCTGTTATGGCTTCTAATTCTTTATTTTTATAGGGTCGGTTAAAGTCTGTCGGAAATAACAGTGCCCTCGGCGGAACAAATTCAAGCGCATCAGGAACCACTAGGATGGGGCAATTTTTAACTTTTTTAAGCACATCAACGGTATTACTTCCCATAAAAATATCGACAGCATTACTAGCTCCTTTGGTGCCCATGACAATACTCGTAATCTCATATGCCTTAACTGCTTTTGGAATGGCAAATTTTAAGTTTTCTTCACTTGAAATAATTTCAAAATTATGATTGGCATTGTCGTTGGCAATTTCGGTTTGTTGCTTTAATTCGTTCAATTTTCTTAGGGACTCGTGTTGTAATTCATCTACAAATTTTGTGGTAATATAGGTTCTCGTGGTGGAACTTAACACATAGGTGACGTTTAAGAAATAGAAAGTACAGAATTCTTTTTCATATAATTTTAAAGCATACAGCAGGGCATTGAAGGCATTATCAGAAAAATCGGTGGGGAGTAATATGTTGCGTTTCATAAAGGGTTCGATTAAAGAGTTTCTCAAATGTAGTGCCTATTCTGGCCATAAAATATGATTTATGTCATACCAGGTAGCTAAACTCCTGTGTTTTTATACCTCTTCCATGAACCTAGACACAAGCATTAAAATTTTGAAAAAAGTAAAAAGGCTTATGATTACATGTGGAGAACAACTTATCTTTAAACTCATTTTAGCTTGTTTAATTTTTTGTAACCATGATGCAGCATATCCCTAAAATAACCCTGCCAATTGCTGAAAAGATAGCTTCAGAATTTTATTCGATTAGCGGTAAGGTAATAGCCCTACCGGGTGAAATGGATTTTAATTTTAGAATTGATGCTAATGATCAGGAACGTTATGTCCTAAAAATATCCCGACCTGATGAGGCTATTTCGTATTTAGATTTTCAGCAAAAACTAATAGCCTATGTAGCGGAAAGCAGTCCTGAGCTTATCCTTCCAAAAGTTATGGTAGATAAAAAGGGCAAGCCTGTCTCTTCTTTTATAGACGAAAAAGGACATCGCAGGTATGTGCGCTTACTAACATGGATTTCAGGAAGAACATGGAGCAGTGTACATCCACACTTAAAGGAGTTAGGCCAAAGTTTAGGAGCGCAATGCGGAAAATTAACACGAGGCTTAGTAGGTTTTGATCATGAAAACGCTCACAGAACTTTTGCTTGGGACGTAGCGCAATCACTTTGGACAAAAGCACATGTGCATCTTTTTGACACCGAAGAAAAGGAGCTGGTTCAGTATTTTCAAGCTGTTTTTGAAAAGCAGCTCCCTACCTACCAAGCCTTGAGAAAGTCAGTAGTGCATAACGATGCCAACGATCATAATGTCATTGTTTCGGCAGATGTAATAGATCCAAGGGTAAGCGCCATCATTGATTATGGTGATGCTATGTATACGCAGGTCATTAATGATGTAGCGATAAGTTGTGCTTATGCCATTATGAATCATGAAGATCCTTTGGAAGCGGCCTTGCCCATCGTCAAAGGCTACCACAGCTCTTTTCCTTTACAGGACGCTGAGCTAGCACATTTATACGCAGCTATCGCTATGCGCTTGGTGATTTCTGTCACCAAATCTGCACATAATAAAATGACGGAACCTGAAAATGACTATTTACAAATAAGTGAAAAACCTGCTTGGGAATTACTTAAAAAGTGGCATAAAATTAGTCCAGATTTCGCGTATTTTAGTTTCCGCGAGGCTTGTGGATGGGCAGCACACCCCAAGGAAGAACAGTTCACCGAATGGGCAAGTAGTCATGATTTTCAGGTCGCCGATTTATTTCCATCTGTCGGTACCCATAAGATAAAGAAACTAGATTTAAGTGTGGAAAGTATTTGGGTTTCGCACATTCAAGATATGAACAATCTTGATTTTTTCCAGTTTAAACTAGATCAGCTTCAAAAACAACATCCGGATAAAGTACTAGCTGGTGGATACTTAGAAGCACGAAGTCTGTATACCTCAAATGCCTACGATAAAATAGGAAATTACGGTCGGGAAAGTAGAACCATTCATTTAGGCGTCGATTTTTGGTTAGCCGCTGGAACACCTGTGCACGCCATGCTAGATGGCGAGGTCGTGGTTGCCGTACATGAGGAAGGGAACAAGGCTTATGGAGGTTTAATTATTTTAAAACATAAAACAAAAAATTTTGATTTCTACACCTTATACGGCCATTTAAGGTATGCCAGTATTTCGGAGAAACAGCTAGGTCAAAACCTGAAAAAAGGCGATTGTATTGGCTTGTTAGGCAGCGCACATGAAAATGGAAATTGGGCACCACACTTACATTTTCAAATAATGTTATCACTTTTAGACTATAAAAATGATTTTCCAGGCGTGGCATATTATAATCAAATTAGGGTATGGAAAAGTATCTGTCCTGATCCAAATATGTTCTTTAAGTCTCATGAATTAGCAGCCAATGACCAGGTGAGCAATGAAGAAATTATCAGCTATCGCAAGCAGCATTTAGGAAAAGGGATGAGCTTGCAATATAAAACGCCGATTAAAATGGTACGTGGTTCGCAACAGTATTTAATAGACCAGTTTGGGAGAAAATATTTAGATACGGTGAATAATGTAGCCCATGTGGGGCATGAAAACTACGAAGTAGTAAAGGCAGGGCAAGCGCAAATGGCTGTTTTGAATACCAATTCGCGCTATTTGCATGAAAATATCAACCAATTAGCGAAAGCACTTTTAGAGACCTTGCCTCCAGAATTAAGCGTAGTTCATTTTGTAAACTCAGGCAGTGAAGCCAATGAACTAGCGATCCGAATGGCAACCACAGCTACAGGAGAAAAAGACATTCTAGCTTCGGAAGTAGGCTATCATGGCAATACAAATACCTGTGTGGGCATAAGCTCATATAAGTTTGATGGAAAAGGTGGCAGTGGTGCCCCTGAACACACACATATTTTTCCTTTGCCAGACGCCTTTAGAGGAAAATATAGAGGCGAACATACAGGACATTTATATGCCGATGAGGTGCAAGGGCAAATTGATGCCGTGCATCGGAAAAATAGGGGAGTAGCGGCTTTTATTATCGAACCAATTATTAGCTGTGGAGGACAAATAGAGCTCCCTGAAGGATTTCTTTCAAAGGCCTATTCCGCGGTGCGATTAGCAGGCGGACTATGTATTTCTGATGAAGTACAGGTAGGTTGCGGGAGAACGGGAAAGGCCTTTTGGGGTTTTCAACTGCATCAGGTAGTTCCTGATATCGTCACGATTGGAAAACCTTTAGGCAACGGGCACCCCATAGCAGCTGTGGTGTGTACGCCAGAAGTGGCAGAAAAGTTTGCCAACGGCATGGAGTTTTTTAACACCTTTGGGGGTAACCCAGTGTCCTGTGCTATTGGGTTAAAGGTACTGCAAACCGTTAAAGAGGAGCACTTACAAAAACATGCTTTAGTGGTCGGAAACTATTTAAAAGACGAGTTAAAAAAAATAGCCCAAGAATTCCCTATTATCGGTGATGTACGCGGCCAAGGTTTGTTTTTAGGGCTAGAGTTGGTCGATGCTCATAGAAATCCTTTAGCCGCACAAACAGCGTACCTCGCCAATAGAATGAAAGACCATGCTATTTTAATGAGTACTGACGGGCCTGACCACAACGTGCTTAAGATTAAACCGCCCATGGTGTTTTCAAAAGAAGATGCGGATGAATTACTTTTTTATTTTAAGAAAATTCTAAGCGAAGATTTTTTAAAATACTACGCATAAGGTAGTTTCCAACTAAAATTATCTTTTATAATCTGTTCTTTATGGGCCTTTAAAAATTCAAGATAGGCCACAGCAGCCGGAGATAACTTTTTTGTCTTCAACCAAATTAATCGCCATGTGGTGCTAATCGGTAAGCCTTCTACCGGAATAATTTGCAATTCTTTATTTTGCAATTGGTTTTTAATACCAATTAAGGGCATGATAGAGCATCCCAAACCGGCGATGACGGCTTGCTTTACAGCTTCGTTTGAGGTAAGTTCAATTTTTTTATGAACCGGCAAATTATTTTTTGTTATAAATTTTTCCATTTCATTTCTGGTGGCAGAACCTTCCTCTCTATAAATTAAAGGAAGTTCTTGAAAAACATCGCTATGAATGGGTTTTTCATCAAAATTTAAGTGTTTTCCACCCACAAAAAAAAGTTGGTTTTTCATCAATTCAATTTGGTTTAACTTCAATTTTTTGGGCAAGACTGAAACCAAAGCAAAATCTACTTCGTTTTTCTCCATGCTCCTAACCACCTTGGTTTTATTGGTAACGTCTATGATGAGCTCAATGCCTTTATGCAGGGTAAAAAAATCTGCTAAAAAATAGGGCATAACATATTTCCCCGTTGACGCTACTGAGATTTTAAGTTTACCAAACAACTCTCCTTGGTAGGCCAAGGTTTTATAATTCATGGCATTCACTTCATCAATAATTTTTTCAGCTGCTTCTGCAATTTCTTTTCCGAAATCGGTCACAAAAAGTTTTCTGCCCACCACTTCTGTTAGCGGAATTGAAAATTGATCCTGAAAATTTCTTAACTGAATTGATACGGCGGGTTGCGTTAAATTCATTTCTTCTGCCGTCTTAGTGATGCTCTGGTTTTGAGACATCTTTAAAAAGAGCTGTAGTTGGTGCAAGGTATAGTTCATAAAAATATTTAATGGTTTAGATTACAAATATAAATAAAAATTATCAATTAAAAATGCTAACCTTTGTGGCGTAATTTATAAATCCTAGAAAAAATGCAAAACGAAACACTAAAAAAAGAGATCACAACACAGAACATTCAGTTGGTAAAAGGCAAATTTACGCCAGAACAGGCTTCAGAAGTTATGATGGCCTTGCTAGATCAAAAAATAAATTACCATAAAATTGAAGGGATTCAACTATGGGAAAAAAATCACAAAAATGATCAAGAACCTATTTTTAAACGGATCAAAGAACTAGAAGCTGAAAAGCAAAATGTCGCAGAATTTATCTCAAAAATGAGAGCAGAAGGCAAAGAGATTCAGATAAAAGGAACGCTTCACATGAGCAGCTGCGATTAATATTGTCTTTGACTGCCTATTTTTTAAGGCAACAAAAACTTCAAGGTATTACTTTACTTACCCTAAAATAAATTGTAAAAAAAATGATTTTGAACAGCAATCCCACGAGCAATTTTACCCCAAATACTGCGCAAATTAAGACAAAGGCCGATAGTCCTTTTATTTTAAAAATAGCGAGCCCTTTACTTTGGACCTTACATTTAGGTACCCTCGCATTACTTGTTTATTTTTTGATGTACACCCCACAATGGAACTGGAACAACATCTTCAGCATCAACGGTTTTACATTAGTCCTGTGGAGCACGGTTACTTTTTTTAGTGCCCTAGTAAGTACCTACGCAAAAAATTACCTCAATGGCTTTCGATACCACCAGCGTTTTACATTTTTATCCCTTGGTTTTACGCTGTCTGTAATGCTTTTTGTGATGTCGAATCACCTAGCCGCCTTATTGATTTCATGGTTTTTCATGGGTGTTTTTATGGCACGCTTAATTGGTGTTGATGCAAAATGGGGCGAAGCCCGAGAGGCTTCCAAATTGGCGCAGAAATTCTTTTTGTCAGGAACCTTAGTATTAAGCTTTGGCCTATTACTATTGGCCTACGAAACGGATCAGTATACGCTATCAGGTATCCTTGATAAGCTACAGGTAATACCTGATTTTATGTTACTTATAGCGTCATTATTACTCATCGTAGCCGCTATCATACAATCGGCCATTTATCCTTTTCATCGATGGTTGCTTTCAGCCATGACCGCACCTACACCAGCGTCCGCTTTAATGCATGCGGGTTTTGTGAATGGCTCAGGTATTTTATTGGCCTTAGTTTCAGCGGTATTAGTGGCTTCAAATTCATTAACCTTATTATTTATTATCGGAGGGTTTACGGCTGTTATCGCACAATTTACAAAACTGTTACAAGTCAATGTAAAGCAAAAACTAGCCTGTTCTACCATTGCTCAAATGGGCTTTATGATCATGCAATGTGGTTTAGGTTTTTTTAATGCGGCCATAGCGCACTTAATCTTGCATGGCTTTTATAAGGCCTACCTCTTTTTATCTTCTGGAGAAGAAATTGCACATAGTGCCCCTAAGAAGCCCTTAAAAATAAAAATTAAACCGGTGCAAGCCCTTGTCGTTTTAGTATTCGGTATGGCAGGAGCACTATTATTTGCAGTATTGACAGGCAAAACAACTATGGTCGATAGCAGTGTGTTTTTAACTCTTATTGTGGCCATCACGGTAGGTCAGGCTACCTATAATATTGTAAAAGAAAAGAGTTTAACTACCGTGCAGAAAATCGTAGTGCCTATCCTCTTATTTATCACAGGTATTAGCTTATACGCCTTGCTCTATAACGGCGTAACAGCTTTAATGGTAGCGATGCCAATGAGCAACGTACCCCAAACGTTATCGGTCATCCAAGTGGTCTTTGGCCTTATGTTCTTATTGGGATTTTTTGTCATGAAACTAGGGGTGTATCGCAAAGTGCCTTGGCTTTATGTAAAACTCTTAAACCTGTCTCAACCTGATACCCATACTATTCTTAAATATAAAAGCCTAAACTCATGAGTACATTTATTCTTTTGAACACTATTGAAAAAGCGGCAGAAGTGGTCGGTAAAACATGGCCCTTGTATTCTTTTGTCACTTCAAATCCCTTATCGGGATACGAAAACACCCATTTTATAGCGGCTGTTAAAAAAGCGCAGGGCTTAACTGGGAGTCGCGTATTTCCTGATGTAAAGATGCTAAAACAAGCCTGGGAGTTGGGGGAAATAGAGGCTAGAGTAGTGAACGATTTACTGATTGAAAACGGCATGACCGAATCACCAGAATATTATTTGGAACAATTAGAAGCCCTACCGCATGACGAAACCGTAAATCCCAACCATCGCGTTGATAAAATAATGGTCAAATGGCTGTCTGTTTTTATGGACGAAGGCCTGGCCGAATGGCAAATGCCCAACAAAGAAAAAGGCTTTTATACGGCATGGAGTCTACTGGCAAAACACGACAAAGAAATAGGAAAAGCACTTGATGCCCAGATTCCAAAAACAAATACAGAAGCCCTAGCAGGGCTTTTAAATGCCTATTCAGAGCAAGAGCAACAAGCTATTTTCGAATATCATTTGTCAGCATTACCGGGTTGGACAGGCTACATTAAGTTCAGAGCTGAAACCAATTCGCTTTGGCAGCAGAGATACAGTATTAGCCTAACCGACTATCTTGCCGTTCGCCTTTTGGTTTCTAAGGCCTTGAAGCTTAGTATAGTACCTCCTAAAAGCGCTAAAGCAGAATTAGAGGCCATAATACAAGTACAGTATGTATGGTTAAAGGCATGGGAAAAAAGTTGGCAGCAGCAGTTTGTGACCAAAATAAAGTCACAAAGCACTAGTTCAAGGCCTACCCACGAAAATGTTCCCGATGCGCAATTTGTGTTTTGTATCGATACTCGATCAGAATTAATACGAAGAAACCTTGAATCTAAAGGAAATTATGAAACCTTTGGATATGCCGGTTTTTTTGGAATAGCTATGGATTATACCCAATTAGAAGATGGCCTTTCAAGAAAATCTTGTCCGCCAATTTTAGGCTCTGCCTATCAGGTTTCTGAAACGGCACAAGAACATAAAACGGCAGACCTGAAAGCCTATAAAAAGAGCGTTAAGAGAGCTAAGTTTACTTCGTATTTTTTAGTGCGCATGAAAAATATGCTGCCTTCGGCCTTTGGTTATGTAGAAGGTTCTGGTATTTTTTATGGGGTGTCATTACTGTTCAGAACTTTATTTCCTGCATCATTATACCAGCCACAGCGCAAAAATAACACCTCATTTGAACATAGTTGTACCCCTCAAATAGGGCACGCCCATAGCAAAGAAACTACCATAGACATCCCTTTGGAAGAAAAAGTAGCAATTGTAAAGACGGCATTTGATTTAACAGGCTGGCGCACTTTTGCCCCTTTAGTGGTATTTGCGGGTCACGGGAGTCATTCTGCGAATAACCCTTTTGGCTCTAGCTTAGATTGTGGCGCTTGTGCAGCAAGTCCGGGTCGCCATAATGCTCGTATGCTGGCTACACTAACGAATCTTTCAGAAGTTAGGCAAGCCTTGGGAGAACATCACGATATCCAAATTCCTGAGGATACTGTATTCATCGGTGCAGAACACAATACCACCACCGACGAAATTGTTCTGTTTGATGCTGAGGTACCAGCAACACATGCCAAGCGCTTAAGCCAATTAAAGCTAGCCCTTTTAAAAACCCAAGAAACAGCAACACAAGAACGCTTAGGGGTGCAAAACAAGAGCATCGCCGCAGCACATGTTAAAACCAATAACTGGTCAGAAACAAGACCAGAATGGGGACTGGCAAAAAATGCAGGTTTTGTTATTGGTTCGCGAGAACTTACCAAAAATATGAACTTCGGCGGGCATTGTTTTCTTCACTCCTACGATTGGGAGTTAGACAGCACTGCAGCAGCTTTAGAAGCAATTATGCAAGGCCCTATGGTCGTTACCCAATGGATTAATAACCATTATTATTTTGCAACGGTAGATAACCAACACTATGGTGGAGGTTCTAAAATAACGCATAATATTACCGGAAAATTTGGGGTGGTTCAAGGCAATGGCAGTGATTTAAAAGCAGGCCTTCCGTTACAATCTGTAAATGAAACAGATGACAAAATGTACCACAGACCTCTGCGCTTATCGGTCTTAATTCAAGCGCCAAAAGAACGTGTTCAAGCCATTTTAGAAAAATTTCCGCATCTCAAGGCTTTATTAGATAATGAATGGATCTACTTAATGGTTATGGATCCAACAGAACAAAATGAAGTTACCTTATATGAAGAACAGATGACATGGAAAGCTACAGAAAAGGCTGAGGTGTTTGCTGAAATGGTCTATTAGCAAAATACAGACCTATATCGCTTCACGTTAAAAATAGCTTGGGAAACTACCCAAGCTATTTTTTTTAGTTGTTTTTGAACCCAGTCTGGTTAAATTTCGAGTTAAAAAATGTTAAATCTGATGCTAATGTAACCTAGGTTACGGTAGGTGTTTTGTTAATAGTTTAATTTTATTATAAATTCCATGGAATGCTTCAGCCTAACGAAAGCGAAACTGCTGCCGTACGAGCCGTATTTTTTATTGATCCATCAAAGAAAATACGTTTAATAATGTACTACCCACTTAACGTAGGTAGAAATATGGATGAGATTTTACGCGCTTTAGACGCTTTACAACTATCTGACAAGCATAAAGTAGCCATGCCTTTAGATTGGAAACGAGGTGATAAAGCAATTTGTCCACCACCAAAATCTTTAGATGCGCTTAACGAAAAATTGGCAGACGATTCTGTTGCGGAAATTACTGGGTACCTAACTAAAAAAAGATCTCTAGAATAAAGATTTTTAGATACCTACGCTAGAGTATTTTTTGAATTTAAAAATAAAGAAAACTATGATTATAAAACAATTTGAATATAAGCCATTAGCGCACTATTCTTATGCCATCATAAGCAATGGCGAAATGGCGCTCATCGATCCAGAACGAGACCCTAAGGCCTATTACGAGTTTGCAAAAGCCCATAAGGCCAAAATTAGCGCTGTCATCGAAACCCACCCACATGCAGATTTTGTGAGTTCGCATTTACAAATTCACAAAGAAACGGGTGCCACCATTTATAACAGTGAAAAACTAGGAGCTGAGTATCCACACAAAGCTTTTGATGAAGGTATTTCTATTCATTTAGGTGATATAACTTTAAATGCCATAAATACGCCAGGGCATTCCCCAGATAGTATTAGCATTGTAGCTACTGACGGCACTAAAACGGCCCTATTTACCGGTGATACTTTATTTATTGGTGACGTTGGCCGACCGGATTTACGCGAAGAGGCAGGTAACATGAAAGCAAAACGTGAAGCACTTGCTGAGATGATGTATGCCACAATGCAAACTAAATTTAATGAACTTCCTGATGCTACCATCGTATACCCAGCACACGGCGCAGGTTCATTATGCGGTAAAAACCTAAGCGATGCTGCGAGTAGCACGTTAGGGGAGGAGCGTCAAAGTAATTGGGCTTTTAAAAAACAATCCAAGGACCAATTTATGGCTACCCTACTTGACGGACAACCTTTTATACCTTCTTATTTTGGTTTTAATGTAGACATCAACAAAAAAGGCGCAGAAAGTTTAGCAGCAGCTGTACATCGCGTTCCCTTTAGAAAAGAGGCAAGCGCAACTGGCCTAATTGTCGATGTACGTGAGGAAGCTAGTTTTAAAAAAGGACATCTTTTAGGCAGTATTAATATTCAAGGATTAGCGGAAACTGATAAATTCGAAACCTGGTTGGGTGCTATTGTAGCGCCAAAAGAAGCGTTTACCTTGGTGGTAGCCGAAGAAGAAAATGCAGCGTATATAGTACATAGAGTTTCGAAAATAGGCTATGAAAAGCAAGTCAAGGAAGTCATTACGCTGAACAAAGAACAGCTCATAAAGAGTACAGCATTAGACCTGCCTGATTTTAAGAAAAACCCTGAAAAGTACACGATAGTTGATATTCGAAATGAAAGTGAAGTAGCAGAAGGAAAGTTTTTTAAAAATGCTTTAGTACACCCGCTAAACGATTTAAGAAATACTGCCAAAAATATTCCTACAGACAAACCCATTGTGGTTCATTGTGCAGGGGGCTATAGAAGCGCAGCAGGAAGTAGTATTTTAGAACGACAACTAAAAAACACCCCGATATTTGATTTAAGTGAAGCCATTAACAATTTTAAATAATACAACATGAAAAATACAAATAACATTGGTTTAGATGATAAAGTATCCCTAAGCACCGCAGCACATTTGAATGAGTTACTGTCAGATTACCAACTGTTTTATATGAATCTGAGAGGCTTTCATTGGAATATAAAAGGAAAAAAATTCTTTGAATTACATCTTAAATTCGAAGAGCTATACAATGATGCACTGCTAAAAGTAGATGAAATTGCCGAACGGGTACTCACTTTAAGCGCAACACCACTGCATTCTTTTTCAAAATACTTAGAAACGAGTAAAATTAAGGCCGCTGAAAACGTCACCGATGGCGAGAAAGCCATTGATGCTATTCTCGATGCTTTAAAGATTTTATTGCAAAAAGAAAGACTCATTCTTTCTATGGCCTCCGAGGCTAATGACGAAGGTACGGTGGCGCTTATGAGTGATTATATTGTGCAGCAAGAAAAATTGGTTTGGATGCTGTCTGCGTATCAAGATTAGCAGGTATTGATACCTATTTGAATACTTGCAAAAAGTACTGTAAAGATGACTAATAGCTAGGCTGTTTAAATAGGTATGGTCTACAACGAAAGGCTTCTTGGTTCCATAGCCTGTTTTGGAAATTAAATAGGCTATGGTCTTTAAGCTATTTTCTATAGGCTTATAAAACAGCTTCATCTTCTCCCTCAAGAGCCTTGAATATAGTGTCCATGACTTGGTGCGATAATGGTTTTTCTATAAAATCTTGTACAATGGCGTAGCTGTGCGCTTTTTGAATATCTTTTTGATCTATAGAAGAACTTACGATAAACACTTTGGGCCTATTTTGAATAGGGAGTTGAATAAATTCATCTAAAAACTCCCAGCCATCCATGGTAGGCATGTTTAGATCTAAAAAAATAACATCAGGCAGTTTTTCTTCACTTTTGACTAAGGCAGTAAGATCGTCTAAGGCCTCTTTTCCATTTTCATACACGAGTACAGAAGAGCCAAACCAACTATTATGGTTCAATAAAATTTTTGTTCCATAGACAAAAATCGGGTCGTCATCAATGATACACACGGTTTCAATTTTCATAAGCTAATAAAGTCTAGAGAAATAATACGTAGGTTTTATAAGGATAGCACTAAGATTGGCTTTGCTAAGGCGCCTATCCCGTTACAACTTAACTTTGGGTCTTTTTAAAAGATAAAAGTAATAAAAATCCTACAAAAAACCAAACTATATCTAGAGTATGAGAAGAAAACAACTGATTTTACTATTTAAACCGCCATACAGCGCTTCGTGTAGCATGTTTTTTTCAGTGGGCTTATAGCCTAATATTTAGCATAACGCGGCGAATACTTCAGGTGTTGAGCCGCTGTCAGGCAATTTTTTAGGAGCAGAACTAGTGACGAACATGAATAGCTACAGCAAGGACTTAAAGTTGTATGAGCCTCTGCAGGGTGCTTATAACCACTGGCTCGCCGTACTTTATATTATTTTGAGAATAGGGAAGAACTTCTTTAGGGGTTATGGAGCAGCGCACGAATCTTTAGCAAGCCCTTTTTAATGGTATGCTACGAGACTACCTCTTTAGTTTAAATTAGCGACTAACTTTTCGATAATCGATTTTAATTCGCCTTGTTGTATTGGTTTTATGATATAATCAGAAACAGCGCTGATGCTTCTTGCACGTTCTACATCTATAGCATCCACAGAAGAAGATACCATGTATATGGTAATCAGCTTACCTACCTTAGGTTTTATTTTAACATATTCATCCATGAATTGAAAGCCATCCATAATGGGCATATTAATATCTAAAAAGATAACATCCGGAAGTTTATGCTCCTCGCCAAGATGGTCTAACATAAAATTCAAAGCCTCTTCACCATCGGCAAAAGCGATGATGTTTTTTGGTAATTCAAAAGTTTGCAGGGTTTTAATTAAGGTAAATTGATAAATATCGTCATCATCAACAATACAGATATTAATAGGATTCTTTTGCATAGGTATTAATTGAGATTTATATGAAAGGTGGTCCCTTCATGAACCACACTAGAGGCTGATATAGTACCTCCCATGGCTTCGATTTGTGTTTTGGTCATAAACAAGCCAACACCTTTGGCTTCTTTGTGTCTGTGAAATGTTTTATTTAATCCAAATAGTTTGTGACCATGCTTTTTCAAATCAATCCCTAAACCATTATCCTTAAATTGTAATGTTATTTTTCCATCTTTTACGTCAGATTCAATGCATATTTCAGGATCGCGAGCCGCAGATTTGTACTTCATTGAATTACTTAACAAATTAAGAAAAATACTTTCTAAATATAACTTATTATACATAATTTTTTTCACTTTCGAAAAATCGCATGTAATGACGGCCGATGTATTTATAATTTCACCACTCAGTATTTCTTTAGTTTTGTTGAGCACCTCTTCGAACGACACCTCTTCTAAATCTTCTAGGCTTACATTTTTTGTTCTCAAGGATTCTACCAAGGTGTTTAAGGTAAGGGTAAGGTGGTTAATCACTTTTTCAAACTTTTCAAACAAACTCTTTTTTTCCTGTTCCTCTTCGGCCGTATTGTAAAAATCTAAAAGCGAGTTAAGGTTACTTACGGGGGCTCTTAAATTATGAGAAGTAATATGCGCAAAATCGGCTAGTTGGTTATTTTGATTGGTCAGTTTTTGAGCTAAGACTTGTAATTTATTTTCTATCATTTTTTGCTCTGTAACATCTTGGCAGGTACCAATAATCTCAATAACATTATTGAAATCATCGGTAATCACCTCGGCCAAAAGTTGTACTGTTTTTATGACCCCGTTGCCGAGTTGTATGCGATGCATTAAATCAGCATATTTTTTCTCCTTAAAGATGCGCGCTACTTGTTCGGTGACTATTTCTTTATCTTTAGGATGCACAAAACTAAAATAGGTATCGTAGGTGATGGGGGTATTTTCTTCCACATCAAAAATGGTGTATAGGTTAGCAGACCATTTTACATTATTGGTCGGAATATCCCACTGCCAATTGCCCATCATGGTTATTTTTTCGGCAAAACTCAACAGCTGATTTTTTTTGACGAGTTCATTTTCTGCTTTTTTTAGTTCAGAAATATCTGTTGAAATCCCTAAAAAGCCAATGAGTGTACCTTGCTCATCTTTCATAGAGGTTAAGGTTAAAAGCACGGGCAAGGTAGTTCCGTCTTTTCGCTTGTAATTCCACTCACGGGTATCGTAATCATTGTGTTTAGACATTTCTAATTGCGCATTAAAGCCTTCTGGATTTTTTTTGTATCGCTTCGCCACATCAATTCTAAACCGGTCTAACTCTTCTTGAAAATGAAAAAACTTGGGTCTTTGCAGGCCTATCATTTCTGCAGCCGTATAGCCTGTTAAAATTTCGGCTCCTCGATTAAATTGAGTAATAATGCCATCCGGTTCTATGGCTACAATAGCTACGGCTTGAGAATTAAATATGGCTTTTAATTCGGTATGTGCTTTATTCAACGCTAATTGAGAAAGTTTTATCTCATTGATATCCTGAAAAACACCAAACAGCCGCACACAGGTACCGTTAATGCATTCGGCCTGGCCAATGGCACGGACCCACTTTATGTTGTTTTTGGCCGTGACCAACTCTACTTCAACGTCATAGGCAATACCCTTTTCTATCGCTTTAGTAACCGCATTGCGAATGGTATCTCTACTTTCTCCTTCCTTAAAAAAATGAATAGCTGTTTCTAAATCAGGCACAAAGCTTTCAGGTACCTCATGAATTTTGCGCACCATTTTACTCCAAAAAAGGGTACTTTTTATAAGATCTATGTCCCAGGTGCCAATAAGGGCCACTTCATTGGTTTTGTCGAGTATTTTTTCAATAAAAATTTGTTCTTCCTCTTTTTCTTTTTGTTGGGTAATATCGCCAGTATGCATGATTAAACCACCTATGTGACCCTCGGAAATATACCAAGGCCGAACATCCCAATAAATCCATTGTACACTGCCATCAGCGCGAACAAAAGGAGCCCCGTCATTGGTATCAATAGCCCCTTTGAGGCATTTTTGATGATTGGCTTTCCACTCATCACCTATTTCTGGAAACATATCGTAATGACTTTGGCCAATGATTTCTTTACCTTCCATTTTAAAATCTGAAATCCACTGCTTAGACACGGCGATATAGTGCATATTGGTATCGAGCATGGCAATTGCGGTTGGCGCTTGTTCAATAAAAATTTTGGTATACGGATCCTTTGAATCTACCTCTGCCTTGAGTTTTTCTAACTCTGATAGGGCGGCCTTTAGTTTGTTTTCGGTCCGTACGCTCTCGCGCAATTTTTTTAAGAATGTCATCATTGCTTACTGCTCGTTATAGGGATTAGCACAAAGTGCTATACGTCATATGGCTATGCCCAGAACCCAGTACTGAACATAGCCCCTATTTTTTAGGGTTTACACTCTGTTTTAAAAAAAGTGTATTTATGGTAAATGTAAGAAAATAGCTCACATAAATCAAAGCATCTATAGTATCTCAGCTTGCTCTATGGTGTTTGCAGGTGTAAAGCCACAAAACCACTTGGTGTACCTCCCCTAAAAATAGCTTTAGGGCTACTGCGCTACGGTACCTAAGCCTGAGTCTCCATATCCCATAAATGACAAGCTTAAGACCTAGGTATTTGGTCTACTTTCGTATCTTTGTGAGTCGTAGTAGATCGCTGCGAAGCATGGGTAACACAGGGCGCTAGGCAGTAACTATGCGTTGTGTTTAAAAAAAGTAGAGAAACTTTAAAATCAAAAAAGGCTAGCATATTGAAAAAGCAACCTGTAGGTATTGTTTGGTTAAAGCGCGACATTCGTTCTCAGGACCACGAACCCCTGTTCAAGGCCGAAAAAGCTGGCATGCCCTATCGCATCATCTATATATTTGAGCCATCCTTGATGGCCCATCCAGATACAAGCCTACGGCACTTGCAATTTAATTACCATGCTATTCTAGCCTTAAATAAAACCCTAGCTCCCTTTCAAAGGCAGGTAGAGGTTTTTTATGGCGAAGCTGTTGAGGTCTTTGAATACCTATCCACAGTTTTTAGCCTACAAACCATCTTTAGTTACCGCGAAAGTGGCACGCAAATAAGCTGGCAACGCGATAAAAAAGTACAGTCTTTTTGCCAACGGCAGCGCATCACTTGGCAAGAATCACAACGCGATGGCATCCTTCGGGGTATCAAAAACCGAGTAGATTGGAGCAAACAATGGCATCTGCAAATGCATACGCCTGTGCTACGCAATACCTATACCGTTATCAACCAAATACCGCTAGAACATCCTTTTGTACTACCTGAAAAATTACTTGGGCTCCTACAGGCATATCCTAAACAGTACCAACCTGCCGGCGAACAAAACGCATGGCGCTATTTACAATCGTTTACTCAGCAAAGAGGTTTTAACTATCAAAAACACATTTCAAAACCTGCAGAAAGTAGAACTTCGTGCAGCCGCCTTTCGCCCTATTTGGCCTGGGGGAATATCAGTATTAAGCAAGCCTTTCAGTATATTGGTACCCACCCGAATGGCACCAAAAACAGCAGGGCATTTTCGGCCATGCTCACGAGACTGCATTGGCACTGCCATTTTATTCAAAAGTTTGAGGTAGAATGCCGCTATGAGACCGAGTGTATCAATACAGGCTACGAGCTTTTAGCCCATGCTAAAAATGAAGACTTTATTAAAGCGTGGAAAACAGGCACCACAGGCTTTCCTTTAATTGATGCCTGTATGCGGGCCGTGGAACAAACCGGTTGGATTAATTTTAGAATGCGCGCCATGGTAGTGTCTTTTTTGACCCTTAATTTAGACCAAGACTGGCGCGAAGGTACCTATCATTTAGCGCGGCAGTTTTTAGACTATGAACCCGGCATTCACTATCCGCAGTTTCAAATGCAGGCCGGTACTGCAGGGATCAATACGGTACGCTTGTACAATCCTGTAAAAAATTCACAAGAGCACGATCCAGAAGGTAGGTTTATTAAAAAATGGCTGCCAGAACTTGCCAATGTTCCTGTAGCGCACATTCACGAACCTTGGAAAATGACCCTCCTAGAACAGAATTTTTGTGGAGTGCTCATCGGGGAGGACTATCCTTTGCCCATCGTTGACTTGCAAGAAAGTGCACGAATGGCCAGAGATAAAATTTGGGCACACCGGAAACACCCTGCGGTAGAAAAAGATAAAAAACGGCTGTTGCAAACGCATGTAAATGCGCGCTAATAAATTGGGAATATTTAATGGGCTGGCAGAACTTACCCGGTCATACCTTCGATAAACACTTGAACAAATTCTTTCATCTTCAGTAAAATGCGTTCCCCTATGGAGCGTGCTTGCAAAATACTGGGTCGGTTATCTAGGCATTTATAAATATCGTCTTTTATTGGTTCTTGGCCGCTAAAAATATACGTATCGACTAAGGCTTTAAATTGTGCTTTATCTAGGTTTTCATCTTCACATATGCTAGCGAGTGCCAATAGCTTTTCATCCTGCCAATACCGTTCAAATTCATCTTCAATAGCATCAACATCTTTTATAAAAGGCAAATTCTCCTCTATAAATTTTTCTATAAGCTCTCGCTTACTTCTAAGTTCAATATCACCAGCGAGTAAATCCATAATGGCCTTTTTCTGTGCTTGAACATCCGATGTTTTAGCTTCTTTAAGTTGTGCTAGTAATTTAAGTATATAAGCAACATTGATAACATCACGATGAATAAGCTCTAGTTCAAAATCAATATCATCTAAAATCGATGTTTTTTGTTTTACACTATCTTGTTTAATGCGATCATAGAGATCTAAATACTTGCTTTTGAAGTCTTCATACTCCTGCTCGCTAATGGCAAGGTCTTCCCAATCAAAATCGGTATACGACTGTAGTACATTTAAACTACGCATCAATTTTCTGAAGGCTTGCACAAATTGCGCATCTTCTTCTTCACTGCGTAAATCGTCGACACTGGTATAGGTGGGTACAATTGCTCTTAGGTTTTTAAGCGCTTCGTCAACTTTCTCTGCGATAGCCTCGTATGGTGGCATCAGCACCGTTTCAATGGCATCTTTATTAGAGAATAGCGTAATAGCATCATCGGTGGCCTTTTTAAGGTTCCTAAATGCCAAAATATTGCCTTGCGACTTCTGCTCGCCTAAGATTCTGTTGGTACGTGAAAATGCCTGAATTAAACCATGTTGCCTTAAATTCTTATCTACATAGAGCGTGTTAACCTTTTTGGCGTCAAAACCAGTTAAGAGCATATTAACGACCAATACAATATCTAATCTATCTTTTTCATCATTAAAAGTGACTTTCTCCCGTTCCTTTAACCGTTTGCTAATGTCTTTAAAGTAATTCTCAAACTGTTGGGCATCTTTCGTAGAAAATTTGGTGTTATACAGGGTATTATAATCACCAATAAAAGCTTCTAATTTATCTCTGGTATGACTGGATAGATATTTCACTCCTTCTTCGGCTGCCTGAGGCAATTCATCACCTGGTAAATAATCTTGGGCATCTTCATCTTCTTCATTAGCGCCATAAGTAAAAATGGTGGCTATACGTAAATCGTGCAAGCCTTCCTCTTTTTTCTTTTGAAACAGCTCATAATAGGTAATTACATTTGCGATACTGCTTACTGCAAATAATGCAGAATAGTCTTTATTAAAAGTTTTCTGATGATGATACGCGATAATGTAGTCAACGATTTTCTCTAATCGTCTGGGGTCATCAAAAACCTCTTTGGTATCAATAGCCTCGACTTCAATATCAATAAAAGTATTGCTCTTGTTTTTGTATTTCCCTACATATTCAATACCAAATTTAAGTACGTTTTGATCTCTAATGGCGTCAGTAATCACGTATTTATGTAAGCACTTGCCAAACAAATCTTTGGTGGTGCGTTTGCCTAATTCATTTTTTGAGGCGTTATCTGCAAATATGGGTGTACCCGTAAAACCAAATAACTGACTTTTTGCAAAAAACTCCGTAATTCTGCTGTGTGTTTCTCCAAACTGACTCCGATGACATTCATCAAAAATAAAGACGAGCTTTTTATCTTGTAAATGGGCTAGCCGATTTTCATAATGCGCTTTAGAAACGGCATTGTTCAATTTTTGAATGGTGGTCAAAACCAATTTGGTGTCGTCCGTTAATTGTTTGACTAACGAATGCGTGTTATCTGTAACGTCTACACTATCTTTTTTGAAGGCATTAAACTCCTTCATGGTTTGGTAATCTAAATCTTTACGGTCTACCACAAATACCACTTTATGCACATCGGGCAAATCCATAAGTACTTGGCTGGCCTTAAAAGAAGTTAGGGTTTTTCCAGAACCAGTAGTGTGCCAAATATAGCCATTGTCGTTTGAGGTTGCCACTTGTTTGATAATTGCTTCGGAGGCATAATATTGATAGGGCCGCAGAATCATCATGTTTTTATAGGCTTCATTCATTACCACATATTGGGCTATCATTTTGCCTAAATGGTCCGGGTTTAAAAAGGCGCTGGCAAATTGGGTAAGTGCTGTAATATTTTTGTTATTGCTATCGGCCCAAAAGAAGGTTTGCTTCACCGATTGCAGCTTGTTATTGGCCAGGTATTTGGTATTCACCCCATTACTAATCACAAAGAGTTGCACATACTGGAACAAGCCATGATGGCTCCAAAACGAGTGTTTTTGGTAGCGGTTAATTTGGTTAAACGCCTCTTTTATTTCTGTACCTCGGCGTTTAAGTTCTATTTGAACCAAGGGTAAGCCGTTTACCAATAAAGTAACATCATAGCGGTTTAAATATGAGCCTGTTTGTTGTACTTGGTTGGTAACTTGAAACAAGTTGTTGTTCCAGTTTTCTGAATCATAAAAACGAACATAAACCACCTCACTATCTTCTCTAGTAAAGCTAAAACGGTCTCTTAAAGTTTTGGCTTTTTCAAATACATTGCCTTTGGCCAAATGATTGAGAATGGCATCAAACTCTTTAGTAGAATAGCTTGCTTTATTAAAAGCTTCGAGCTGAGCTTTTAAATTAGCCAGCAAAGCGTCTCCATCTTGCACCTTTACAGATGAATAGCCTAATCCAATAAGTTGTTGAATTAAGTTGTATTCTAGTAAAGCTTCTGGTTGTTTGGTCATTGTTTTCTACTTTCTGTCATTGTGAGCCTCTCCTTGTCATTGCGAGCCTCCTGTTGTCATTGCGAGCGCAGCGAAGCAATCTGTTTCTGCACGTCATTGCGAGGCACTTTCGCCGAAGCAATTTGTTTCTCCCTTAACGTCATTGCGAGGCACTTTCGCCGAAGCAATCTGTTGCTTGTTTTATTAAATCCTTCCAATCTGGGTTCATGCCTTCTATTAAGGCAATTTTCTTTGCCCTACTGCCGGCTTTTATTTGCTTCTCTCTACTTATGGCATCGCCTATCATTTGAAATGCTTCGTAATATACTAATTTGTCTAAATTATACCGCGCTGTGAACGATTTAGGCTTCACTTTTTCTTTGTGTTGTTGTATGCGCTGCACCAAGTAAGCCGTAACCCCAACATATAGTGTGGTGTTATTTTTATTGGTGAGTATGTATACAAAACCTGGTTTCATAATTCTATATTGTCGTTGCGAGCGCAGCGAAGCAATCTGTTCCTTTCGTGTTCCAAGCCAACAGATTGCCGCGGTCGTACCTCCCTCGCAATGACGGTTGGAGTGTCTCCCTGCACGTCATTGCGAGGCGCTTTTCGCGACGAAGCAATCTGTTTCTCCCTGCCGCCATGACGCTAAACAAACATTTTTTGTAATAAACCGCGTTTAAACAATTGGGTTTGGGTTATTTGATTATTGACTGCTTCTATTTTGGTATCGATACTCGATAAGTACGTAGCGATTTTTTGTTGTTCTTCAATTGATGGCAGTGGAACCTTGATTTGTGAGAAATTCTCATAGAACAAATATTGTCTTACTCCACCTTCCTCATATCTTAATATATCTTTATGGAAATTATATGTATCAAGATAGACCAATAAGAATAAGTCTTCGAGTTCTTCTGTTGTTTTGAAACAAACGTATAGTGAACTTACAATTACCTTTTCCAGGTCATAACTATACCCAATTGACCCTACATTTATTCTGGCAGGGTTATATGCAAATGTTTCTGATTCTACAATTTTATACAGGCTAATATCATAACCTCTATCATTACTATCTAAACCGTCAAACTGTTCTGATTGTGGTCTAAAACCTTCTTGATTATTAATTGAATAAATAGGATACTGAATATTCTCTTTATTCTTCTTACCCACTTTATAGGTCAAATCTCCAAGTCTAGTATTCTCCTCCCAATCTGGGTAGGGATTTCCGTTTTGGTCTTTGAAGCGGAGCTGGCCAGAGAAGAGTTGTTGCATTACGCCTTTTTTGTATTGCTCCAACAATTCCTTCTTTTTGGTGAGCTGCTGTATTTTTTCATCTACCGCACTTAAAAAGGAAGCTATTTTTTGTTGTTCGGGGAGTTGTGGAAATGTGAAAGGCAGCATCGCGACATTCTTATGTCCCAAATGAGGTTGACCTCCAGAATTAAAAAACCTTTTAATTTCCTTTTGAGTATAATCTCCAGCAACAACTAAAAACAAAAAGGATCCATCTAACTCCTTTCTATCGTATGAAATTTTAAAGCAATTATTACTCAAAACTCCGTACGCACCTTTAAATGCTTTTCCTGATGTATTACCAGTATTAACCATCATAATTTCATCTTCTTGAATGATTTTATGTGGGTATTCATCTTTAACATAGCAAGCAAAAGAATCAGAGAAAAAATCTCGTATATAAAGATATCGAATGTACCCTTCAGGTTTATGTTTAATTTGCTCTTCACTGGGAAGTTGAATCCCTTGTGTAAACTCACAAACCTCCCCTAATTTCGTGTTCTTCCATTCTCCATCAAATTCCTTGAATCGTAATTTAGGAATGCGCGCAGGGGATTGTTTCAGGGGTAGGTGATTTGGGTTGGGAGATTGCTTCGCTTCACTGCGTTCCGCTCGCAATGACGGTGTTTGTTCGTCATCGCGAGGTACGAAGCGATCTGTACCTTTGGTTTCAACAGTTTGCTTCGGTCGTTCCTCCCTAGCAAAGACCCTATTTTTCTTGTCTGCTGCCATTAAAAGGGGGTTTCTATGCCTAATTGCTCACAGTAATCGGCTATGGTGGCATCGGTAGTGGCCATGTCTGTATCTATGGCTTTGAGTTCTTGAGCAACGGCTGCCAGGTCCACAGGTTCTTCCTCTTCAAAGGTGTCTACATAACGGGGTATGTTAAGGTTGTAGTCGTTTTCTGCTATTTCTTTAAGGGTGGCTACATATGAATATTTATCGATGGTAGCAACAGATTCTTCGCTTTGCTCTGAATGACCGCTGTAGGTTTTGTAGGTATCAATTATTTTGGCAATATTTTCCTCGCGCAGTATGTTTTGGGTTTTTACTTTCTCAAAATGCTGGCTGGCGTCTATAAATAATATTTTAGGTTCACTGAGCGGAGTCGAAGTGCGGTTTTTCTTTAGAACCAAAATACAGGTAGGTATGCTAGTGCCGTAAAAAATATTGGCGGGTAGGCCTATGACAGCATCAAGATAATTGCGGTTTTTGATGAGGTACTTTCGGATGTGCCCTTCGGCAGCACCACGAAATAAAACACCGTGGGGTAGCACACAAGCCATAGTACCGTTATCATCTAGCTGATGCACCATATGTTGCACAAAGGCAAAATCGGCCTTAGAACTTGGCGCAAGTTTACCATAAGCGGCAAAGCGGTCGTCACTCATAAACAAGGGGCTAGCACTCCATTTGGCCGAAAATGGCGGATTAGCGACTATAGCTTCAAAACGAAGGTCTTCGTGCTGCGGTTTTTCGAGCGTATTTTCGTTTTTTATGTCGAAACGCTTGTAATGCACATCGTGCATAATCATATTCATGCGGCATAGGTTGTACGTGGTTGGGTTCATTTCTTGCCCATAAAATGCACTTACCTCTTTTACTTGTTTGGCAACACGCAATAACAAAGAGCCCGATCCGCAAGTGGGGTCGTAAACCGATTTTAACTTGTCTTTGCCCTGTGTTACCAATTGTGCTAACACGTTGCTTACTTGCTGTGGGGTATAAAACTCGCCTGCTTTTTTCCCTGCACCACTGGCGAATTGCCCGATAAGGTACTCGTAGGCGTCGCCCAACATATCACTTTCGGTATTGGCAATGTCAAAATCTATTTGATCTAAATGGGTGAGTACTTTTACGATGAGTTCGTTTTTGTCGTTCTCCGACTTTCCGAGTTTTGAACTGGTTAAATCTAAATCTTCAAACAAATTGCCAAAATCTTCTTCGCTTTCGCTACCCATCGTGCTTTGCTCGATATGGCTCAAAACTTTGGCTAAATCGCCCAGAATAAATTGGTGTTTTCCGCCAGAATTACCTCGTTTTGCCAATTCTGAAAATAGCTCAGAGGGCAATAAAAAGTAACCTAGCTTATCGAGCGCGGCATCTTTTACAGCCTCTAAATAGGCGGCCTCTTGGGCGTGACCTTCTAAATCGTGAAAGCTTAACTTATCGGGTTCTAGTATTTCGTTGGCGTAGAGTTCCATTTTTGTACTTAAATATTTGTAAAAAATGAAACCTAAAATATAATCTCTAAAATCGTCGGCATCCATTTTACCACGAAGGGTGTTGGCGATGTTCCAGAGTTGGGTTTGTAGTTGTTGAGTTTGTTCAGTCATTAACGATATCTCAAATTTTGATTGCGGTCTAAAGATACTTATTTAGGATAAAATTCCCACATTTTGCCCACACATAAGTAACACGATTTGCATTGTATATAGCACCCAGCTTTTTGGGTTCATTTTGTTACTACTTTTTGCGATCTAGAATGTTGTTGAGGGTAAATTTCTTGGACCTTATAAACTTGCTTGAAATTGGGTAGGATCTTAATAATAGTATCGAATAGAGTCTCAAAGTAATAAACCTCAGATCCCCGAAAAAAGCGGGATTAATTCAACTAACAATTTTGATTGCATAGCTTCGCTATTTTTCAAAATTGAGTTTAGACATAAAAAAATCTCAATAATAGTATGGCTTAAAGTGTCAAGTGATTAATCACAGATCCCGCTGAAAAAGCGGGATTAGTTCAACTAACATTTTTGAATGTATAGCTTCGCTATTTTTCAAAACTGAGTTTCACTAATAATACAATCGAAAGTCTAATAACTTACAGAGGTTATAATGCTTTTGAAACATGAGCTCTACCACTTCTTTAAAATCATCATTTTCTTGGTATAGGCTAAAAAACACCCGATCAATAGTACTGCTACTCGAAATTTCGGGGTGGGTAGTGCCGTAGCCCGAAATAGCCCGTGCGCCAGTGACATCTAAAAAATACTGAGACTCGTCATCTGTTAAATCTAAGATTTTGTGGTTCGCAAAATGAATTAGTTTTCCCTTCATTTTGCCTTCAAACAGTTCTGCAATCTCTTCAATGCTGTAGTAATAGTCATTTAGCAGTATGTTGTTGGCCGCTCCGGGTACTACCAAGTAAATAATTTCGTAATCTTTAAAATGGTGATCGTCATACAGCAAGGTATTTAAGCTTTCTTCTAAGCCTTCGATGGTATCACAAGCTTTGTAAATACTGCTAATATCTTGTTGTAAGGCCATATCCTCTAAGATGTTCATCACTTCGGTCGTCTGTTCGATCTCTACATCTGGAATGGCTTCAAGGCAAAAAATAAACTTTTCAATCTCCATATAGGGCTGCTTTCAATGTATAGGTGCAGCACAAAATTCTTCAATTCAACAGTGTTTTCCAACTAAATTAATAAAACATTAATAGGTCTATTTTATTTCCTCAATGACACTCCCACACGTTAGCATTGCATCCCCATAATATGGATTTTTAATTTCCTTTTTGGTGCTTAACCACATCGCACCTTTATTGCTATTGGCCATAGGACATTTTTGAACATATAAAGTTTCTGAAGGCGATTTGATGTTCATGGCAAGGGCCACCATATTTTCATTTAAAACAACCAATTGAGCTCTTTGTTTTTTTAAATCTGAATTTAATGCGATGGCACCCAACATTTCAATACTCTTCGTTAGATGCGAATTCTCCATCTTGCCCAAACCACCTATGTCTAGGGCTTTCATTTTTTCTAATGTTGTTTTTGCTAAAGCAGCTACTTGAGTGGCATCACTAGCTACAAAGGCATCTTCCATTTTAAAATACGGCTGTAATGCAGCTTGAAAAGCTGTTTGAAATGCTTCTGGTAATTTCATTTTCATGGTTGCCATGGCATTGGATTTATTTTCTGAATCTCCTTGCGTTCCAACATGAGCTTCGTGACCCGTCATTGTTTTTCCGCCAGACTTGTTCATCATTGATTTTTTTCCTTGTAACTGCGCTGCAGCATCGACGGTGAAGGTACCATTAGTTACAATTTCATCGCCATTTTCTAAGCCAGAAATTATCGTATAATTTTCGCCCATTCGGTTTCCAATGCTTACTTCCCTCATTTCGAAAATAGGCTCATTGGGGTTGGTTTTTATATAAATCAAAGAGCGTTCTCCCGTCCATAGTACAGCAGTTGCGGGGACGGAAATTAATTCACTATTCGTTTCAGTTTTTCCTTGAAGTTTTCCGTTGACAAACATTCCTGGCTTAAACAAGTTATCTGTGTTTCTAAGGGTTGCCCTTACGGTAACTGTTCGTGTTGCAGTATTTACTACAGGGTCAATGAATGAAACTGTCGCATCAAATTGTTTGTTGGGATATGCATTGGTGACCACCTTAATTTTTTGTCCTATTTTTAGATGTGCAATCTGATTTTCGTAGGCATCAAATTCTGCCCAAACTGAATTTAGGTTCGTCACTCTCAATATAGGCTGCCCTTGTGTTACATAGTCGCCCTCTTTTGCCATCACTTCTGAAACAGTTCCGGAAACCGTGGCATAAATGGGAAAGTTGTCCCTGACATTGCCCGATGCTTCGATAGCGTCAATTTGTTGGTCTGAGAGCTTCCAGTTTTTCAGTTTATTACGAACTGCCTTGTATAAATCAGGTTGGGATTCCTTTAAAGACGTTGCCGTTATTAATTCTTGTTGTGCTGCTACTAAATTTGGTGCGTAAATGGTGGCTAACAATTGACCGCTAGTCACTTTTTGCCCTTCGTAATTAACGTTTAAACGTTCAATGCGCCCATCAAAATAACTTGCTTGAACCGCGTTGTTTTCTTCGTTTGCAGCAATTTTTCCAGAGAGCGAAATCATTCCATCTTCCTCAGAAGCCTTAGCATTTCCTATGATGGTCGTTTGGATATTGGCAAGTGCCATTGCATTTTCGGTCATTTTGATTTCGTTTATCGCAAGGCCTTCAGTACTTGATTCTGATGGAATTAAATCCATCCCACAAATAGGGCAATCGCCTGGCTCGGGTTGCATTATTTGAGGATGCATGGAACAGGTCCACAATTGATTCGAGGTCTCTTCGGAATGATTATGACTATCGGACTGTTCTTGTTTGGAAGTATCCGATTTATTCCCAAATAACAAATAACCACCAAGTAGTCCAATGATTACAGCAATGCCGATATATAAAATGTTTTTATTCATAATTTTTTATTTTCCTAGTTTCAAAATATTCATTGCACCTCTAATGACTACTACAAATACAATAGCCCCTATAATTAAATCAGGTATTCTTGATTCTGACCAAAGAACCAAAAGACCGGCAATAACAACTCCTGAATTAATAATCACATCGTTCGATGTGAAAATCATACTGGCTTGCATATGTGCATCTTTACTCTTAGATTTTTGTAAAAGATAGAGGCATATTCCATTTGCAAACAAAGCAAGTATTGATATTACTATCATCGTCTTAAAATCAGGAATGTCAGCTGAACTAACAAACCTTCTAATGATTTCCACAAAACCAACAATAGCAAGTATCATTTGAAAATAGCCTGCGGTTTTAGCAATTTTCTTCTTTCTAATTAAAGAGCCACCAACAGCAAAAAGGCTCAAGCCATATACAAACGAATCTGCCAGCATATCTAAGCTATCAGCGATAAGTCCCATAGATTTTGAAAACAAACCTGTACTCAATTCAATTCCAAAAAAAGTAAAATTTATCCATAAAACCGTCCAAAGTAACTTGCGCTGATTCAAGGCTTCGTCGACAATAACTTCATCTGTTAGTTCAGAGTAAATCAATTCGTCATTAAATTTCAAATCTGCAATAGCTGCTTGAATATGTTCTATATTAGTCTTATGGAAAATGGTTAATTTTCGGTTAGGTATGTCAAAATCCAACTTTTTGATTTCATCAAACGATTCCAACTTCATTCTAATCATAGCCTCTTCTGAAGGACAATCCATTTTAGTAATTTTGAAAATTGACTTATTCATTAGTTTAATCTTACTTATTTTCTAACCTTTCAATCATCGCTTTCATTTCTTCAATTTCTTTTTTCTGAGCTTTAATAATATCATCAGCTAGTTGCTTTACTTCCGGGTCTTGAATGTCTGCACGCTCGCTTGTTAAAATGGCAATAGAGTGGTGCGGAATCATGGCGCGCATCCATAACACATCGCCCACAATGGGTGCTTGTGCTCTTACCAATCCTAGCGCAGTTCCAAAAAGGACTATACTACCTAGTACTATTGTAATATTTTTCTTTTTATTTTGATACATATTCCGCATGGCCACAAACATAATGATTGCCATTGCTGCAATGCCTAAACAGCTCATATAAAACCGTGTTAAACTAAAATACACGTGGTCTATGGCATACGTATTCAAATACATTGTGATGTACATTGCAATGAAGGAAGCTGCGAGCATACCTACAAATTTTGTGTAGTTGTTCTTTCCTTTCATCTCGTTTTTGTCGTTTTCTGAATTCATCTTTTCGTGTTTTGAAAGTTATTAATTTATTGATTTTGTCTTTAACCTAAGGGCATTTACAATGACCGATACTGAACTAAAACTCATCGCAAGTGCTGCAATCATAGGCGATAATAAGAGTCCGAAAAATGGAAATAAAACTCCCGCGGCAATTGGCACTCCAAGTGTGTTATATATCAAGGCAAAAAATAGATTTTGCTTGATATTTTTCATTACGGCGTGACTCAGGTTTTTCGCCTTTACGATGCCATGTAAATCTCCTTTTACCAGAGTAATCATAGCACTCTCAATGGCAACATCAGTTCCTGTTCCCATGGCGATACCTACATCACTTTTCGCCAATGCCGGTGCATCGTTAATACCATCTCCAGCCATTGCGACCACTTTTCCTTGTTCTTGTAATTTTGTTACTTCTTTGAGTTTGTCTTCTGGTAACATACCTGCTTTAAAATCAGCTAGGTTCAGTTCTTTTGCCACCGCTTGTGCAGTATCGTGATTATCGCCAGTAAGCATAATGACTGCAATACCTTTATCTTGTAATTCTCCAATGGCTTTGGCACTTGTTTGCTTTATTTTATCTCCAATAACTACATATCCCGTTACTTCGCCATCAACAGCCAAGTAAGAAACTGTCTTGCCTTGCTTTTGAAACGTTTGTGCTTCTTCATGCATTTCTGAAGAAATAGTGGCTTGCGCATACTCCATCATTTTGGTGTTTCCTAAATCTAGTCTTTTGCCATCAACTGTTCCTTCTACACCTTTTCCGGTAACGGCACTAAAATTTTGTGTTTTTGATAGTTCGATTTTTTGTTCTTTACCGTATTTCACGGTTGCTTCAGCAAGTGGATGCTCGCTAGAACTATTAAGCGATGCGATAAACTTTAGAATTTTAGCTTCAGAAAAGTTTGAACCAAATACACCTATTTTCTCAACTCTTGGTTTTCCTTCGGTAATAGTACCTGTCTTATCCACTATTAAAGTGGTTACCTTGTCCATTTTTTCAAGGGCTTCAGCATTTTTAATTAAAACACCGTTTTGAGCACCTTTACCGACGCCTACCATTACAGACATAGGTGTGGCTAACCCTAGAGCACACGGACAGGCAATAATCAGTACTGCAATTGCATTTACAAGCGCATAGACATAGGCTGGCTCTGGTCCCCAAACTGCCCAAACCGCAAAAGTGATGATTGAAATAACAACTACCACAGGTACAAAATATCCTGAAACGGTATCTGCCAATTTTTGAATAGGTGCACGACTACGACTCGCATCGTTTACCATATGTATGATTTGAGAAAGTAGGGTTTCACTACCTACTATTTCGGCTTTCATTAAGAAAGACTGATTGCCGTTAATCGTACCGCTACTTACTTTGTCATCCTCGATTTTATCAACGGGAATAGGTTCTCCAGAAATCATTGATTCATCTACTGTCGTTTTTCCTTCTGTAATGATACCGTCCACAGGTATTTTATCGCCTGGCTTAACGCGTAGAATATCTCCCTTTTCAATTTTATCAATAGAAACTTCTTCTTCATTTCCATCAACTACACGTACCGCTTTATTAGGTGCAAGCTTTAACAATTCCTTGACTGCAGAATTAGTTTTGCTGTGCGCTCTTGCCTCCAAAACCTGACCCATTAAAACTAGGGTAAGTATTACGATTGCTGCTTCAAAATATACGTGAACAGCTCCTGATTCTGTTTTAAATTGTTCAGGAAAAAAGTCGGGAAACAACATTCCAAAAACACTAAACAACCAAGCCACGCCTGCACCAATCCCAATAAGGGTAAACATATTGAGATTCCACGTTTTTATACTTTTATAGGCACGTTCAAAGAACATCCACGTTGCATAAAATACCACAGGGATTGAAAGTGCGAACTGTATCCAGTTCCACCACTTCTGTTCCATAACATCATATAATGGATTATTAGGAATCATCTCGCTCATTGCTATCAAGAAAATGGGTAATGTGAAACCTGCCGCTATCCAAAATTTCTTCAATAACTTTTTATAGGTTTTCTCTTCGGAAGAAAGGTCTGCCTGCATAGGCACTAAATCCATTCCGCAAATAGGGCAAGCGCCTGATTCGCCCTTCACGATATCAGGATGCATTGGACAGGTCCATTGTTCAGAGGTTACTGCCGATAAATTTTGTTCTTCCACTAAATCCATTCCGCAAACGGGACAATCGCCTGGTTTGTCATAGGTCTTGTCGCCTTCGCAATGCATTGGACAATAGAAGGCGCCAGTGCCTTGTCCTTTGGTTTTTTCTTTTTTGGGTTCTTGTGTTTTAGGATGTTCTCCTTGTTTGTGAATACTATAACTGCCACCATCATTTTTTAATGCATCTTGTAATCGCTCGAATGGAATATGTGATTCTATTTCGATGGTAGCTTCTGCCTTTTCTAAATCTACCGATGCATTGGTCACACCTTCCACTTTAGAAAGTGTTTGCTCAACGTGATTGCGACAACCATTGCAGGTCATTCCGAGAATGTGATAGGTGTGTTTCATTTTGTTTTTTTAAGTATTACTCGTGCTTGTGACCATTTGCTTTATGGTCTTCGTTTTTTACAAGTGTCATTCCACAGGTACCACAAGTGCCTTCGGTATCACTACCACTTCCCTCACAATGCATTGGACATACGTAGGCTGATGTGTATTCTTTGCCTTGTTTTTCGGTAGTTTCCGTTTTTGTTTCTGTTTCTGTTTTGTTGTCTTTACAAGACACTATTGAAACTGAAACTAATACTACCATTGCTACTAAAATCGATTTTAAATTGTTCATTGTTTTGTATTTATTGAGTTATTAAATAATTGACTATCGCACTTTGCAAATAGTATGTTGTTATAGCACTTATTTGATTGATTTGAAACTTTAATTGTAGCTCTTGAATATCGAGTACATCATTAAAATCTATAGTGCCGGTTTCGTAATTTTTAATAAGAATTTCTTCGGCATCATTGGCTTGTTTTAAATTCTTTTCTTGTGTATTGTATTTAATTCTGGCCTGATTGCGTTGTGATATGGCCTTCGCGAAAGCGGATTCCAAAACATTTAAGCGCTGTTTTTTTTGCATCTCAATTTCTTTCTGACGCAATTGGTTTTGCTTAGTAATAGATGTATAGCGATTGTTAAAAAGCGGAACAGTAACAGAAACCATCGGCATCAAAATGTCCTTTCCGTTATCCGTAAAATTCATATCGGCGCGTTCAGAAACAGGTAGGTAATCTACCCCAAAACCTATCATTGGTGTGCTTTCCCGTTGATTTAATACTTCTGATTGTGTGACAGATTCGTAGAGTTTGTCGTATTTAAGCAGTTCAGGATTGAGTGCTAATGCGTCATAATCAAGGTTGATATCTTCATTTGGCAATGGCAAAAAAGAAACTGTTTCTACTGATGTATCATATGCTCTATTCAACAGTTTATTAAACGCTGCTTGAAACCCTAACACCTGTTGTTCCAACACCTCTTTTTCTTGAACTAATTCATTCTGCCGTATCTGTAATCTCAATACATCTACTGCTGAAGCTTTTCCTACCTCTATTGACGTGAGTGCTAGTTTTTCGTAGGTTTTCAACAATTGAATATTTTCGTCAAGCACTTTATCTTGGGCTCTAATTTCATAAAGCTTGTAATAGATTTCGGCAACAGAAAGTGCCAGTTTTCGTTTGGCAATTGTTATCTCAACATATTCAGCTTCGGCCATTGAAGAAGCATAGTTTTCTCTTGCGGTAATAGTGCCGAACCAAGGTAACATTTGCTTAAAGCCAATCCGTGCGCGCTGCGCCCCTGTTCTTGTTTCTGGTTCGCTTAGAAAATACCCTGCGCTAAATTCTGTGTTCGGAATCCAGTTCACTTCATTTACTTTTTCTTGGGCGATATTATACCGTATATTGAAGGCTTGAATTTCGGGATTATTACCATTCGCTTCTTCAATATATGACTGTAATTGTTGTGCTTTCGCAATAGCGGAAACGAACAAAAGGCAGACTATGAGTGTTATATTTTTCATTTGCTTGTTCTTTTAAGTTCAAATTCCTTTTTCCAGCTGTATAACACGGGTAACAAGAAATAAGAGGTAATATCGATAACCATCCCACCAAAAATTGGGATTGCCATAGGTATCATTATATCGCTTCCTTTTCCGGTAGATGTTAGAATGGGCAACAGCGCCAGAATGGTTGTCACGGTTGTCATTAAACAGGGGCGTATTCTTTTGCCGGCAGCTTCTAAGGTTGCCAATCGAATTCCCTTTTTATCTGTTGGGTTTTCTCTGTCAAACGTCTGTGTTAGATACGTTGCCATAACCACACCATCATCGGTTGCTATACCAAAAAGTGCAATAAAACCAACCCATACCGCGACACTTAAATTAATGGTTTTCATATTGAATAGGCTTCGCATATTTTCTCCAAATAAGTTAAAATTAAAGAACCAATCCTGCCCATACAGCCAAATCATAATGAATCCTCCTGCAAAGGCTATCGCAATTCCCGAAAATACCATAAGCGATGTGCTTGCTGATTTGAACTGAAAGTAAAGAATGAGAAATATGATAGCTAATGAAAGCGGAACAACTACAGACAGTGTTTTCTCCGCTCGCAATTGATTTTCGTACGTTCCCGTGAATTTGTAACTGATGCCTTTGGGAACGACTAGTTCGCCAGCTTCAATTTTCTCTTTGAATAAGGCTTGCGCACTTTCTACCACATCTACTTCGGCGAAACCATCGAGCTTATCAAAAAGCACATAGCCTATTAAAAAAGTATCCTCACTTTTAATCACTTGTGGCCCTTGTTCATAGCGAATATCTACCAGCTCGCCTAAAGGAACAGGACTTCCTTTTTCAACTGGTACGTAAATCTTCTTAAGGTCGTCTGGATTGCCGCGTAACTCTCTAGGATACCTCACGCGAACTCCATAACGTTCCCGCCCTTCCACAGTTTGGGTCAATGGCATACCGCCAACAGCGACTTGTAGCACTTCCTGAACATCCATAATTGAAATTCCATAGCGTGCGAGTTGCTCTCGTTGTATGTCAATTAATAAATAAGGCTTACCTACAATTCGGTCCGCAAAAACAGCTTGCTCCTTAACGCCCTCTGACTGTTTTAATAATTCTTCTAACTGCAAACCAAAAGCTTCAATGGTTTTTAAATCGGGACCTTTTACTTTAATTCCCATAGGTGCTCGCATACCTGTTTGTAACATTACAAGACGGGTTTCGATAGGTTGTAGCTTAGGTGCAGAAGTTACGCCTGGCAATTTGGTGACCTTTACGATTTCATTCCATATATCATCGGGACTGTTTATTTCTGGTCGCCAATTGCGATAATACTCGCCATCATCATCGGGAATTAAATCCTTGTTAGTTACCTTGGTTTTAAGTTGTGAAGCTTCATACTTAGCATCATCATTTATTTTATTATTTGGATTGATAGTAAATTTTTCATTTTTCAGAACAAACAATCCATCTTTATTTACTTTATAACGTTGCCGTTCACCTGCTTCATTCCGCATATACTCAGATTTGTACTGAATCATATTTTCATACATAGATAATGGCGCAGGGTCGAGCGCAGATTCTGTTCTTCCGGCTTTCCCTACCACAGTTTCAATTTCAGGAATTGTAGCAACTGCCATATCAAGTTGTTGCAGGACACGCTTATTTTCTTCTACACCTGCGTGTGGTAAAGAGGTAGGCATTAAAAGAAATGAACCTTCGTTAAGCGATGGCATAAATTCCTTACCCGTATTCCGCAGTATCAACACACCTAAAACCAACACCGTGGTTGGAATGATTAAAAACAGTAGTCGGTTTTGAAGTGCCCAGCGTAATAAGTTGTCGTAATACCGTTGGAAAACTGAAAATACACCCAGTAAACCAAAGCAGATCATCGCTACAAAAATCAAGTTCATTAAAATGCTACGGTCAAAACCAAGCGGTCGCCAGTATTCAGCAAGTAAGAACACAATTGCAATACAAGAAATAATGATATGAAATAGATTAGCTCTTTTTGTAGTAACCATATCCCGAACACTTAGTAAGGCAACCACGCCGTACCCTATAAAAACAAGCCCTAACCAATAGCCATAAATAACTGTAGCGATGCCGAGAATAATAAGCAACCCGTTGAGAACGTATTTAGACCTTTCCCTGATATTTGTTTTCCGAAACAGGAAAGCTGCAAATGGTGGTATTAAGAAAAGTGCAATTAGTAAGGCCGCAGAAAGTGCTGCTGTTTTCGTAAATGCCAGTGGTCTAAATAATTTTCCTTCAGCACCAATCAATGTAAACACTGGAATGAAACTTATAATGGTGGTTAGTACAGCGGTTAAAATTGCTCCTGAAACTTCCGCAGTGGCATTATAGATGATTTCGTTCGTGGTGAACTCGATTCCGCTTTCTTTGAAGCGTAGTTTTTCATCTTCTAAATGCCGAATCATATTTTCGGCAAGTATGACACCAACATCTACCATAGTTCCTATGGCAATAGCAATGCCCGAAAGTGCAACAATATTTGCATCTACATTGAATAGCTTCATCGCTATAAAAACCATCAACACCGCAACTGGTAATAATCCTGAAATTAGAATAGATGCACGCAGATTAAACACCATTACGATGATAACTAGAATTGTAATTAGAATTTCAAGGGTAAGAGCTTCATTGAGCGTATATAATGTTTCTTGAATAAGCTCTGTACGGTCATAAAAAGGAACAATAGTTACTTGCGAAGTGCGACCGTCTGCTAAAACTTTGGCTGGTAGTCCCGATGAAAGTTCAGCTATTTGGTCTTTCACATTGTTAATCACCTCTAACGGATTTGCACCATAGCGCGCCACCACAACTCCACCTACAACTTCAGCACCTTCTTTGTCTAAAATTCCGCGTCTCGTTTGAGGGCCTAAATGTACCTTAGCGATATCTTTGATTCGGATAGCTGTGAAATTTTCTGAAGTAACTACAGCATTTTCAATATCTGTAACAGATTTTACATAACCCAAACCCCGAACCAGATATTCTGCTTGATTTATTTCCAAGGTCTGTGCTCCGATATCTTGGTTGCTTTCCCTTACAGCCTTTACAACGTCACTTAAACCAACAGCATATTGGCGCATTTTTTCAGGGTCAACATCCACTTGATACTCCTGAACGTAACCGCCAATCGAGGCAACTTCCGAAACACCACTTGCCGATGACAATCCATATTTTACATAGTAATCTTGAATACTTCGTAGTTCTTGTAAATCCCAACCGCCAGTTACATTTCCTTTTTCATCACGCCCCTCTAAAGTGTACCAATAGATTTGACCTAAACCTGTGGCATCTGGCCCTAAAGATGGATTTACGCCCTCTGGTAATAAATTAGCTGATAGTGAATTTAGTTTTTCCAATATTCGACTACGTGACCAATAAAACTCAATATCCTCTTCAAAGATGATATAGATAGTGGAAAATCCGAACATAGAGGAACTACGAATGGTTTTAACCCCAGGAATGCCCAATAGAGAAGTGGTTAAAGGATAGGTAATTTGGTCTTCAATATCCTGTGGCGAACGGCCTTGCCACTTAGTGAAAACAATCTGTTGATTTTCTCCAATATCTGGAATAGCATCTACCGCAACAGGGTTAGAAGGTAAAAAACGGGTGTCCCAACCAAAAGGTGCATTTACAATGCCCCAACCAATAAATAAGGCAAGCATTAAAACGGCAACAAGCTTGTTGTCTATGAGGTATTTGATAGCTTTGTTAAGCATATAGTTTGATAATTAAACAGTTATGAAAGGATTGAATTCTGGATTACAGAAAAGCAAACGCAACATGTTCAGCCCTAGAAGGAAGAACCATAGGGCATAGAGATTACTGTTTAAAAATCAAATTAAGAAAGTCTGGTGTAGTGCATGCACATCCCGTTTGACAAATGGTGGAGCATAATCGAAGAACTGAACTTCATTAGACACAGTTCCTTCAAATAGATTGATATAAGAATAGGTAAATGAAGCAACAAAAATTTGTTGCTCAAAAGTAAATTTAGAAAAATCAAGTTTTAAATCATCTTGGCCATCGATAAGTAATTGTTCATCTGAACAGCAAGATTTTTTTGATAGTTCTGGATTTTCACAAGTAGAAGCTATTTCAGCCTTATCCATTCCACATGTTTCAACATTCTGAAAGAAAGAAAAATCCACCATATTACTACCGCAATAGTGCATATCAACAGTAAATGACATTGTAGTAAGTAATACGACAAAAGCCATTGAAATTGACATTATTTTATGGAAAGCCTCTTTCATTACCTACAAAAATACGAAATTTTAAGAATTATTTATTGAGTTTAACAACAATTTGATGAACTTTATCCATTTTGAAGATATTTACAATTTGTACGTTGGAGTTCCAAACTTTAGTAAATAATAGCTTTTGACTTTATTTAATGCCAAATAAAAGCAATATGTATTTGTTAAAGTATAAGCCCAATATGTTGTACCTATGTTGTACCCAGAGCATAAAAAAAGCCTTTCAATTTCTTGAAAGGCTTTTTTTACTAGTAGCGGGAACTGGATTCTTTCCTCCGTTGCACTTCGGAAAGGGCCTTGGGGGTGGCTTTACTAAAAAAGCCATCGCGTTTCACGCGATTCCGTTTTTTTTTGTTTTATAAAATTCTTAAGAATAAATTCTACAAATTGTATGAAACAAAAAAAACCGATTGCATAGCAATCGGCTTTCTTAGTAGCGGGAACTGGACTCGAACCAGTGACCTTCGGGTTAT
>TARA_R110002012_G_scaffold178886_3_pt1 | contig 152813 bp, 158 predicted proteins | sample TARA_R110002012 | Tara Oceans TARA_R110002012 (sample SAMEA4396515) | marine metagenome | biome: Westerlies Biome; feature: [DCM] deep chlorophyll maximum layer (ENVO:01000326); material: water (ENVO:00002006), including particulate matter (ENVO:01000060) such as... | depth 40 m
ACGTGGGGCCGGTCCCTGCCTGAACAGATCGCGCTATCGCGCGCCGCTGGGTCCCGGGGTTCGCTACGCGCCCCCGGGATGACGAAAGCAGAGGGGGGCTGTCAGGGTCAAATCGGCTGTCGGGGCGCGGCGGATGCATCCCCCTCATCCGTCTCGCTACGCGAGCCACCTTCTCCCGCAAGGGAAGAAGGACGGGAGGCGCGGCGCAAACCTGGGTCTCCGCCTGCGTAGGGATAAGCGGGGGCGGAGCAGACCTGTCGTGCCGGTACCGTCCGAAATCTCAGGCCATCTTACTGGCTGCTCGCAAGCCGCCGCTTTTCAAACGCGGCCTCGGCCGCCACCAGGGCGTTCAGCTGCGGATTGTCGACAAGCAGTTTCAGAACATCGCTGATCACGGCACGTCCGTAAGCGCCGCTGGTGAACACGACCACGCCCGTCTGCCGGTCGGGATCGAACATCGCAAACGTGTTTTCGCCCCAGCCCTTGCCGTTGTGAATGAACAGCCGCTGGTCCGCGGTCTCATAGATCATCCACCCCAGCCCGTAGCCGGTATGTCGGGGGCAAAGGTCCGCTGGAATAATGCCTGGCGGGCAGGCCATCGCCACCTGATCATCGTAGATGCGTCCCCGCGCCTCACGGATGGGGAGCGTCAGGCCCTGGCCCTGCATGGCGCTGCGCACGAAGCGGGCATAGTCCCGGATCGTGGTGTGCACATTGTCTGCCGCACTGCCCTGCGGGCTGTTGTCGGGAAGCCGAAGGGTACCGTCCGGTCCCCGCACCATGGCCACCCGGCCTTCCCATGCCGGATCGGGCCGGAACCAGGTGTCGGTCATGCCGACCGGCGCGAACACCATTTCCCGGGCCAGCGCCTCCATCGGCGTTCCCGTCGCAAGCGCGGCATAACGGGCCACATAGTCGTAGCCCTCGCCGGAGTAGAAGGCTTTGGAACCCGGCTCCCAGGCGATCTCGAGGGGCTTGTCGCCACGCCAGTTCACTGAAAACCCCATGCGATGAGACAGGGCCAGGGCGGGGGTCAGGAGGCTGTGCCGGGGATCGGCGGCAAGGTCCCCGTCAACAAAAACCGGGGCCATGGGCGCGTTGAGGTCCAGACGTCCTGCCGACGCCAGACGCAGCAGGGTTTCCGCGACGATCGGCTTGGTCAGTGAGGCGATATTGTAGAGCGTCCGGTCGTTGGCCGGAATCCCCGGGGCCTGTTCGCCCCAGGTCGCCGTCCAGGCGATCTCGCCATCCACCAGCCAGGCGACCGCGGCGCTGGGCACGTTTTCGGCCGCGAGCCAGGCGGGCATGTTCCGGTTCAGCCGGGCAAGGTGCTGTGCCGCAAGCCCGTCGGACACGACCGGTGCGCGTGTGGGGGCCGGAGTTTCGACAGACGACGGCGTGATCTCTGCGGAGACACAGCCGGCCAGCAAGAGTATCGACAGGTGCGCCGTCAGGGTTCTCAAAAGCATGGAAAAATCCTTTGATTGAGCCTCGGTGTGTTGTTCTTCCGGTACACTATGATCTGCGGGCAGCTCAGTTCAAGACACAGGGGCACACAACCGTGGCGTATGTCGTCAGCTTCGGCGAGCCAAACGGGCGGGACCCTGTTGTCGTCATCCTGCGGTGCCGGGATGAGCGGGGGTTTTGGCGCGCGATATTCGGGAAGGTCTGGCGGAGACGGAGGGATTCGAACCCTCGGTACCCCTTACAGGGTACGACGATTTAGCAAACCGTTGCCTTCAGCCACTCGGCCACGTCTCCGGCAGGGGCTGCAGATAGCGGAGGGCGGGGCGCGGCGCAACCGGGTTCGGGCGTGACGGCGGTCGTCGTCGTTAACGCGACAGTCAGGGCGGTCGTGCATGATCCCCGGGTCTCTTTCTGTGCCCGAGTCCGATGACCCCAGCCGCCCGCCGATCCCGTCCAGCCAACCCGTCCCCGTCCGTCGGCGACGGCGCGGTCATGGATGCGTCCGGCCTGCAGGCCCTGGCGACGGGGGCCATGTCCCGGCCAACGGACACTGCGGCGCGGCGCGGGCCCTTCCGGCCCGACGTCTGGCTCAATTCGCGGGAGCGCCACGCCTCGCGTCTGGCCGTGCATTATTTCCGCGCCTTCGATGTGCTGGCGGTGACGGCCATCACCCTGCTCAGCGCCTGGGCCGTCGCGCCGGGTGCCCTGGCGCGGGCCGAATTGTCGCTGGTCCTGCCCTTTGTCGCCGGGGCCACGGTCGTGCTGGCCCTGATGCGGTCGCTGGGCCTCTATCGCTTCGTCCGCACCCGCAGTGTGCCGATCCATCTGGCCGCCGTCTCCGGGATCGTGGCTGCAGGGGCGGTTACGGTGATCGGCCTCGGCGCCCTGATGCGCGGAGGCCAGGGGCTGTGGTCGGCCTATCTGGTCTGGACCGGTCTGGTGCTGATCAGCCTTCATGCCCTGCATATGGGCTGGAGCGATCTGGTCGGGCGCTGGCGCGCGTCCGGCTCCCTGACCCCCAATGTCGTGCTGGTCGGGGCCACCGGCCATGCCGAACAGTTGATCCGTGAGGCGCTGAAGCACCGCGACCTGAATGTGCTGGGCATTTTCGACGACCGGATGGCCCGCTCGCCGCGGGCGATCGAAGGGGTACCGGTGCTGGGCCGGGCCGACGACCTGCTGACCCATCACATGACGCCCTATGTCGACCGCATCGTGCTGGCCATCGACCCCCGGGCCGAAGCGCGGGTCCGCGACCTGACCGCCCGGCTCCGGACCCTGCCCAATGAGGTCACCCTGCTGGTTGAGCCGAACGACGACACCGAATACGCCATGGTCGTCCAGCGCCTGTCCCGCGCGCCGCTGGCGGCGCTGGACGGACCGGTCGATGATGACCGCCGCGCCTTCAACAAACGCATCCAGGACCTGGCCGTGGGTCTGGTCGCGGCCGTTCTGCTGGCCCCGGTCCTGGCCGTGATCGCCGTGCTGATCCGGCTGGACAGTCCCGGGCCGGCCCTGTTCCGCCAGCGTCGCCACGGCTTCAACCAGGAAGAGATCGTGGTGTGGAAATTCCGCTCAATGCGCCACGACGCCGCCGACGCCACCGCGTCACGACAGGTCACGGTCGATGACGAGCGGGTCACCCGCATCGGCCGCCTGCTGCGCGCCACCAGTCTCGACGAACTGCCGCAGCTGCTCAATGTGCTGAAGGGCGAGATGTCGCTGGTCGGACCGCGGCCGCACGCCATCGGCATGAAGACCGGCCATATCGAATCGGCGCGTCTGGTCGCCGAGTACGCCCATCGCCACCGCATCAAGCCGGGCATGACCGGCTGGGCCGCCGTCAACGGCTCGCGCGGACCGCTGCATTCGGCGCAGGACGTGCGCCGCCGGGTCCAGCTCGACGTCGACTATATCGAGCGTCAGTCCTTCTGGCTGGACCTGTGGATCATGGCCGTGACCATCCCCGTGCTGCTGGGTGACCGGCGCACGGTCCGTTGACGGGGGCCAGCTGATGTTCTGGCGCGGGGTCTGGGGCTACCTGCCGGCCAATATCGTGCAGGGCGTGGTTGGATTTCTGGCCATCGTCATCTTCACACGGCTGCTGAGTCCCGAGGATTTCGGGCGCTATGCCCTGGCCTTTTCGGTCCTGACCCTGGGCCATGTGGCGGTGTTCAGCTGGCTTGAAGCCGCCATGGCCCGCTTCTGGGCCGCCGAACAGACCGGGGCGGGCCTCGCCGACCATTTCGCCGGCCTGTACCGCGCGGCCCTGCGGCTGACGCTGCTGTTCTTCCCGATCGCCGGTGTGGCCATCTGGCTGTGGCCAATGGACCCCGCCTTCAAGATCGCCGTCGCCGTCGGCGTGGCCGGGATCCCGGTGCGCTGTTTCGCCAAATTGGCCATGGAGCGTTACCGCGCCGCCGGGGAGGTGACCAAGGCCGCCCGTCTCGACATGGCCACGGCCATCGGCGGGCTGCTGATCGGCGTCGGCTTCGCGCTGGGCGGTGCCGGCGGGGCCGCGCCGCTGGCCGGACTGATGCTGGCCCCGCTGATCGCCCTGCCCTTCATCCTGCCCGGCGAGCTGAAACAGGCCCGGGGCGGCCGTGCCGATTCCGCCCGGCTGAAGCGCTATGCGGTGTACGGCTATCCGATCGCGGCGTCGCTGGCCCTGGCCGTGGTGCTGTCCTCGACCGACCGGTTCCTGCTGGCTGCCTTCATGAACGAGGCGGCAGTCGGGGCCTATCATGCCGGCTACAGCCTCGCGAACCGGACGCTGGACGTGCTGTTCATCTGGCTGGGGGCCGCGGGGACCCCGGCCCTGGTCATGGCGCTGGAGCGGGGCGGCGGCGAGCGGCTGCAACAGGCCGCGCGGGAACAGGCCTCGACCTTCCTGCTGATCGGCCTGCCGGCCGCCGCCGGTGTGGCGCTGGTCGCCCGGCCCCTGACCGAGGTGATGATCGGCGAGGACCTGCGGGCGATGGCCGGGGCGATCACGCCGTGGATCGCGCTGGCAGCCCTGCTGTCGGGCGTCACCACCTATTATTTCCATCAGGCCTTCACCCTCGGACACCGTACAGGCCTGTTGCTGGCGGCCATGGCCGTGCCGGCGCTGTCCAATGTCGGCCTGAACCTGCTGCTGATCCCGCGTTTCGGCGTCATGGGGGCGGCCTGGGCCACGGCGATCAGCTTCGGTATCGGTCTGGCGGCCTCGATCCTGCTCGGCCGGCGCGTGCTGGCCCTGCCGGTGCCGTGGGCCGTGGTCTGGCGATGTGGGCTGGCCACCGGGATCATGAGTGTGGGGGTTCTGGCCCTGCCGTCCATCGGCGGGCTGGGCGAACTGGCGCTCGACGCCACGACCGGGGTCGGCCTCTATGCCGGAGCCGCCCTGATCCTGAACGCGGCCGGCGTCCGCGATGTCGCCATCCGGCTGATCGCCACCGCCCGCACCCGGAGCGCAACGTCATGACCCGACAGGCCAGGATCCTCGACAACGCCTGCTGGAAGGTCGCAAGCCCGGCCCTGTCGGTGCTGATCCCCTTCCTGCGGGACGATCCGACCGACCTGCTGCAGCGGCTCGACAGGGAGGCCGCGCCGGTCGATGGCTCGGTCGAGATCGTCGTGCTGGACGACGGCACCGGTGACCGGGAGCTGACAGCCCGGCTCGGGGCCCTGATCAAGGCCATGGCCCTCCCGGCGCAGCTGATCACCCTGTCCAGAAACGAGGGCCGCGCGATCGGCCGCAATCGTCTGGCCACGGCCGCGCGCGGCGGCAGCCTGTTGTTCCTCGACAGCGACATGAGGCCCGACCACAGTCATTTCCTGCGCGACTGGACCGCGCTGGTCTCGCGAGAGGATCCGGCCGTCGCCTTCGGTGGTTTCTCGCTGCTGCAGGCCCCCACAGACGCCTGTTTCGCGGTGCACCGTGCGATGGCCGCCCGGTCCGACTGCGTGCCGTTCGACGCGCGGGCCCGCCAGCCGGAAAAATACGTCTACACCTCCAACCTGCTGGTCCGGCGTGACGTGTTCACCGCCGAAGCCTTCGACCCCGGTTTCTCCGGCTGGGGCTGGGAGGACGTGGAATGGGCCATGCGGGTGTCGGCGCGTTACGGGGTTCTGCACCTCGATAATCCCGCCACCCATATGGGGCTCGACACCGTCGCCGGACTGGCCGGCAAGTACGAGCAGTCCGTGCCGAATTTCGGTCGGGTGGTTCATCACCACCCGGAAATCGTCAGCCAGTATCCCAGCTACAGGGCGGCGCGGTTGCTGAAACGCCTGCCCGGACTGGACATGCTACGCCCGTTGCTGCGGCGGGTCGCAGAGACCCACTGGCTGCCGATACGGGCCCGGGCCTTTTCCCTGCGCCTGTATCGCGCCGCCCTCTATGCCGGAGTGGTCTGATGAGCCCCGCGACCTACAGCGCCGATCCGAGCCTCGCGGGCAAGCTGCGACGTCGCTATGCGCGTCTGACCTGCCGCCGCCCCGTGCGCCTTCAGCTCGAGCGACCGGTGATCAGCTTCACCTTCGACGACGCCCCCGCCAGTGCCGCGGCGGCCGGCGCGATCCTCGAGCGTCACGAGGCCCGGGGCACCTATTATCTCTGTACCGACCTGTTCGATCAGGACGGGCATATGGGCCGCTACGCCAATGCCGCCGAGGTCACTGATCTGGCGCAACGCGGTCACGAGATCGCCTGCCATACCTCGGGACACATCGACTGCCATCGCGCCGACGCGGCGACGCTGGTGGACGACAGTGCCCGCAATGTCGCGGCCCTGGCGGCGCTGGGCGGACACCCGAAACATTTCGCCTATCCGTTTGGTGAGGTCTCGCCCCGGGCCAAGAGCGTGCTGTCAGATCGCTACGGCTCCCTGCGAGGTGTCCAGTCCGGACTGGTCCTGAACGGATCGGATCTGAACCAGCTGCCGGCGGTGGGGATCGAGGGCCCCCACGGCGAGGCGCGGGCGCGGCGCTGGATCGCGGCGGCGGCGCTACGCAAGGCCTGGTTGATCCTGTTCACCCATGACGTTCGCGACAGTCCGTCGCCCTGGGGCTGCACGCCCGAGGCCCTCGATCGTCTGGCCGCCTATGCCCGGGAGTCGGGCTGCGACATTCACACGGTCGGTCAGGTGCTGGACCGATGAACGTAGTGTCCGGAGACGTCGCGGTGATCGTGCCGACCCTGCGTCGCCCCGAAAGCCTGAGGCGCGCCCTGCTGTCCCTGTTCGCCCAGGGCAGGGTCGCCGACCGGGTCCGGGAGATCGTCGTGGTCGACAATGACCCGCTCGGCTCGGCGGCCGCGACGGTCAGCGACCTGTCAGCCGACTCGCCGTGGCCGCTGCTCTACCGGCATGCCCCCCGGCCCGGGGTGGCCACCGCCCGCAATACCGGACTGCAGGCCACGGACGCCCCCCTGATCGCGTTTCTTGACGACGACGAGGCGGCCGAACCACACTGGCTCCACGCTCTGCTGGACGCCCTGGAAAACTGTGGGGCAGATGTCGTATTCGGCCCCATACGTGGACAGGCCCCGGACGCGGCGGACTGGATCCGCCCCTATCTGGAGGCGTTTTTCGGGCGCAGTGGTCCGGTCCACAGCGGTCTGATCGACCATCCCTACGGCTGTGGTAATTCGCTGATGTTGCGTCGTACCGCCCTGCCCGGCCCGGCCCCGTTCGACACGGCGTCAGACCAGACCGGAGGGGAGGATGACGCCCTGTTCGCGGCCCTGGCAGCACGTGGCGGCCGCTTCGGCTGGGCCGCCGAAGCCTGGGCGGACGAATTCGCGCCGGCGCACCGGGCCACCCTGGCCTATGCGCTGGCTCGCGCCTTCGCCTATGGACAGGGACCCAGCCAGACCGCCGCCGCGCGACGCGACTGGCCGGCCGTGGGGCGCTGGATGCTGATCGGCGCAGCCCAGACCCTGGCGTGGAGTTGCGCCGCGGCCACCTATCTGCTGATCCGCAGTCCGCGCCGTGCCATCGCTATGGACCGCACCGCCCGTGGACTAGGAAAATTGTTCTGGATGAAGGGTCTGGAGCCGCAATTTTATGGAACACGCGAACTGGCCAGACTGAACGCCTCGACCCCGGCCTGAGCGGTTCAGCCGGCCATGCGTCGCAGAAAACCCGGTGGCCGATAGGTCGAGCGATTGACCACCACCCCGGCGATCCGTCCCCCTGCAGCCTCGATCCCGTCGCGCAGAATCATCGGATCGCTGGCGGGCGTGCGCTCCGAAACGACCAATACAGTGGCGTCGACAAAGGGAGCCAGAATGACCGCCATGTCACTGCGGTCAGCCGCGGGCGTGTCGATCACAATCGTGTCCGCGTGCTGCCGCATCGCATCCCAGTAGCGGGCATTGCCGAGCGCCTCAGGACGCTGGCCTGATCGCAGCCGTTCGATCGCGAACCGTGTGACCCACAGCCGCCCACCCAGACAGGGTCGGGCCGTCATCAACCGCGCCGGTGACACGGGTCGGCCGTCCTTGTCCTTCACCCGGGGGGTGACGACGAAAAAGCTGGATCCGTCCGGAGACGCCTGGGCCGGACGTCCGATCCGGCCGAACCGGTCCGGTTCCCCGGCGATGTGTTCCAGCTGTCCCTGCTGCACCAGATCCCCGTCGATCAACCACACCGGTCGCCGGGCCCGAACAGCCGCCAGACGGGCATATTCACGCGCCACGGTCGAAGTCCCCTCGCCTCCATTGGCGGAAACGATCTGAATCACACGCCCGCGATGTGCCGGGGATGCACCCAGAGCCGCCCAGAGACCGGCCATTTCGGATGTCAGATCGACCATCGTTCGGTTACGCGCCTAACTCATTCCATCTGCAGCCTGACATGGTGGCTGACTCGCTCATTGGGACTTCATCGGGGCGACCGCCAGAACCGGCATGTCCAGGGTTCGTCCCGCCGATCCCGCCGTGGCAAAACCGCGCCGGGTGAAGATACGCAACAGGCCGGCACACAGGGCTGTGAAGCCGGCGAACAGGATGACCGCGATCAGCAACGGCAGCTTCAGACTCTTGCCCCGTGTCGGGGCCTGGGCCCGCTCGATCACGGTGACATTGTCGGCCCCGGCCTTGACCAGGGCGCTGTCAGCGCGGCTCTGGGTCGCGCGCTGCTGGAATTCCCGGATGTTGGTGGTCAGCACCTCACGGTCGCCGGCCAGGGTGGCATTGGTCGATTCGATCTGGGTCAGCAGCGACTGCCGCGACCGCAGTTCACCGACCTGACGATCCAGCACGGCCAGCCGCGCGGCCAGCGACGAGGCGTCGGCGTCGGCGGCGATGCGGTTGTTCTCGGTCTGCTGCCAGATCGGGTTGGGGCCGGTACGAATCTCCTTGGCCCCGACCGCCGTGCCGGTGCCGACGAAGCCCTGCAACTGGGATATCTGCTGTTCGATGTCCCGGACCGGCTGGGCGTCGGGCCGGTAGCGCGACAGCAGTTGCTCACGCTGGGTGCGCAGCTGCAGGATCTGATCCTGGGCCGAGATGTTCAGGTCCTGTTGCAGGGTGACCTGGGCCGGCGTCGCGGCCTGTTGCGCCACCAGACTGGCCAGCCGCTGCCGAGCCTGGTCCAGTTGCGCCTGAACCGACAGGCGTTCCGCGAAAACCGTCTGATAGGTGGCGGCCAGCGTGGCCTTCAGCGTGGCGAAATCACCGATGTCATTCGAGGCGAGAAAGGCCTCATAGGCCGAGTCCGCCTCGGCCAGCTCGTCCTCAAATACCTGCCGCTGCTGTTCGATCGCCGGCGTCTTGTTGTCCTGAAACACCTCACGGCGATAGGTCAGATACTGGGCGATCACCGCGTTGAGCACCCGGGCCGAGATCTGCGGATTGTCGCTCTGATAGCTGATGCCGATGATGGCGCTGCCCGGCGTGGTGCCGACCCCCAGACCCGCATCGATCACCTTCAGCGCCGCGACCTCGCGCCTGGCGGCCGTATCGGTCGATGGCTTCGACCCCAGAAAGCTTTCGACGCCGAGGGCCCGGACGGTGCGCTGTTTGACCTCGAGACTGCTCAGAATCGCAGCCTCGGACTGGGCCACGGCGTCGGCATTGGGGGCCTGTCCCCGTTCCGACGTGCCGACCCGGGGCTGATAGACATATTCCTGACCGACCCCCGCATAGATCTTGCCGGTCGCCGTATAGGACTTCTTCAGCGTCAGAATCGCCGCGGTTCCGATCGCGACGATGACCAGAAAGACCAGAATCATCAGCCCCAGCTCGCGGAAAAGCAGCCCCACGATGTCGAGGAGTCCGTAGCGTGGACGGGCTGTGGCATGGACCGACGAACGCATGGGCGGCAGGTGATTCCATCGAAACCGGTGACTGATCAGTCCAGACTTGGCCCAGCGGCGTTAACCACTGGTTACCCATAAGCGGCGAGGCTGCGTCATCACGCTCATCCGCAACGGTTTTCAACTTCAATGACCATCGATCGTCGCCTGCTGTTGCTGTCTTTCGGCGTCGCCGCCCTGGGCGGCTGCGCGAGCGACAACGGGGGCCGCATGCCCCTGCCCTCACGCGGGGGCGACGTCGGGCGGGTCCAGCGGGTCAGCGACAGCAGCTTTCCCGACATCGCCTTTGCCGACTGGACCGAAGCCGAGCCGGAATATCTGCTTTATCCGGGGGACGAAATCGAGATCGCCATGCCCACGGCGGTCGAACTGACCCGGACCCAGAAGGTCGGACCCGACGGCCGCGTGTCCCTGCCGCTGATCGGTCAGGTCATGGCCGCGGACCGGACCATCGCCGAACTGGAGCATGATGTGGCCACGGCCTATGCCGCGCAGCTGCTACGTCCGGTGGTCGAGGTCACCCTCAAACAGGCCGGTCCGCTGAAAATCTGGGTGGATGGCGAGGTCCGCACGCCGGGCGTCTATGACATGCCGGGCGATATCGACGCCTATCAGGCGATCGTCATGGCGGGAGGGTTCCTGCCTACAGGGCGGATACAGGAAGTGGCACTGATCCGACGCGGTCCCGGTGGCCGGCGCATGCTGCGCGCTGTCGATCTTCGGCCGCGTCGCGGCGAGGTCATCGCCCTGCGTCGCGGGGACATCCTGTTCGTGCCGAGAACGACGCTGGGAGAGGTGGCCAATTTCGTGACCCAGATCCGCAACGCCCTGCCCGTCGGCTTCACCTACGCCATCAACGGGCAGTATCAGAGATTCTAGGCCGCTCAGCCTGATCGGTTGAGGCAAGGAATCGCTTCGCGATACTCTCGATGCCGTAAATCAGGCTCCAGCTTCATCCTGGAGCGAATATCTGGGTTTGGACGCGATCGCGTCCAAACCGATTTCGCTCAGGCGGCGAGGGTGACGATCCCGGCGTCGATCCAGTGACGGGCGGCCTTCTGGGCCTCGGCGATCTCTTCCCGCTCCATCTCCTGCGACATCTCGCGGCGATAGACCCGGGCCTCGGCCGAGCCCTTCATGGCGGCCAGGTTGAAGATCATATGGGCCGAAACCCGATCCATCGGGCAGCCGGCCTGGCCGGTCGAGTACATCATGCCCAGTTGGAACAGGGCGTCGCCGTCCATCTCCGCGGTCGGCAGGGGCAGCGGGGCCTCGGCCTCGATCCCGACTTCAGGCGCCAGTTCTTGCGCGATCATCACTTCATCCTCCGGACGAACCGTTCTGGTTCCGCCTTCTGAAGGCTGATCAAATACCCGCGGTTTGAAGTTAAAGTTAACGGCGGCCGGGACCGCCCGAACTTTTAAGTAAAGCGAATGTGAATACTAAATCCGTGATTCATGACTTTGAAATCTCGTGGAAATGTCTTGGTCACACTCTCGCCGCCGCAGGGCGCGAGCGCTGACCGAACAGAACCGAGCGCGCCGTTTCGGCCGACTTGCCTGACGCCGCCAGATTGCGCCGCATCTCATCACCGACCGCCCGGCCGGCGATCACGGCGGGACGCGTGCCGACGCGATCCATCCAGGCCTTCAGATTGGGGAAGTCGTCCAGGGACTGCCCCTGGTACTCCGGCAGGATCCAGGGCCAGGCCGCCATATCGGCGATCGAATAGTCTCCGGCCAGATAGTCGCGATCAGCCAGACGGCGGTCCATCACCCCGTACAGCCGGTTGGTTTCGTCGGTATAGCGGCGCACGCCATAGGCGATCTGGCGCTGGTCCGCGATCAGGGCCGGGGCGTACTGGCGGAAATGGTGGGTCTGTCCGGCCATCGGCCCCAGACCGCCGACCTGCCAGAACAGCCACTGGTCCACCTCGACCCGGGCCCGGACGTCCGTCGGATAGAATTGCCCGGACTTGTTGCCCAGATACTGCAGGATCGCCCCGGATTCGAAGATCGACAGCGGCTGACCGTCCGGACCGTCCGGATCGACAATGGCCGGCATCCGTCCGTTCGGGCTGATCGCCTGGAACGCCGGTTCGAACTGGTCGCCCGCGCCGATATTGACCGGCTTCATCACATAGGGGAGGCCCATCTCCTCCAGGGCGATGGAGACCTTCCAGCCGTTGGGGGTGGGCCAGTACCAGAGTTCGATCGGTCGGGGCATGCGTTCATCCTTGTCTCGGCCCCTGATCTGGGGACCGGCCGCCCACGGCGCAACCGGGCCGCCGTCCGGCCGCCGGGCATGTGGCTTGCATGTCCTTTTTCATGGCCCGGCACCGGGATCAGGCTTAACGTTCAGTTAAGGTTCATCCAGCGCGACGGAACATGACCGCGAGCCGCCCGTTCCGGGCGTGCGGGGAAAGAGACCATGACACGCAATCTGATGGTGTTCACCGCGATCGCCTCCCTGGCTGTGCCGATGGCCACGCCCCTGGTCGCCCATGCCCAGGACCGCGGCTATCAGGACCGGCCCGCCGAACCCGAAGGCGAGGCCCGACCGCAGCGGAGACCGAACCGCGAGGAGCCCCGAAGCAACCAGAGCGCCGCGCCCGACGCACCGGCGGCGCGTCCGCAACGGCCGGCTCGCAACGAACAGCCGTCGCCGCCTGTTCGCCAGGAGCAGCCGACCTCACATGACCGGCCCCAGCGACCTGAACGACAGGAACGCCCGGGCCGACCGGATCGTCCGGCCCAGCCGGATGCCCCGAGCCGTCCGGACAGGCATACGCGGCCGTCGGACGGCAGTGGCTGGCAGGGCCGTACGGACAGTGGCCGGACATCCTCTCAGGATCAACGCAACGGTAGCCGCTACCAGCAGGACGACGGACGGCAAAATCATCGCGGCGACCGCTACGAGCGACGTCACGACCGGCGCGAGTACCGGGACTTCCGCGACCGCTTCGACAGCGGTCAATGGAGCCACAACTGGTACCGGAACCACCATTCCGACTGGTGGCGCGATGATCATCGGTTCCGGAACTATTCCGGCTTCCGCATGGGCTTCTATTTCGCCCCGGGCTACGGCTACTACAACGTCCCGCGCTCCTACTGGGGCCAGCGCTGGAGGGTTGGAAGCTATCTGCCGTCGATGTTCTGGCGCTATCAGCTGAGCGACTGGCGCACCTTCGGTCTGGGCTATCCGCCGCCGGGGACCCGCTGGGTGGTGGTCGACAACCAGATCTATCTGATCGACCAGACCGACGGCTATATCATCGACGTCATCTACGACGCCTGGAACTGGTAATCGGACCCGAATGAATGAGGCCCCGCGGAGCGATCCGCGGGGCCTTTTTCATATGCGCCGCTCAAACAGCGAGCCGCCGCGCGTCGAGCGATAGCGCCCTCAGGAAATGCCCAGCTTCGCCTTCAGTATCTCATTGACCGAGGCCGGGTTGGCCTTGCCGCCGGTGGCCTTCATCACCTGACCGACGAACCAGCCGATGGCCTGGGGTTTTTCGGCGACGGCGGCAGCCTTGTCAGGGTTGGCGGCGATGATCTCGTCGACAGCCTTTTCGATGGCCCCGGTGTCATTGACCTGGACCAGACCGCGGGCCTCGACCACCTGACGCGGCGAGCCTTCGCCGGCCCAGACGTGGTCGAACACCTCCTTGGCGATCTTCGAGGAGATGACCCCCTCCTCGAGCAGGGCGACCAGCTCGGCGACATGGGCGGCGGGCAGCGGGCTGTGCGAGAAGTCGAGATTGTCGGCGGCCAGACGGGCCGACAGTTCGTTGGTGACCCAGTTGGACACCAGCTTGGCGTCGCGGCCCTTGGCGGCTTCCTCGAAATAGTCGGCCTTGGCCTGTTCCGAGATCAGCACCACGGCGTCGTACTGCGACAGGCCATAGTCGGCCATCAGGCGCTTGCGCTTTTCGTCGGGCAGTTCCGGCAGGGACGCCTTGATGTTGTCGATCCACGCCTGTTCCAGCTCGAGCGGCAGCAGGTCGGGGTCGGGGAAATAGCGATAGTCGTTGGCCTCTTCCTTCGAGCGCATCGAGCGCGTTTCGCCGGCCGTCGGGTCGTACAGGCGGGTCTCCTGATCGATCTTGCCGCCGTCCTCGAGGATTTCGATCTGGCGACGGGCCTCATAGTTGATGGCCTGGGAGATGAAGCGGAACGAGTTGACGTTCTTGATCTCGCAGCGCGTGCCCAGATGGCTGAAGTCGCCGGTGGCGCGGAATTGCTCGTAGCCGCCCGCGCGGCAGACCGAGACGTTGACGTCGGCGCGCAGGTTGCCCTTCTCCATGTCGCCGTCGCAGGTGCCCAGATAAACGAGGATGGTGCGGATCTTCTTGACGTAGGCGACCGCCTCTTCGGGCGAACGCATGTGCGGCTTGGAGACGATCTCCATCAGCGCCGTGCCGGCGCGGTTCAGGTCGACATAGGATTCGCTGGGCGACAGGTCGTGGATCAGCTTGCCCGCATCCTGTTCCAGATGGAGCCGCTCGATGCCGACAGTGAAGAAGGTGCCGTCCTCGGCCTCGACCTCAACCTCGCCCTCCCCGACGATGGGGAAATACAGCTGGCTGATCTGATAGCCCTGCGGCAGGTCGGGGTAGAAATAGTTCTTGCGGTCGAACTGGCTGCGCTTGTTGATCTGCGCCTTCAGGCCGAGGCCGGTGCGCACGGCCTGTTCGACGCAATGGCCGTTCAGGGTCGGCAGCATGCCGGGGAAACCGGCGTCGACCAGCGACACCTGCGCGTTCGGACCCGCGCCGAAACCGACGGCCGCGCCGGAGAACAGCTTGGCCTTCGAGGCCACCTGGGCGTGGATCTCCAGCCCCATGACGATTTCCCAGGCCCCGGTGCGGCCCTGGATGAGATTGGTGGGGGTGTCAGGCTTGGTGTCGGTCATGATCGGTATCTAGGACGATGGGGCTTTGGCGTGAAGGGTTTTCGCGTCCCCTCTCTCGATGGGAGAGGGAGACGCTCGTCTAAGTCGTGCACTGGCGCTATGCCTACGCTTCACCCACCTGCGTTCGACACACGAATGAGAGACCGATGAAGACTCTTCCTGAACTGGGCCTATCGGCGTTCGTCTGTCCGCACTGTCGAGCCTACACTCAACAACAGTGGTTCATACTGGCAGCCCACAAAACTGAAAAGACACTTGGCTTCGACCCAAAGCGCCTGACTGAACTGATCCAAAGTGAGGCTGGCAAAGAAGAAGCGGACCGCAAACCCGACGTTCTACGCTTGTATAAAGCGGTAGATCGAGCCCTGAAGTTCGAGCTACCGGCGCTTCTCTCGATCGAGTCCGGCTCTGAATGGGAAAACTGCAACTATAACGTCTGGAACATGCATCTCTCGCTGTGCTTCGTATGCGAAAAGGAGGCGGTCTGGCTCGGACAGCGAATTCTCTACCCCATCACAGCGGCCGAGGTAGATGAGGTGAATCCTGATATTCCGAGCGACATTGCGCGAGATTACGACGAAGCCGCCGCCCTTCTGGTGCACTCCCCCAGGGCTGCTGCGGCCCTTCTTCGACTGGCGATCCAAAAACTTTGTTCGCACATCCTAGATCGACCCGGCGACATCAACGAGATGATTGGAGAGTTGGTCAAACAAGGCCTTAGCGTCAAAATTCAGCGGGCTTTGGATGTCGTTCGAGTTGTTGGGAATGAAGCTCTTCACCCCGGAACTATGGACATCCGCGACGATCAGCACACAGCGAGCCAACTCTTCCGGTTGGTCAACCTGATCGCTGAAGCGATGATCTCGACCCCAAAACACGTCGATGAAATGTTCGCTGCCCTACCGCCAGGCAAGCTGAAGGGTATTGAGGACCGGGACAGACCGAAGAAAACGAGAGACTGAAAGCACGATAGCCTGCTCTGGCGAACCGGTAGACGTCGTCCCGAAGGGCCGGATGAGGGGTTACGGTGTGGCCGTCAACGCCCCCCGGCCAGACCGTAACCCCACACCCTCCCACGCGCGATGCGCGCGGGCCCCGCCCTCTCCCTATGGGAGAGGGATCAGGAAAATCACCACCACTTCTCCGGTTTGGCGGCGAACCCGGCCGCATCTTCAAGGGCGCTGGCGACCTTGAACACGGTCGCCTCGTCGAGGGCCTTGCCGATGACCTGCAGGCCGAGCGGCAGGCCGCCCGAGTCGACGCCGGCGGGGACCGAGATGCCCGGCAGGCCGGCGAGGTTGGCGGTGACGGTGAAGATGTCGTTCAGATACATCTGCAGCGGGTCGATCTGCTTGTCGCCCAGGGCAAAGGCGGCCGACGGGGTCGAGGGCGTCAGGATGGCGTCGACCTGGCCCCAGACCTTGTCGAAATCCTCGGCGATGCGACGACGCACCTTCAGGGCGCGGACGTAGTAGGCGTCATAGAATCCGGCCGACAGCACATAGGCACCGATGATCAGACGGCGCTTGACCTCGCCGCCGAAGCCTTCGGCGCGACTGGTCTCGTACAGGTCGGTCAGGCTGGTCGTGCCCTCGGCGCGGTGGCCGAACCGCATGCCGTCATAGCGGGCCAGGTTGGAAGAGGCCTCGGCCGGGGCGATGATGTAATAGGCCGGCAGGGCGTATTTGGTGTGCGGCAGGCTGATCGGCACGATCTCGCAACCGGCGTCCTTGAGCCAGGCGATACCCTGATCCCACAGCTTCTGGATCTCGGCCGGCATGCCGTCGACGACGTATTCCCTGGGCACGCCGATGCGCAGACCCTTGACCGACTGACCGAGCGAGGCGGTCCAGTCCGGGGTCGGAACGTCGAGGCTGGTGGAGTCGCGGACGTCGAACGAGCACATCGACTGCAGCATCAGGGCGGCGTCGGCGACCGTCTTGGTGAGCGGTCCGGCCTGGTCCAGCGAACTGGCGAAGGCGACCATGCCGAAACGGCTGGCGCGGCCGTAGGTGGGCTTGATCCCGACCGTGCCGGTGAAGGCGGCGGGCTGGCGGATCGAGCCGCCGGTGTCCGAGGCCGTGGCGGCCAGACACAGGTCGGCGGCGACGGCCGAGGCCGAACCACCAGAACTGCCACCGGGGGTCAGGTCTGCGTTGGAACCGGTTGATTTCCATGGATTGACCACGGGACCGAAGGCGCTGGTCTCATTGGACGAGCCCATGGCGAACTCGTCCATGTTCAGCTTGCCCAGCATGACCGCCCCGTCGCGCCACAGATTGCCGCTGACGGTCGATTCATAGGGCGGCACAAAGCCACGCAGCATGTTGGACCCGGCCGTGGTCTGGACCCCGTCCGTGCAGAACAGGTCCTTGATCCCCAGCGGCGCGCCTTCGAGGGCACCGCCCTCCCCCTTGGCCAGTTTCGCGTCAGAGGCGCGGGCCATGTCGATCGCCTTGTCGGCGGTGACGGTGACGAAGGCGTTCAGGGTCGGGTTGGCGGCCTCGATCCCGGTCAGGAAGGCGCGGGTGATCTCTTCGGACGAGAACTGTTTGGCCTTGAGGCCGTCGACAGCCGCTTTCAGCGTAAGTTTGGTCAGGTCGCTCATGACTATTCGACCACCTTGGGCACGACGAAGAAGCCGTCGGTCGATTGCGGGGCATTGCCCAGTACATCGGCGACCTTGTTGCCGTCACTGACGACGTCATCGCGCAGGCGCAGGGCCTGGGCGACGTTGGACGTCATCGGTTCGATGCCGTCGACATCGACCTCGTTCAATTGCTCGATCCACGCCAGAATACCGTTCAGCTCCCGGGCCAGGGGCTCGAGGCGGTCTTCCGGGGTCTTGATACGGGCGAGGTGTGCGACCTTGCGCACCGTCGCTGCGTCGATGGCCATGCGGCTCTCCAGACGTGACAGGTCAAGCGGGCGGGATTAGCCGCCCGGCGGGTCTTTCACAAGACGGGAGACCGCCTTGTCGTCTAGCTGGCAGGCGTGATGGTGATCGAGGTCGGTGGCGAATTGGCATCGCCACCCGGCGAATAGGCAATGATGAACCGCTTGCGCTCGCCGGTGACCATGTCGCCGGTGTCGCCCATCCGCCCCTGGGTGGTGTCCAGCACGAAACGGCCGCCGGCCTGTTCGGTGACGCTCCAGTCCTCGAAATCCCCCAGTGCATAGACGGTCCAGCCCTCGGCCGGTCCGGCGAAAAAGGCCAGCCAGGCGTGGTTGCCGTTCAGGGCCGGATCCCCGCCGGCGGTGCCGAACACCTTGGCGTCGACGTCATGGTCAGCCAGCGGCGTCAGGGCCAGCACACTGGCCGCCGATTGCAGATAGTCATCGGCCTGGGGCCGCACCGTCCGGCCCGGACCGGCCGGCGTCGCCGGAACGGTCGCCGCCGCCAGTGCCGGACCATCCTCCACGGGCGCAACCGCCGCCCTGCGGGTTTCCACATCGGCGTCGCACGCCGACAGCAGGGTGGCGATCCCCACCAGAAGCAATGGATGTCTGATCATTTCGAACCTCCCCTTCGAGCTTGCCGCATCATGACCTTTGACACACGGCCATGCCAGCCCTACCGCCACCCTGTGTCAATCGTTCCCCTCCTCGACCTGCCCGTCGCCTGCCCCCCGGATACGCCGTGGATGGGCCTGGATCTGGGTGAAAAAACCATCGGCGTGGCGACCTCGGACGCCACCCGGCTGATCGCCAGCCCGCTGGAGCTGATCCGCAAGAGCAAATTCACACTGGAGGCCGAGCAGCTGTTCAAGCTGATGGCCCACCGCAAGGTCAGCGGCCTGATCATCGGCCTGCCGAGCAATATGGACGGCACCGAGGGCCCGCGGGCCCAGTCCTGCCGCGCCTTCGCCCGCAACCTGCTGCGGCTGCGCGACATTCCCATCGCCTTCTGGGACGAACGGCTGTCGACCAGCGCCGTCGAACGCTTCCTGATCGGTGAGCTGGACCTGACCCGCAAGCGTCGCGCCGACGTCGTCGACCGCACAGCTGCCGCCTGGATCCTGCAAGGGGCGCTGGACCGGATCCGCGTCGCCGAACGCCCGTGACGGGTCTGCTTACCGGCATCGTGCCGGTCTTCGCCATGATCGCGCTGGGCTGGGGCCTGAAAATGCGCAGCTTCCTGGCCGACGACGGCTGGCGCGCGGTCGAGCGACTGACCTATTTCGTCTTCTATCCGGCCTTTCTGGTCCCGGCTGTCTGGGGCGCGGACTTCGGGGCCGGAACCGCCGGGCCGGTGGCCATCGCCACCATCACCGTCTCGTTCGCCGTCGCCGCCCTGACGCTGGCGGCCAAGCCCTGGCTGAAGGTCAGTGATCCCGGCTTCACCAGCGTCTTCCAGGGCGTGATCCGCTGGAACGGCTTCGTCTTCCTGCCGGTGGCCGGGGCCGTGTTCGGTCCGTCAGGTCTGGGCACGGCCGCCGTGGCCTTCGGCGTGCTGGCCCCGGCGCTCAATGTCATCTGTGTGCTGGTGCTGGCCCGCTGGGGGGCCGGTCAGGGCGGCGGCTGGCGGCTGGCCCTGGGGTCACTGGCGCGCAATCCGATCATCTGGGCCTGTGGCGTCGGGGCGGCGCTGAACCTGACAAGGCTGGTGCCGCCACCCTTGCTGGGCCAGGTCTTCAGCCTGATGGGGCCCGGGGCCATCGCCCTGGGCCTGATCACCGCCGGGGCCGGACTCAGCTTCCGTTACGCCGCCGCCCGCCCGCTGCTGATCATCACCATCTCGGCCATCAAACTGATCCTGCTGCCGGTCGGGATGTATTATCTGACAGGCCTGCTGGGCGGTGACCGGCTGGCCCAGGGCGTGGCCCTGCTGGCCGGGGCCGCACCCGGTGCCGCCGCCTCCTATGTGCTGGCCCGGCAGATGGGCGGCGATGCCCCGTTGATGGCCGGGGTGGTCGCTTTCACCACCGTCGGCAGCGCCTTTACCATCCCGATGCTGCTGGCGGTGTTCCATTTCCTCTGACTCGGCCCTATAGCCGGGCCTCGATGACCCAGCTCTCCGCCGTCACCGATTTGATTTCCGAACGGATGGTGCCGTTCCCCCGCCCCCATTTCCTGTCCGCCGGCGATCTCAACGCCCAGACCGCGCGCGATCTGCTGGATCTGGCCGACGCCTTCGTCGCCCTGAACCGCTCGACGGCCAAGACGCTGGACCTGATGCGCGGCCGCACGGTGATGAACCTGTTCTTCGAGAACTCGACCCGCACCAGCGCCTCGTTCGAAATCGCCGCGCGCCGGCTGGGGGCCGATGTCGTCACCATGAGCCCGCGGACATCGTCCGTGGCCAAGGGCGAGACCCTGATCGACACCGCCGTGACCCTGAACGCGATGAAGCCCGATATCCTCGTGGTCCGCCACGGGGCTTCGGGGGCCGCCGACCTGCTGTCGCAGAAGGTCGGGTGTGCCGTGGTCAATGCCGGCGACGGCCGTCACGAGCATCCGACACAGGCCCTGCTGGACGCGCTCAGCCTGCGCCGCGCCCTCGGTGACATCGGCGGCCTGACCGTCGCCATCTGCGGCGACGTCGCCCACAGCCGCGTGGCCCGCTCCAATGTCGCCCTGCTGTCGATGCTGGGGGCACGGGTTCGCCTGATCGGCCCCGCAACCCTGGTGCCCGGCGATGCCGACCGCTGGGGCTGCGAGATCTTCCACGACATGCGCGAGGGCCTGAAGGGCTGCGACGTGGTGATGATGCTGCGCCTGCAGCTGGAACGGATGGAGGGGGCGCTGATCCCGTCGACCCGCGAATATTTCCGCTTCTGGGGTCTGGACCGCGAGAAACTGTCCTGGGCCAATCCGGGAGCGAAGGTCATGCATCCGGGGCCGATGAACCGCGGCGTCGAGATCGATTCCGAGATCGCCGACGACCTGACCGTGTCCCTGATCCAGGACCAGGTCGAGATGGGGGTGGCCGCCCGCATGGCGGTGCTGGCCGCCCTGTCCGCCCGCCTCGACGGAGCCGCACAATGAGCGTCCTGGCCATCACCAATGCCCGCCTGCTGGACCCCACCAGCGACTATGACGGTCCGGGCACGGTCCTGATCGAGAACGGCAGCATCGTCGAAGTCGTGCGCGGGGCCACGACCGGACTGGCGAACGGCATCGAGACCATCGACGCCGGCGGGGCCTGTCTGTCGCCCGGCCTGATCGACATTCGCGTCAAGACCGGCGAACCCGGGGCCGAACCCCGCGAAACCCTGAAGTCAGCCAGCCTGTCAGCCGCGGCCGGGGGCGTGACCACCATCGTCATCCAGCCGGACACCGACCCCGCCGTCGATGATCCGGCCATGGTCGACTTCATCCTGCAACGCGGCGCGGCGCTGAATCTGGTCAATGTGCGCACGGCCGGAGCCGCCACCCGGGCTCTGGACGGTCAACGCATGGCCGAGATCGGCCTGATGGCCGAGGCCGGAGCCCTGTATTTCACCGACAGCGACCGGACCATCGTCAACACCCGCACCCTGCTGCGGGTCATGAGCTATGCCGCCGCCTTCAACGCCCTGATCGCCTGTCGCCCCAGCGAGCCCTGGCTCAGCGAGGGTACGGTGGCAACCTCGGGCGAACTGGCCACCCGCCTCGGCCTGTCGGCCGTGCCCGCCATCGCCGAACGGATCCAGCTGGACCGCGATCTGGCCCTGGTCGAACAGACCGGCGTGCGCTTTCTGGTCGACCAGATCTCGACCGAAGGGGCGCTGGAAAGTCTGGCCCGGGCCCGGGCCCGTGGCCTGGAGGTCGCCGCCTCGGTGTCGATCAACCACCTGTGTTTCAATGAACTCGACATCGGCGAGTACCGGACCTTCTACCGGCTGGATCCGCCGCTGCGTCCCGAAAGCGATCGCCAGGCCCTGATCGAGGCCGTGCGCGACGGCCTGATCGACGTCATCACCTCGGCCCACACACCGGCTCCGGCCGAGGACAAGCGTCGCCCCTTCGCCGAGGCCGCACCCGGGGCCGTCGGCCTCGAGACCCTGCTGCCCGCGGCCCTGACCCTGCATCACGAACATGGACTGGACCTGCTCGACGTCCTGCGCCCCCTGACCCAGGGACCGGCGACGCTGCTGGACCTCGAGGCCGGGACCCTTGTGGCTGATGCGCCCGCCGATCTGATCCTGTTCGACCCCGGGGCTCCGGTCGTCGTCGATGCCGATACGCTGAAGTCCAAATCCAGAAACTCGCCGTTCGACGGCCGTCGCCTGCAAGGGCGGGTCTTGCTCACCCTCGTCGGTGGACGCATCATCCACGACGCACGCCGGACGGGAACATAATATCTTGCAGGACCTGGTTGCTCCGACCCTTCTGACGCTCGCCCTCGTGGCGGCCGGTGGCTATCTGCTGGGCTCCATTCCGTTCGGCGTGGTCATCACCCGCGCGGCCGGTGCCGGGGATGTCCGGGCCATCGGCTCGGGCAATATCGGCGCAACCAATGTCCTGCGCACCGGTCGCAAGGACCTGGCCCTGGCCACCCTGCTGCTGGATGCCGGCAAGGGGGCCGCGGCCCTGTTGCTGGCCCGCTGGCTGTTCCCGGGCGTGCCGGCGCTGGCCGCCATCGCCGGCGGCGCGGCCTTCCTCGGTCACCTGTTCCCGATCTGGCTGGGGTTCAAGGGCGGCAAGGGGGTCGCCACCTTCTTCGGCCTGCTGCTGGCCGCCTGGTGGCCGCTGGGCCTGCTGGCCGGAGCCTGCTGGCTGATTGTCGCCTTCGTGTTGCGCTTCTCGTCGCTGGCCGCGCTCGTCGCGGCCGCGCTGGCCCCGATCTTCGCCACCCTGACCATCCCGGCCCTGGGCCTGCCCGCCCCGGCCCCGATCCTGCTGCTCTCGACCTTCACCGCCATCCTGATCTGGATCCGTCACCATCAGAACATCGCCCGGCTGCTGAAGGGGACCGAGCCCCGGCTGGGCACCCGGAAGACGTGAGCCCGCCGGACGAGGCGGAGCGGTTCGACCGGCTGCGGCTCGCCCGCACCGGACGGGTCGGCCCGGTCTCGTTCCGGCAACTGCTCGACCGGTTCGGCAGCGCCGGTGCCGCGCTGGAGGCCCTGCCCGACATGGCGCGCCGCGCAGGCGGTCAGGCCTGCGTCGTGCCCCCGGTCAGCCGCATCGAGGCAGAGATAGCCGCCGGAGCCGATGCCGGAGCCACCCTGCTGGTGCTCGGCGACGCGGCCTTTCCCGCCACCCTGGCCGCCACCGATCCGCCGCCGCCGGTGCTGTGGACGCGAGGTGACGTCGAGCTGCTGTCGCGGCCCTGTGTCGCTGTGGTCGGGGCGCGCATCGCCTCGGCCGGGGGGCTGCGGATCGCCCGGGGGCTGGCCGGTCAGCTGGGCGAGGCCGGGCATGTGGTGGTCTCGGGTCTGGCCCGGGGCATCGACAGCGCCGCCCACGCCGGGGCCCTGCCGACCGGGACAGTGGCTGTGCTCGGCGGAGGGGTCGACGACGTCTATCCGCCGGAGAATGCCGAGCTTTACGATCAGATCGTCGAGCGTGGCTGTATCCTGTCGGAAAGTCCGATGGGGGCCCGGGCCCAGGCCCGTGACTTCCCGCGTCGCAACCGTCTGATCTCGGGCCTGTCGCGCGGCGTGATCGTCGTCGAGGCCGAATTGCGCTCGGGCTCGCTGATCACCGCCCGGCTGGCGGCGGAACAGGGCCGCGACGTGTTCGCCGTGCCCGGATCGCCGCTGGACCCGCGCTCGAAGGGGCCCAATGAATTGCTGCGTCAGGGCGCGATCCTGTGCGAGGGGATCGAGGACATAGAGCGCGCCTTCGACACCCTGCGCCAGCTGGACGAGCCCGCGGCCGACAGCCCGTTCGGGGGCGGAACCGACGGGGTCGATGCGGCCCTGATCGAGCGGATCGCAGCCCTGCTGTCCCCGACCCCGACCCCGCGCGACGAACTGGCGCGGGCCGTGAATGCCCCGGTCGGCGCGGTCGCCGCTGCCCTGCTGGAGCTGAGTCTGGCCGGACGCGCCACCCTGCTTCCGGGAGGCCTGGCCTCGCTCTGACCGCCCTTCCCACCCCGCTTCCGGGACCCGGTTTCAGATGGCCGATTGACACGGGCCGTCCGGCCAACCACGTTCCCGGCCCCTTTCCGAGAACCCGTCCATCATGAATCTCGTCATTGTCGAAAGCCCCGCAAAGGCCAAGACCATCAACAAATATCTGGGACCCGAGTTCGAGGTTCTGGCCTCCTACGGCCATATCCGCGACCTGCCGTCGAAGGACGGATCGGTGCTGCCCGATGACGATTTCGCCATGTCGTGGGAGATCGATGCCCGCGCCTCCAAGCGGATGTCCGAGATCGCCGAGGCCGCCAAACGCGCCAGCCGCGTCATCCTCGCGACCGACCCCGACCGCGAGGGTGAGGCCATCAGCTGGCATGTGCTCGAGGTCCTGACCAAGAAGAAGGCGCTGAAGGACACCCACGTCGAACGGGTCACCTTCAACGCCATCACCAAGAACGCCGTGCTCGAGGCCATGGCCGCGCCGCGCCAGCTCGATATGGAACTGGTCGAGGCCTATCTGGCCCGCCGCGCGCTCGACTATCTGGTCGGTTTCACCCTGTCACCGGTCCTGTGGCGCAAGCTGCCGGGGGCCCGCTCGGCCGGTCGGGTCCAGTCGGTCGCCCTGCGGATCGTCGTCGATCGCGAGATGGAGATCGAGAAGTTCAAGGCCCAGGAATACTGGTCGGTCGAGGCCGATCTGGCCGCCGACAGCCCGCCCTTCACCACCCGGCTGGTCAAGCATCTGGGCAAGCGCATCCAGCGTCTCGACATCCCGTCGGAGGCCGTGGCCTTCGCCGCCCGCGACGCAATCAACTCCGGCCAGTTCACGATCAAGTCGATCGAGAAGAAGCCGATCAAGCGCAGCCCGGCCCCGCCCTTCACGACCTCGACCCTGCAGCAGGAAGCCAGCCGCAAGCTGGGCTTCACCGCCCAGCGCACCATGCAGGCGGCGCAGAAACTGTATGAGGGCGTCGACGAGACCGGCGGTCTGATCACCTATATGCGGACCGACGGCCTGTTCGTCAGTCCCGAGGGCATCGCCCAGGCCCGCGAGGTCATCGCCGACCGTTTCGGCCCGGCCTTCGTCCCGTCCGAGCCGCGCTACTACAAGACCAAGGTCAAGAACGCCCAGGAGGCCCACGAGGCCATCCGTCCGACCAATATCACCCGTGCGCCGGACACCCTGCGGCTCGATGGCGACCTGCAGCGGCTGTACGAGCTGATCTGGAAGCGGATGGTCGCCTCGCAGATGGAATCGGCCCGCATCGACCGCACCACGGTCGACGTCGAAACCCCGGACGGCCAGACCGGCCTGCGCGCCACCGGCCAGGTGGTGACCTTTGACGGCTTCCTCGCCGTCTATGAGGAAGGCCGCGACGAACGCCAGAAGGGCACCGAGACCGACGAGGACGACGACTCCACCCGTCTGCCGTCCCTGAAGGAAGGGGCCACGGCCAAGGTCGAGGCTGTGCGCGCCGACCAGCATTTCACCGAGCCGCCGCCGCGCTTCTCGGAAGCCACGCTGGTCAAGAAGCTGGAAGAGCTCGGCATCGGCCGGCCGTCGACCTATGCCTCGATCCTGACCACCCTGCGCGACCGCGAATACGTTCGCACTGACAAGAATCGCTTCTATCCCGAGGACAAGGGCCGGCTGGTCACGGCCTTCCTCGAGCAGTTCTTCAGCAAATGGGTCGAATACGATTTCACCGCCGCCCTCGAGACCCGTCTCGATGAGGTCTCGGCCGGCAAGCTGAACTGGAAGGTGCTGCTGCGCGAATTCTGGACCGACTTCCACGTCGCCACCCAGGCCGCCGGCGAGCTGCGCACCACGGCCATTCTCGACGCGCTCAACGAGTCGCTGGGCCCGCACATCTTCCCGGCCCGGGAAGACGGCGCTGACCCGCGCGAATGCCCACTGTGCAAACAGGGGCAACTCAGCCTGAAGACCAGCCGCTTCGGGGCCTTTGTCGGCTGTTCGCGCTATCCGGACTGCAAATTCACCCGGCCGGTGGCTGCGCCTGACGCCGACGGCGGCGGCGCGGAAGGCGGAGATCGCGACCTGGGTGTCGACCCGGTCACGGGCCAGCCGGTCAATCTGAAGATCGGTCGCTTCGGCCCCTATGTCGAAACCACCCCGCCGGGCGAGGAAAAGCCGAAACGCTCGTCCCTGCCCAAGGGCTGGTCACCGGCGTCCCTGACGCTGGAGCAGGCCCTGCGCCTGCTGGCCCTGCCGCGCGAGGTCGGGGAACACCCCGAGGACGGCAAGATGATCACCGCCGGCCTCGGCCGCTACGGGCCCTTCGTCCTGCACGCCGGGACCTATGCCAATGTCGCCGACATCGACGAGGTGTTCGAGGTCGGGCTCAACCGCGCCGTGGTCCTGCTGGCCGAGAAACGGGCCGGCAAATTCGGTGGCCGCGGAGCCGCCATGGCCCCGCTGAAAGACCTGGGGGCCCACCCCGAGACCGGCGATCCGATCCATGTCATGGCCGGCCGCTTCGGCCCCTATGTCAAATCGGGCAAGATCAACGCCACCCTGCCCAAGGGCACCACGCCCGAGGACCTGACGCTGGAGCAGGCCCTGCCCCTGATCGCCGCCAAGGCGGCCGCCGGGCCGAAGAAGAAGGCTCCGGCCAAAAAGGCGGCCCCGAAGAAGCCCGCGGCGAAAAAGCCGGCGGCCAAAAAGTCGGCCGCGAAGAAACCAGCAGCGAAGAAGCCGGCGACGAAAAAGGCCGCAGCCGCGGACTAGATCACGGTCACTGGCCTGGCCATAGCCGGGCCAGAACGGCGGGCAGCAGACCGGGCAGATCTTCCGCGATCAGGCCCGGGCCGAACCCGGCCGCGGCCTCGGCGTGGATCCACACGGCCGCACAGGCCGCCTCGAAACTGTCCATACGCTGGGCCAGCAGGCCGCCGATCATCCCGGCCAGCACATCGCCGGTTCCGGCAGTGGCCAGCCAGGGCGAGCCGTTGCCGTTGACCTCAATCCGGCCGTCCGGGGCGGCGATCACCGTCTCGCGCCCCTTCAGCACCACCACGGCCCCGGCCGTTGCCGCCGCGTCCCGCGCGGCCTGCAGGCGACCCTTTTCGAGAAGACCGGGAAACAGACGTTTGAACTCCCCCTCGTGCGGGGTCAGCACATCGTCCCGGTCCAGCAGGGCGAACAGATCGGCGGGCCAGCCCTCGAACACCATCAGCCCGTCGGCGTCGATGACCAGCGCCGCCCCGGTCCCGGCCAGGGCGTGGATATTGGCTACGGTGGCATCATTGATTCCGGCCGCCGGCCCGACCACGACCGCGTCCATGCCGTCGACCAGTTCGGCCAGCACCTCCGGGTCGGCGAAGGGTTTCAACATCACCGCCTCAACCGCCGGGGCCAGCACCGCCACGGCCTCGATCGGACACAGCAGGCTGACCACACCCGCCCCGATCCTCAGCCCGCCGCGGGCGGCCAGCCGTGCCGCCCCGGTCTGGCCGGCGCGGCCGCTGACGACCCCTAGCCGACCCCGCGCGTGTTTGTGCGTATCCGGCCCCGGCCACGGCATCGCCGCCCGCCAGTCGTGGGGTGTTTTGTCACCGTCCATCAATGTTTTCCGATCACGGATGACGACAAAAGCGAAAAGAGGCTTGCCTTATTGTGCAATGCAATGTCCCCTTGCTGCCCGAGTGACGGGGCCATTCGCAAGCCCGTCCCGGGGTCGCCATGAAGAAGATTGAAGCCGTCATCAAGCCGTTCAAGCTCGATGAAGTGAAGGAAGCGCTTCAGGATGTGGGCGTGCAGGGCATGACCGTTCTGGAGGCCAAGGGCTATGGTCGTCAGAAAGGCCATTCCGAACTCTACCGCGGAGCCGAATACGTTATCGACTTCCTTCCAAAGATAAAAATCGAGGTTGTGGTTCCCGACGACATGGCTCCGGCCGTGGTCGAGGCCATCCAGACCGCCGCCCGCACGGGCAAGATCGGCGACGGCAAGATCTTTGTCTCCGACGTGTCCGAAGTCATTCGCATCCGTACCGGTGAGACCGGCCCCCAGGCCGTCTGAACCGTCCCCCGCCGCCCTGTCAGGACGGTGTCTGCCCTTTCTCCCCCCTACGAACAGGAATTCGATCATGAGCGCCGGCAAGATCCTCAAGGAGATCAAGGACAAGGACGTGCGTTACGTCGACCTCCGTTTCACTGACACCAAGGGTCGACTGCAGCACATGACCTTCGACATCGACCTCGTCGACGAGGAGTTCCTCGAGGAGGGCACGATGTTCGACGGCTCGTCGATCGTCGGCTGGAAGGCCATCAATGAGTCCGACATGCTGCTCAAGCCGGACCTGACGCGCGCCTATATCGACCCCTTCTACCAGCAGACGACGATGTTCCTGTTCTGCGACGTGCTGAACCCGGACACCAACGAGCCCTACAACCGCGACAGCCGCTCGATGGCCAAAAAGGCCCTGGCCTTCGTCCAGTCCTCGGGCGTCGGCGACCAGGTGTTCTTCGGCCCCGAAGCCGAGTTCTTCATCTTCGACGACGTGCGCTGGAACACCGCCGCCCACGACACCGGCTACGCCTTCGATTCGATCGAGCTGCCCGCCAACACCGGATCCGAATATTCCGAAGGCAATATGGGCCATCGCCCGGGACCTAAGGGCGGCTATTTCCCGGTCAATCCGGTCGACAGCGCCCAGGACCTGCGCGGCGAGATGCTGGGCGTGATGAAGGAACTGGGTCTCGACCCCGAGAAGCACCACCACGAGGTCGCCCCGGCGCAGCACGAGCTGGGTCTGAAATTCAACGACCTGCTGACCATGGCCGACCGGCTGCAGCTCTACAAATACGTGATCCACAACGTCGCCGCCGCCTACGGCAAGTCGGCCACCTTCATGGCCAAGCCCATGTACGGCGACAACGGCTCGGGCATGCATGTGCACCAGTCGATCTGGCGCGACGGCAAGCCGCTGTTCGCCGGTGACAAATACGCCGGACTGTCGGACATGTGCCTGTGGTATATCGGCGGCGTCATCAAACACGCCAAGGCCATCAACGCCTTCGCCAACTCGACCACCAACTCCTACAAGCGCCTGGTACCCGGTTATGAAGCCCCGGTGAAGCTGGCCTATTCGGCCCGTAACCGCTCGGCCTCGATCCGTATCCCGCACGTGTCCTCACCCAAGGCCAAGCGTATCGAGGCGCGCTTCCCCGACCCGATGGGCAACCCCTATCTGACCTTCGTAGCCCTGCTGATGGCCGGTCTGGACGGGATCGAGAACCGCATTGATCCGGGCGCACCCGCCGACAAGAACCTCTACGACCTGCCGCCGGAAGAGCGCGGCAACATCCCCGAGGTCTGCGGCAGCCTGCAGGAGGCCCTCGACAACCTCGACAAGGACCGGGCCTTCCTCAAGAAGGGCGGCGTCATGGATGACGACTTCATCGACAGCTATATCGCGCTGAAGAAGGAAGAGGTGCTGCGCCTGCAACTGCACCCGCATCCTGTCGAATTCGACATGTACTACAGCTGCTGACCGGCGGCTGAGCGACACGAAAAGGCCCCGGACGGTTTCCCGTCCGGGGCCTTTCTAATTCAGCCCGCCCTCAAGGGGGCGGTCGGGGTATCGATCTAGCGTTTTGTCTCGATCGAAATGCCGTTCTTGTCGGCCCGGACGGTCGTGGAGTCCTGGGTCACCGGCTGGCCGTCACGGTATTCGATCACGACCGGCGGTGTCGGGGCCGGCTGGGCTTCAACGATCGTGTGGGTCACCGTGTCCGCCGGGGCCGCAGCCTGGGGCTCAGCCGGCTGGGTGCAGGCTCCGGTTCCGAGGGCAACGGCGGCGAGCGAGGCGGCGACGATCGCGAAATGGCGAGGGTTCATGGCTGGACTCCTGGAGAATGATGTCCAGCAAGAACGGTCAAGCTCGACGTCGGTTCCGCTCAGGCCCGTTCCCCGGCCGCGCCGACCTTCCGCTTGCGCAGCTCGATAATCCGCACGCACCAGAGGAAGACCGTCCCCTGGTTCTTCGTTGAAGCATACCCCTGGGTCACAGTTTCAGGATTGCGCTCAATGATTGTATTATGCAACCTCCCGTATGGGGACTGATCCCCTGAGGAGCAAATGAGATGGTCAATTCATTGAAAGCCAGACTCGCGAGCCTGGCCGCCTTGAGTCTGATTTTCGCAGCGACGACGGCACCAGCGGCGACGCCGATGCTGGCTGACTCCTGTCTGCAAATCTGCTGGAATACCTGCACCGCCATATGGGGCAGCAACTACAGTGACGAGCTGCAGGAGTGCCTGACGCTGTGTACCGAGTTGAACTGCCAGGCCTGATCCGGGTCGGGAAGGAACCGAACCCGGTTCCTTCCTCCCGCACGCCTACCTATCGGCCGGGCCGGCCTTCCGCTTGCGCAGCTCGATAATGCGTACACACCAGATGCTGACCTCGTAGAGCAGCACCAGCGGCACGGCCAGCATCAGCTGGCTGACTGGATCGGGCGGGGTGACCACGGCGGCGACCACCACCACGGCCACGACCGCATAGCGCCGGCCCTGGGCCATCATCTTCGAATTGACGATCCCGGCCAGCCCCAGCAGCGTCATCACCACCGGCAGCTGGAAACACAGGCCGAAGGCCAGCAGCAGGGCCGTCACCAGGCTCAGATAGTCCGACACCTTGGGCAGAAGCTCGGCCGAGACCCCGCCGCCGGCGATCTGCTGGCTGAGCGAGAACCACATAACGAACGGCAGCATGACGAAATAGACCAGGGCTGTACCCAGCAGGAACAGCAGGGGCGCGGCGAACAGGAAGGGCAGAAAGGCCCCCTTTTCGTTGCGGTACAGGCCCGGGGCCACGAACCGGTACATCTGCCAGGCCAGAACCGGGAACGACACGATGAAGGCCCCGAACCCGGCCAGCTTCATCTTGGTGAACAGGATCTCCAGCGGGGCTGTGTAGATCAGCTTGACCATCTGGCCGTCGACGATCGGCAGCGCCTTCAGACCGGCCGTGCCCAGGATCAGGTCCAGCGGCGACACATGGGTGCCCGGGGCCAGACTCTGGTGGAAGGCCGCCGCCACGGCGAACGGCTTGACCAGAAAGATGTACAGGGGCTCGGCAAAGGCGAAACAGCCGATGAAGCCGATGACGAAGGCAATAACGCAGATCAGCAGCCGCCCGCGCAGCTCAATCAGATGATCCATCAGCGGCGCACGCGAGGCCTCGATCTCGTCCTCGTCGCGGTCGGGGGCGCTCACGGGTCCACCTTCCGGCTTCGGGCCGTCCGCGGTCTGGCGGCAGCCCTGGCCCTGGACGCCGTCGTCCGCTTCGCCCCGGACGTCCCCGCCGCCTTGGTCGTTGCCTTGGGCGCGGAGGCCTTGGTGGCCTTCACGGCCCGGGGTTTCGCCTTGGTTCTGGTCTTGGCTTTGGCCTTGGTCGGGGCCTCGACTTCCAGTGGCGTCATCGCCGGTCCGGCGTCGGGCCACTCATCGGGAGCGGACAGCATCGACGGGACTGGAGGCGGTGTCAGGCCGGAGTCCAGATCCCGGCCAATGTCACGAAAGGCCGCGTCGGCGTCGGCTCCCAGCGCATGAATGCCCTGGTTGGTCCGCAACGCCTCGACCTCCTTGCGCAGCTCGTCCAGCTCGGACTGGCGCGCCATCTCGTCGAAGCTGGCACGGAATTCATTGGCCATGCCGCGCGCCTTGGCCATCAGCTTGCCCAGCTTGCGCATCAGCACAGGCAGGTCCTTGGGCCCCACCACAAGCAGTGCCACCAGGCCGATCAGAAGAATTTCAGTGCCACCGAGACCGGGGCCGAGACCACCCATGCGTCAGACTCCGACGTTCATGGGACTAGTTCTTCAGGTCTTCTTTTTCGGCATCGGTCCGCGGCAGCGAACTGGTACCGCCGGACGGACCGGCCTTGTCGTCGTCGTCCTTGAGCCCGTCCTTGAACGCCTTCACGCCCTTGGCCGCATCGCCCATCAGGCCCGACAATTTGCCGCGCCCGCCGAACAACAGGGCCACGACGATAATCACGATGGCCCAGTGCCAGATGCTCAAACTGCCCACGTAACGCTCTCCTCAGACGGACCAACCCGGCCCGCATCAAACCTGTCCCGCCATATAGGCCACCTGATGGCGCCACGCCAAGAGAATGCCGCGTCAGGTCGCCGCGCTGTTGGCTCGAACCCACGCGGCGAGCGCGTCAATGTCGATCTCTCCGGCCGCGACGGCCTGCATGGTCCGGATCGCCTCCACCGGGTCCGGCTCGAGCGGCGCGCCGTTCAGGGCCAGGAACAGGATCAACGCCTGCCAGGCCGCGCGCTTGTTGCCGTCGACGAACGGGTGATTCGACGCCACGCCCACCGCATAGGTCGCGGCCAGCACAGCCAGACTGGTCTCGTTGTCGTAGAGGCGACGATGCATCGGGCGCTGCAGGGCCGAGTCCAGCAAGCCCTCATCACGAATACCAGCCGGGCCGCCATGCAGGGCCAACGTGCGGTCGTGCAGGGCAATCAGCGCGTCCTTCTCGAGCCAGACAGGCTCGGGCGGGCTCATTTGGCCAGGGCGCGGAACACGTCGCGATGCGCATCCATCAACCGTTCGCCCAGCGCGATCTGCTGCTGGACCTTGTCATCATAGGCCGTGACCCGCATGGAGCCGTCCGGGGCCCGGGTCAGATACAGGGTGTCGCCCTTGCCCGCGCCGAGTTCGGTCAGGGCTTCCTTCGGCAGGACGACGCCGACGGAATTTCCGACCTGGGTAATCTTGAGCGCAATCATGGCTGGCCTCGTTTCCAACGCTCTATATAACATTCGTTATAACGAAATGCGAGTTCCCGCTTGTCTCACGTGATCATCCACACCGACGGTGCCTGCAAGGGCAATCCAGGCCCCGGCGGCTGGGGCGCGATCCTGCAGACCGGCCAGGGCCACGAGAAGACCCTGTGGGGCGGCGAGGCCCTGACCACCAACAACCGCATGGAACTGACCGCCGCCATCATGGCGCTGGAGGCCCTGTCGTGCCCCTGCAAGGTCGAGCTGCACACCGACAGCAAATATGTGATGCAGGGCATCGACCAGTGGATCCACGGCTGGAAGGCACGCGGCTGGAAGACGGCGGACAAGAAGCCGGTCAAGAACGAGGACCTGTGGAAGCGGCTCGACACCGCCCGCGCGCGGCACAATGTCCACTGGCGCTGGGTCAAGGGCCACTCGGGCCACGAACTGAACGACCGCGCCGACGCCCTGGCCAACCGCGGCGTCGACGAGGTGCTGGCAGCGAAGCGGGGTAGGCTTCAGACTCATAAGCCCGAGTGACCGTCGCGTAGAGACGAGCAGGACGACGGCGCGACCCTTTAACCCAAGCCTGCACGAGGACTGAACCCTTGGTCCTTGGCGCTGAGTCAAAGCCGTAATGTTCGAATAGTGCTTGCTTGAGGGCCCTCACCTAGAGCCTTCACTTGGGTTGCGTGAACCATTGCAACTTTCTCGCTTAAGGAGAGTTACGTCGTTGCACGGGCGGCCTCATGCCGCTCGAAAACCGAGCATGAATGAGGACCTGCGCAATGACACGGCATGAACCCTGGATTGGTGCGATTGTCGGAAGCCTTGTCGTCATGGGTTGCGCTGCACCGGTGCCAACATCGGGAAACACGATGAGCGAGACAACGTCGATGGCGAGACGCACTGCGCAAAATCCACACCCCGTGTTCCTCCGCCAAGGCGACAACGATCTGGCACCCTCTGTCGGAAGCACAATGCGTGGGACTCTGGCCCTTTCGCCGGAAGGCTGCCTGTATCTCTCCAGCCGTGGTGAGCGCTGGCTCATCATATGGCCTCCGGAAACGACGCTCTCGGTCAGCGGCGAGGAGGTGGTCCTGACCGACAGCAACGGTCGCCGCGTCATGATCGGCGACGATCTCGAACTCGGCGGGACCGGCTCTCCCCCCCCAAGCGTCAGCACAATTCACGGCGTGACCATTCCACAGGGGTGCCGAGCGATGAACGCCTTCCTCGTCAACAGACTCGGCGTTCGAAAGGTTTGACATGCGACGTCCCCATCATATCCGCCGGACGACGGTTGTCGTTCTCGCGACGATAGCAATGGTGGGCGCGGGCACCACCCGCGCCCAAGAGTCGAGCCCCGACCTCGCCAAGGATGTCGCGGCGATCGCTACGGCCCAAGGACTTTCGACCGAAGAGGTCAATCGGCGTCTGGAGCTCCAAGCCCAAGTCGCAGAACTTGAAGCCAGACTCAAATCCGATCCAACATTTGGCGGACTCTATATCGACGCCTCGCCATCATCTTACCGCGTCGTCGTGAAGTTCACGGCCAACCCATCCGCCAAGGTTTCGGCGCTTGTAACCGATCCTTCCTTATTAGCTGTGGTGCAGGCAGAAACAGCTCTGGTCCCGCTGTCGCAGCTCGAAGCGGCGCAAGAAAGCCTCCTCACTCTCTTCGCCACTTTGCAGCAGGATACGGGTATTCGCATAGACGTCCGAGAAGGTGCCGTGATCGGCTTGGTCCGAAACCCCACGCGGGTCGCTCCCCTGGTCGAGACACTGGAGCTCAGTCGACTGATCAGATTGCAGCGAGAAACCCAATTTCCACTGGCTACGGTGGCCATTAAGGGCGGGCAGACCTCGACCAACCTCCGATTCGACGGAACATCGGGCGGGTGCACGACGGCCTTTGGAGTCAGCGGCAGTGGCATCACCGGAGTTAGCCAAGCAGGACATTGCGTCCAGCTTCAGCCCGGCGGAAGCTGGACGGGCACCACCGTCACGACTCAGGGGGCATCCCTAACCACCCGTAATGCTCTGTGGGATTCAACGCGGGATTTCATGTGGGCGGCAGGCACCGGTCATTCCGGCACCAATCTCTTCTATGATGGGCAAGGCGATCGTGCCGTCACCTCGACCGCGACGGCCCTCCCCGCGAACGGTTCGACCATGTGCAAGTATGGCAGATCAACCGGATACGCCTGCATCCTCGTCACCAACAACAGTTACCGCGGCACGGATGCCGCTGGAAATATCATTGGCCCGATTGTCGAGCTCGGCGGCACATCGGGCAACATCGCCCAGTGTGGCGACAGCGGTGGCCCAATTTTCCTTGGCAATCAGGCGCATGGCATAACATCGCGAGGCGACGTCAACGGACAATGCCAAGGTGGTTCACGGCTATACTATATTCCCATCAGCCGAATCTCAGGCTTGGGCGTAACAGTGCTGACGCAGTAAAAGCCCGTGCCCGCCGTGATCCGGACCACGACGATCCCGTTCGCAGCACACAGGAAATGCCGTTGATGACCTAACGGTCGTACACTCTTCCCACCCCTTGCGGTTTGCGCGGCAGCAACGGCTCAATCAGCCGTCACTCCCGCCAACTGTGCGGGTTCAGAGCCTAGATCCCCCGCACCTTCAGCATCGGGCCCGCCACTGATTCGACGATAACGGTCTCGCCGGCCAGGAGCTGGCTGCCTTCGATCTGGCGCGGCAACATCAACGCCTCGACGTCCCGGATGCCGAGCTTGATGTGAACATACAGCCGACCGCCCGGTGAAGCGCCGTCGGGAAACCGGTGACATTTGGAACGGATCGGATCCATCCCGCCTCCCGCCCTCCAGGAGACAAGGTATGTCGCCACATCGATCGAACCGTAGTTCGACGAACGTCGTACCTGTAAATTTGACTCTCCCACAACCTTGATATGCAATTGGCTCCGACGCGAAGGGGCCATGTCGAAGGTTTCAGATTGAGTCAGACATGACAGATGAGGTTCCAGTCGAGGCGAAACGGTTCCGGACCGACTGCGGCCTCAATATCGCCGGTAGCGACGCAGTAACGACGTGCCTCAGCCGAACCTCCCGGCCCCCTGATGGCGAGTGGCCGCCACCAACACACCTGTGCCGCCATTGATACCAGAGCTTACCCCGGCTCTCGGGCGAGAGAGCGACCTTGAAGTGGAAACACACCATGGTGCGAGCTGTTAGAACCCCACGCCAGTCCTCCGCGGGCATGACCGCCAATCAGATACGCGTGGCCATCTACATCCTGATCGGACTGCTCGGCCTCTACGTGGCCCCTCTCGTGGCGGCCGCCGGGCCGGCATTGTTCGGCACCCTTACCGGTGAGACGGGCCCGGGCAAGCTGCTCCTGATGTTGATGACCGACGATGGTCCATATGGCCAATCTTCTGCTCTCATGACGCCGCTGATTGCGGGCCTCACGGTCGCGACACTGTGGTCACGGACGAACCGGCGTTGGGCCTACACAGCTATTGCAGTGTCCGTGACCGGGGTGCTGGCTGCCGTAATCCTCTGGTACGGACTGAGCGACCCGTTAGCCGCGGAGGCCATGTGGTTTCGCGCGTCGCCGGGAGTCGACAGCGCAGAAGCCTTCGGTATCCTTAAAGATCGTTTTCTGGGTGGGGCGATTGTTGCCCTGGCGACAGTCGTCGGCGTACTCTTGGGACTTCGTGCAGCAGATACGGATGACGGCGATGATTAGATATCATCTCGGTCTGATTGCAGCCGTAATCGCGTGCGGCCTCGCAACGAATACTCATGCTCAGACGCCGCCTCAATTCCAGGTAATCGTCAAGGTGTTCAATAATCCCGGTAAAAAAATACCGGAGACTGTGATCTATGACGATGGTGGGTCCCAACGCATCTTCACTGCCAATGACACTGGGCGGTTCCAGTTTTCGGTACCTATTCCAACTGCCGCGACCACGGCACGTGTCACTATCGGCGATGCGGAGGGTCAGAACGCCTATAACGACACCATCGTTCTGGCTCCACAACACGGTCGAAACGGACGTTCGGTGATCATCCGGCTGGACCATCGGATAACTGCCAAATGCAGCCACAACACACTTAAGTTGCTCGAAGAGGGCGATCCCAGCGTCGATCGTGTGCTGGCCAACTACTTCGCAATTCGACGAATTCGCTACATGAACAACTGCAAACGGCCGGAGCATCAACGGCGTGTTCTGGAGACCTGGTATCGCCTGAGCCTTCGGATAAACAGGGGCGAACCGGTGTTTGCGGTCGATCCGAATGCGGAACGAGAACTTACCCGGCAAGACCCCCAACTTCTGAACCGGATCCGGAACCAGGAACTTGGCTGAAGAGGAAATGCCGGGCCAAGCCCGACAAGAAGCGCGACACCGGTTGTCCGGTCGCTTTCGCCCTCGACACGTTCGGTGACCGGTGGAGCCTCATCGTCATTCGCGACATGGCGCTCAGAGGCTTCACGACCTATGGCGAGTTTCTCGGCGGCCGCGAAGGTATCGCCACCAATGTCCTGGCTGACCGGCTGCGTACACTTGAGGCGGAAGGCATCATCACCCGTGCCCGCGACCCCGGGAACCACCGGAAGATCAATTACACCCTGACCGCCAAGGGCTGTGATCTGGTACCGGTCGTCCTGGAGATGATCCGCTGGAGCGCGAAATACGACCCTGCGACACAGACAAACAAAAATGTCCTGAACCGCATCAAGACCGATCGTGACGGGTTCACGGAGGAAATCAGGGCAAGGTTTCAGCGGTAACGGGGTCAGAAAGGCCTGGTCCCGGTGATGCTTGCAGAGGCCCCGACACCGGGACGACGGAACCCGACCTTTGACCCGGGTGGAACGCCCTCACATCCCTGAACGTGTCAGCTTCACGCGCGCCCTGTGAGCCGCGACCTTGGCGCGGTTGCCGCAGACCGCCGGGCTGCACCAGCGCCGACGGTGACCCCTGGTGCGGTCATAGAACCATAAAGTGCAGGGTGGATTTTCGCACTGGCGGACCAGACGGAAGTCCCCCTCGCAGAGAAGGTCAGCCATGGCCGCTGCGACGGGCGCGAGCAACTCGCCCGGATCGCGCCAACGCCGCCCGGTGAAAAGGCGCAAGTGCCCGCCCTCGTCCACCGGCTCGATCCACTGGAAGACCGCATCACGCGCGAGCACACTGTTGAGTCGTTCCACGTCCTTGACCCCAGGCACATTGGGCTCGCCAGCGCTGGTACGCGCGACGACACCCCGGAACCATTCGCGAAATTCGATGGCTTCCTCCGCCACCCTGTCCAGGTCCGCGGGTGGCCACTCCGTCGCAATGCGCGTGGCGTCGTTCCGGTCAAGCGTTCCGGTACCCACCAGCCAGTCCAGAAAGTCAGGGCCGGTTCCAATCCACTCGATCATCGCACCCCGTGGAGCAGCGGTCGTGTTCAGAAAATCGAGAGCGAGATGATCGCCGACCTGCATCGGCGGCGGTCGACTGTTTGCGGCCGGCCCGAAAGCGGCACGGCCGGGAGGAGGAAAGGTCGGCATGCGTGTAAATAACCAGATAAATGCCGGTTGACAAGTTACATATTATGTAACCTATTATTTGATGCTTAATTAGTTACAAACCCACCCTGCCTCGGGATTCTCATGACCACACATCCCCCTGCCGCCTCCGTCGACGGCTCTGTTCGGGGTCCGGGGCAAGAATGTCCCCTTCGGGCCGCAGGCGGAAACGGTCGGACACGACCCGCGGGGCACAAGGATAATTCCCGATGAATCTCCTCAGCCTCTTTCGAAGGAAACAGCCCATGATCAAAACCATCCTCATCACCGGCGCGTCGAGCGGCTTTGGCCGGGACACCGCCGAAACGCTCGCCACTGCCGGACACAAGGTCTTCGCGGGTGTTCGCGACCTCGCCGGCCGCAACCGTGCGGTCGCCGGCGAACTGCGTGCCAGAGGAATCGAGACCATCGAGCTCGACGTCACGAGCGATGCCAGCGTCAACACCGCGGTCGCCACACTGCTCACCAAATCGGAGGGCAGGCTTGATGTGGTGATCAATAATGCCGGCATCGCCTCGGCGGGCGTGTCGGAAAGCTTTACGCCCGAACAGCTGCGTGACCTGTTCGAGGTCAATGTCTTCGGCGTCCAGCGCGTGCTGCGCGCGGTGCTGCCAACACTGCGCGAACAGGGCGATGGCCTCGTCGTCAACATCGGCTCGATCCTCGGCCGCGTGACCTTCCCCTTCTTCGGTCTCTATGGCGCGTCGAAATTCGCGCTCGAGGCGCTCTCCGACAGTTATCGCTATGAGCTGTCCCAACTCGGCGTCGATGTCGTGCTGGTTCAACCCAGCGCCTATCCGACCAACATGTATGCGGCGATCCAGCAGCCCGTCGACCCTGCACGCGGCACGGCCTATGGCGAAATCGGTGCCATCCCGGGCAAGATGTTTGAAACCTTCATGGGGATGTTCGCCGCCGCCGACGCGCCCAACCCGCACGACGTCGCCGAGGCCATAGCCAGGCTGGTCGCCGCGCCCAGGGGACGACGCCCCGACCGCGTCGTGGTCGGCCAGGCTTTCGGGTCTGACGCGGTCAATATCGCCGTCGCCCCCGTCCAGCGCCAGGTCGTCGACGGTCTGGGACTCGGTGCGCTCGCGGCCCTCGCCGGACGCCAGACGGCGTAGACGACGGGCCTCCTCCAGATCGGCGGCCTTGCCGCCTGCCCCCCCTGACCCAGGAGAATGCCATGTCACCGCTGGATACAGTCAAAGCCTTTTATGTTGCGCTCGGTCGCGGCGATGTCGCCGCTGTCATCGCGCTGCTCGATACTCCGCTCGAATGGACCGAGGCCGAGGGATTTCCCTACCATGCCGGCACGTGGCGCAGTCCCCAGGCCATCGTCGACGGCCTGTTCGTGCCTCTCGCCCGCGACTGGGACGATTTTTCGGCGCGCGCGGAATCGTTCGTCAGCGAAGGAGGCGAAGTGGTGGCCTTCGGTACCTACGGCGGCACCAACCGCACGACGGGGCGGATACTCGACGCGCGGTTTGCCCATCTTTGGCGCGTCGCCGACGGACGCATCAACCGCTTCGTCCAGTACACTGACACCGCCCTCGTCCAGGCGGCGACAAGGGTCTGATCGCAATGGGCCCGGTGCGTGGAGCCGACAATTCGGGTGCGCCCGATTGAAAGCCCCGCGCCCCTGCTGTTCTCGAGCAAGGCGGCCGACCACGACGTCGGTACGAAAGCGGCCAGGGTCCGCTTGAAGTCGAAGGTTGTCGGGACGCGCCCTAGACCCCCCGCACCTTCAGCATCGGGCCCGCCACTGATTCGACGATGACGGTTTCGCCGGCGAGGGGCTGGCTGCCTTCGATCAGGGCCGGCCATTCTGATCCCGAGATGAAGACCCGGCCGCGGCCGCCGACGAAGGCCTCGACCACCTGGGCCTTGAGCCCGACCAGACGCAGGTCGCGGTCATTGATGTCCGGCGAATCGGTCGGATTGACGCGCTGGATCAGGCGCCGCGACAGCAGGGTCGAGGCCACGGTCAGGGCGGCGAATATGCCCAGTTCAACGCCGAAGCCGAGCCGCAGACCCAGCGCCGTCAGCACGGCCACAACGCCGGCCGAGACGGCGGGCCACAACAGCCATTCGGTCGAGAAGGCCGACTCGACCGCCAGCAACAGGACGCCGAGGCCCAGCCAGATCCAGAACGGCTGGGCCACATACAGATCGATGATCGGGGTCATGACCTACTCCGTTGACGGCACCGAACCGCCGGGGCGGCGCGGGGCGCGGGGCTGGGCCGGCGGGGCCGACCGGGGGGTGGCCGGAGCCGGGGCCGGGGCAGCCTCGCGACGCCCCTGGGACTGGGACGCCTGCTGACCACGGGCCAGACCGACCAGTTCGCCGATCCCGGCGATGGAGCCGACCAGCGCCCCCATTTCGGCCGGAACGATGACCGTCTTGGCCGTCGTGTTGCGGGCCAGTTCGCCGAAGGCCTCGACGTATTTCTGGGCGACGAAATAGTTGATGGCGTTGACGTCACCGGCGGCGATGGCGTTGGACACCATCTCCGTCGCCTTGGCCTCGGCCTGGGCCAGACGCTCACGCGCCTCGGCGTCGCGCGAGGCAGCTTCCTTGCGGCCCTCGGCCTGCAGGATGGCCGATTGCTTGGCCCCCTCGGCGCGGGCGATGGCGGCCTGTTTCTCGCCCTCGGCCTCGGTGATGACAGCACGGCGCTCGCGCTCGGCCTTCATCTGCCGCGCCATGGCGTTGGTGATGTCGACCGGCGGGGTCAGGTCCTTGATCTCGATGCGGTTGACCTTGACGCCCCACGGCTCTGTGGCGGCGTCTATAACCGTCAGCAGGCGCGAATTGATGTTGTCGCGCTGGAACAGCACCTCATCCAGGTCCATCGAACCGACCACGGTCCGCAGGTTGGTCGAGCACAGCTGGGTGATGGCATAGGGCAGGTTCTCGACCCGATAGGCGGCAGCGGCCGCATCCATCACCTGGATGAAGACAATGGCGTCGACCTTCACCATGGCGTTGTCCTTGGTGATGACCTCCTGCTGGGGCACGTCCAGGACCTGCTCCATCATGTTCATGCGCCGGCCCGTGCGCTCGATAAACGGGGCCAGAAAGGTGATGCCGGGCTTCAGGGTGCGGGTGTAGCGTCCGAAGCGTTCGATTGTGAATTCACGGCCTTGCGGCACGATCTTGACCACGCTGAACAGCAGTACAATGGCCAGAACCACCAAGGCGATAGCGAAATAACTCATGTCGTCCTCCAGTTGCGACCAAGGGTATCCCCCGGGCGACGGCCACGCTACCGAAACCGGATCGGACAAAGATGACATCGCCGTAATGAAGTGGGCCGACTCCCTTGGCACCGGCTCGAGTTTCCTCGCGTCACGCGCCGGGGTGATGCCAACCCGTTATGGTTTTCCGACGAGTCGCAGGCGGTGCCCTCCGGGCCTACTGCGTCAGTCCCGAGGGGCCGTTCGCTTCGCCACGGGCCTGCCGTCGGGTTTCAAGCACGACCATGATGATGATGACCACCAGGAAGATAACGCTCGTCCACGTCGAACCCAACGCGAGCCCTCCATCATGCCGCGACTGGGACAGAAGGTCTCCGGTCGAGGCTCCCAACGGGCGGGTCAGGATGTAGGCCGCCCAGAACGCCAGGACGGCGTCTATCTTCAGGAAACGCCAGGCGGCGTAGACCATGGCGATCAGCGCCAGGAACAGGACGACAGACCAGGCGTAGCCCAGACCCAGTTGCTCACCGATGAGATCGCCGGCCGACGTGCCGAGCGAGAACGTGAACAGGATCGCAGCCCAATAGAACAGCTCACGCCGTGTCGTCGTGATCGTGTGCACCGACAGGGTTCGCTCGACAACGTACCAAATCCCGAAAACCACCGCGAGCGCTGCGGCGAATAGCGCCGAGGACACCCCCAGGCTTACGCCAAGATTATCAACGAGATTGTCGGATATCAGGGTGCCGACCACACTGATCAGGACCACGACAAGCCAGTACACGGCAGGGATATAACGACGCGTCCACAGCTGGATAACGAGCGCCACGACCAACAGCACGGCCATCAGGCCGGACGTGGCCAGCAGACCCATCTTCAGGGTCATGTTGAGATAGTCGGCAGCGGTTTCGCCAACCGTCGTCGCAAGCGTTTTGATAAGCCAGAAGATGACCGTGACGGCCGGAACCTTGTTCAGCATGCTTTTCACTGGGGATTCCGTTCGTTTTACGCGCCGGCTTTCGAGGCCCAAGCCCAACCTCTACTCGCTATGATCCCTGCTCAACAGGCCTGTTACGCAAGCCCGATGAGGCCGCTCAACGTCCCGGGCTGGAATTGCCGCCCGCCCGCCGGACCGCCTCGGCGATGACCCGCCGGGTCTCGGACCAGCTGACCAGGCGGTCGACATCCGCCAAGGGCACGAACCGCGCTTCCAGCGCGTCATCCCCGGCCACCGGCTCGCCCGAGAGCCAGCGCGCCGCATAATCGATCAGTACATAGTGGCGGCCGGAGTCGGGAAAGATGCCGTCGACCACATCGATCAGGCCGGTGAGCTCGGCCGTAACCCCGGTTTCCTCGCGCAGTTCGCGCAGGGCCGCGTCCATGACCCGCTCGCCCGGCTCGACCCGCCCGCCCGGCAGGCTCCAGCTGCCCACCATCGGCGGCGTACCACGCCGGATCAGCAGCACCTGCTCGCCGCGCAGGCAGACAACGCCGACGGCGGGCACGGGGGGAGGCAAGGTGGATGTCATCCCTCTCCTCTAGCCCGTCATCCCCGGCCCTGTCGCCTTGATCACGGTCCGGACTGGCGCAAGCCGCCGGGCCTTGGCACAACAGACGCATGGCCTCCCCCTCGCCCGCCGCGCTCGCTGCCCTGAAGTCCGCCCTCGGTGACGGCGGCTGGACCGACGATCCGTCCGAGATCACGCCGTGGCTAAGCGAATGGCGCGGTCGCTGGAACGGTCACACGCCGCTGATGCTGATGCCGCGCTCGACGGCCGAGGTCGCCCGCGCCGTGGCTGTCTGTGCCGAACACGGCGTCGCCGTCGTGCCCCAGGGTGGCGACACCGGTCTGGTCGGTGGCCAGATTCCGTTCGGCGAGGTGCTGCTGTCGACCCGCAGGCTGCGCACGGTGCGTGACGTCACGCCGCTGGATGACGCGATGACGGTCGAGGCGGGCGTGACCTTGCTGGAGGCGCGTCAAGCCGCCGCTGCCGTCGACCGCATGTTTCCGCTCAGCCTCGCCGCCGAGGGCACGGCCACCATCGGCGGGGTCATCTCGACCAATGCCGGCGGCACGGCGGTGCTGCGTTACGGCGTGATGCGCGATCTGGTGCTGGGCATCGAGGCGGTGATGCCCGACGGTCAGGTGTTCAACGGCCTGAAACGGCTGCGCAAGGACAACACCGGCTATGACCTGAAACAGCTGTTGATCGGGGCCGAGGGCACGCTGGGGGTGGTCACCGCCGCCACATTGAAGCTGTTCCCGGTGATGCGCAGCCGGGCCACGGCCGTGGTCGGGCTCGACAATCCGGCCGCCGCCATCGACCTGCTGGCCCGGGCCAAGGCCGAGACCGGCGGCGGGGTCGAGGCTTTCGAGCTGATGAAGCGGATCGGCATGGACCTCGTGCTGGCCAATATCCCCGACACCCGCGACCCGCTGGAGTCCGCCCCGCCCTGGTCCGTGCTGATCGAACTCGTGTCAGGCGAGCCGGGTGCGGCCGATGCGGCGATGGAGCGGCTGCTGACCCACGCCTTCGAGACCGGCCTGATCATCGACGCCGCCCTGGCCCAGAACGACGCCCAGCGCGTCGCCTTCTGGAAGGTGCGCGAAGAACAGTCCGCGGCCCAGAAGCCCGAGGGTGGCGGCTGGAAGCACGACGTCTCCGTGCCCGTGTCGCGCATCGCCGAGTTTCTGGAAGAAGCCACGGCCGCGGTCGAACGCTTCCACCCCGGGGCCCGGGTCAGCGCCTTTGGCCACGTCGGCGACGGCAACCTCCACTATGATGTGATGTGCCCCAAGGGTGGCGACCACGCCGCCTTCATCGCCCGCTGGGCCGAAGGCTCGCAGATCGTCCACGACATCGTCGCGCGCTACGACGGTTCGATCAGCGCGGAACACGGCCTCGGCCGGCTAAAGACCGATGAGGCCCGGCGCTACAAGTCGCCGCTGGAGATCGCCACCATGCAGGCCATCCGCCGGGCCATCGATCCGCAGCGGATCATGAACCCGGCGGTGCTGTTCTAGAGCCGGAACCCGATCCGGACATCGAGCGTACCAGCAGGTCTAGAGACGGAGAACGAAATGGTCGTAAAGCGCATCGTCGCCAATATCGCTGCGCCGGACCCTGAAGCCGCGCGCGCCTTCTACGGTGATATACTTGGCCTCGACCCCGTCATGGATCACGGCTGGATCGTGACCTTTGGCGCACCGCAACTCCTGACGATGCCCCAAGTCAGCTTCGCCAGTGAAGGCGGTTCCGGTACGCCGGTTCCGGATCTGTCGATCGAGGTGGACGATCTCGACACCGTGCTTCAACGCGCCAGGGTGGCCGGCCTAGCCATCGAATACGGACCACACCAGGAACCTTGGGGCGTGCGACGCTTCTACGTTCGCGACCCGTTCAACCGCCTGATCAACATCCTTGAGCACGCTGAATCGACGTAACATTTTCGGGTCTGGCTCAGCCCCCCAGCTTCAACGCCCGGCACGCGCGTCCTGCTTGCCGAATTCCCGGTCCAGCGCGGTGGTCATCTTGCGCAAGGCCCCGCTGACGGCCTTGTCGGGGGTGGCGGCGTGATCGGTGACGGTCAGTGGCTCCTGCCCCTGGGGGCGGGCCTCCATCATGCAGCGGGTATCGGCGGGTCCACTGTGACCGGTGGCCTCGTCACCGATATGAACCTCGAGCCGGGTCAGCCGGTCACCGAAGCGCGACAGGCCGGCGCGGACATCGGCCTCGACTGCGGTCACCAAGGCTTCGCGGCCGTCGATATTGTTCGCCGTATTGATCTGGATTTGCATGATGTCTCCGTCGCTCTGGGGAAGGTTGATCTGTCGTCGCGGGACCGGGTCAGCGGACCTTGCGTGAGCGTTCCAGCACGGGGCGCTGCCCCTCCGCGCCGAACGCCCCCGAGGGGGCAATGCCGGCGCGCGGCGTGGCGGTCATGCCGTCGTCCGCCGTCCGTCCGGAATCGGGATGAGTCGGTTCAGGGGCCCTGGCCTTCAGGGCCATCGCCTTCTCTGCCAGGTCCTTCTGGGTCTCTGTCGGGGTCTCTTTGCCCTTGGTCATGGAACGCGCTCCTTGCTGTGGGGATACAGGATCAACCCGCCCCGTCCCGGGGCGTTCCGGCGCAACGACGTCGCACCCCCAGTTCAATTCGTCATCAAACCCGCCTATGTGACGGCCCTCGCCGCACGGAGTCTTCGCCTTGCTGATCGTCCTGTCCCCGGCCAAGCGGCTGGATTTCGCCGACGCCGATCCCGCCCTGCCCGCGACGGCTCCGCGGTTCGCCGAGGACACGGCCACCCTGTCGAAGACCACCCGTCGCCTGACCCGGGCTGACCTGCGCCGGCTGATGTCGATCTCGGACAAGCTGGCCGATCTGAACCGCGAACGCTTCCAGGCCTTCGACCCCGAGCCTGCCGCCGATCTGGGGGTCCAGGCCGCCCTGGCCTTCGCCGGCGACACCTATGAGGGGCTGGCCGCGCGTGAGCTCGACGCCACCGCCCTGGCCTGGGCCCAGGACCGGCTGCGCATCCTGTCGGGTCTGTACGGCCTGCTGCGCCCGCTGGACCGGATCCAGCCCTACCGGCTCGAGATGGGCACCCGGCTTAAGACCCGGCGCGGCGGCAGCCTCTACGACTTCTGGGGCGACCGGCTGTCGAAACAGCTGAATGCCGACGCCGAGGGCCAGGCCGACCCGGTCCTGATCAATCTGGCCAGCCAGGAATATTTCGGAGCCGTCGACGCCAAGGCGCTGAAACTGCCGGTCATCACCCCCCATTTCCGCGAGGAAAAGGACGGCGAGAGCCGGATCATCTCCTTCTTTGCCAAGAAGGCGCGGGGCGGCATGGCTCGTTTCGCCATCGACGAGCGGATCGACCGTAGCGCCGATCTGAAGGCCTTCGACCGCGACGGCTATCGCTTCGACAAGGCCGCCTCAACGGACACCGACTGGATATTCATCCGATCGGGAAATTCTTAGTCCGACCTGTCGCCTTCGCGCCTGCGAAGGGCTAGGCTGACTTCTCAAGACAAGACGGACGACACCTCCATGTTTCAGTGGCCCAAACGCGGCGACGGCTCCGACGCCGCACAGGCACCTTTTCGCGATATCGGCGACCTCAAGGGCCAGGTGGCGGTGATCTCGGGCTCAACCTCGGGGATCGGCCTGGCCCTGGCCCGGTCGGTGGCCGCGCGCGGCGGTAATGTGGTGCTGAACGGCCTCGGCGACCCGGCCGAAATCGAAAGCACCCGCGCCGAGCTGGAGGCCGCCTGCGGTGTCCGCGTCCGCTATCATGCCGCCGACATGCGCAAGGGCGACGAAGTCGCCGACATGGTCGCCTTCGCCGCCCATGAGCTGGGTCGTCTCGACATCCTCGTCAACAACGCCGGGGTCCAGCACGTCGAGGCGGTCGAGGATTTCCCGGCCGACAAATGGGAACAGATCATCGCCATCAACCTGTCGTCGACCTTCTATGCGACGCGGGCGGCGATCCCGATCATGAAGGCCCAGGGCCGCGGCCGCATCGTCAATATCGCCAGCGCCCACGGCCTCGTCGCCAGCCCGTTCAAATCGGCCTATGTCGCGGCCAAACACGGGGTCCTCGGCTTCACCAAGACCGTCGCGCTGGAACTGGCCCAGGACAATATCACCTGCAACGCCATCTGCCCCGGCTTCGTCGAAACCCCGATCGTCGAGAAGCAGATCGCCGATCAGGCCCGCACCCGTGGCATGTCGAAAGAGGCCGTCCTCAAGGACATCATCCTCGGCTCGCAGCCGACCAAGCGGTTCGTCACCACCGACGAACTGGCCGGGATATTCCTGTATCTGGTCAGCGATCTGGGAGCCTCGGCCAACGGGGCCAGCTTCTCGATCGACGGCGGCTGGACGGCGCAGTAGAGCCCCTCCACCGCTTCGCGGTCCCCCTCCCCATTTCATGGGGAGGAGACTCTAGCCCACAAACCCCGCTGCCCGCCGCAGCCGGTCATTAATCGCCTCGCCCAGCCCTTGATCGGGCACAGGGGCCACGGCGATGCCGGTCGGGCGCTCGCGGTCCGCTTCGCGCAGTCGCCGGAACAGATTGGCCGCCGCCTCGCGCAGGTCGCCGGACGGACTCAGGCTCCAGCGCGCCTCGCCACTGCCCGGGCCGAAGCCCAGCAGGATTTCACCGTCGCGCGCCTGCATCGCTTCGATCCGCACCGGGGCGTCGGGGGCATAGTGCAGCGCCAGTCGTCCGGGCGAGCGATGCCCGTCCCCGCCTGTGTCGATCGGCCCGATCAGGGCCTCGATCTCGGCCCGGGTCACCGCCCCCGGCCGCAACAGGGTCACGCGCCCGTCCAGCATCGACACGACCGTACTCTCGACCCCGACGATGCAATCGCCGCCGTCAACGGCCTCAGCGGTAGCGAAACCGGTCTCCTCCACCGCATCGGCATAGGTGGTCGGACTGGGCCGCCCCGAACGGTTGGCCGAAGGGGCCACGACCGGCCCGCCGAAGGCCGCGATCACCGCGCGGGCACGATCATGGCCCGGCACCCGCACCGCCACACTGTCCAGCCCGGCCCGGGCCAGATCACAGACCCGCTCGCGATCACGCACCGGGGCGACGATGGTCAGGGGACCGGGCCAGAAGGCCGCGGCCAGGGCGCGGGCGCGATCATCGAACACGGCGATACGCCCGGCCTCGACCGCATCGGCGACATGGGCGATCAGGGGGTTGAAGCGCGGCCGGCCCTTGGCCTCGAAGATGGCCGCCACCGCTCGCGGATTACCGGCGTCCGCCGCCAGTCCGTAAACAGTCTCGGTCGGCAGAATCACCAGTCCTCCGGCCTTCAGGGCCGCCACCGCAGCCGGGTCGGACCCGCGCATCAGGATTGACGCATCTGCAGACCGATCCGGATCATGACCTGTCGGCCCACCATCCGGTTCATGAGACCCGAGGTGCCGATATCGAAATCGGAGCGGTCGAGGGCGAAGGCCCCGGCCATCCGCACCCGGGTGGGCTCGACACGCAGATCGACCGGAAAGCGGACCGCCCGGGTGCGCCCCTTCATGGTGATGTCAGCGTGGGCGGTGAAGCGGTCGCCTCTTTCCGGCTCCAGGGACCGTAGCTCGAACCGGATGGTCGGATAGCGCGTCGCATCGAGGAACTCGGGCCCGGTCGCGCGTCGGGTCGCCACCGCCGGCCGCATCTTCAACGAGGCCGCCTGCACGATCACCGTCGCGTGCGTCTGCGCCGGGACCGTCGGGTCAAAGACGATGTCCCCGCGCCACGCCTCGAACCGTCCCGTTCGCACACCGCCGAAAGCCTGCACCTCAAGATCAATCGTTGAGTCCCAGGGGCCCGCCGTCCAGGTCGAGGGTGACGACACCCCCATGGTCGCGAAGGCCAGCAGGCTCAGAGCAAGGAGAGCGCGACGCCTCACGGTCGACGGGGGATAAACGGCAACATCCGGCGCAGGACATTGTCGCGATCGACAAAATGATGCTTCAACGCGCCGATCACATGCAAGGCAACCAGCACGTACAGAACCTTCACTCCTGCCCCGTGCGCCGTGATGAAGGTCTTGGCCATCGCCCGATCCAGCGGGATCGGCAATCCCGGCCAGGTGAACAGACCGAACCATTCGACGGCGCGTCCGGCAGCCGAAGACGCCGCCCAGCCCAGCAGGGGCAGACCAATCAGCAGAACGTAGAACAGCACATGGGTCGTCCGGGCGAGCAGGTTCTGCCAGCGCGGTGCCGTTTCCGGTAACGGATGGGCCGGATTGATCATCCGCCACAGCAGAAGCATGATTGTCAGCACCAGAACGCTCAACCCGACCGACTTGTGCAGGCCGATATAGGTCGCCGCCAACGGGTCCTTGACCGCGTCATACTGCTCAAAGACGGTGATCAGCCCGATCTGGACCGCGACGAGCAGGGCGATCCCCCAGTGCAGGGTCAGGGATACAGTTGAATAGCGGTGACGGGGTTCAGCCATGTCTCTTCCATTCCGCGACGGCAGGGCGTCAGATTGCGGCGTACGCCCGGGTTTGCCAAGCGCGCTTGCGTCGCTCCCGTCTACACCGGCACATAGCCGTCGATACACAGAAGAAATCGTCCAGGATTCACTTGATGACCTACCGCGCGCCCGTTCGCGACCTCGCCTTCACCCTCGAAGCCATCGCGGGCATCGACCAGATCGCCGCCACCGGGGCCTTTCCCGACTATGACAGCGAACTGATGGGCGCGGTGCTTGAGGCCGCGGGCCAGTTCTCCGAAGGCGTGCTGGCCCCGCTGAACCGCAGCGGTGACCTGCAGGGCGCGACCCTCGTCGACGGCGACGTTACCGCCGCCCCCGGCTTCGCCGACGCCTATCGCCAATTCGCCGCCGGCGGCTGGACCAGCCTGACGGCCTCGACCGGAGCCGGTGGCCAGCATCTGCCCAAGGCGCTGGAACTGGCCGCCTATGAGACTGTGCATTCGGCCAACATGGCCTTCGGCCTGTGCCCGATGCTGTCACTGGCGACGATCGAGGCGCTGGAGGCGCACGGCACCGACCATCAGAAATCCACCTATCTGACCCGGCTGGTGTCGGGCGAATGGACCGGGGCCATGGTGCTGACCGAGCCCCAGGCCGGGTCCGATCTCGGAGCCCTGACGGCGACGGCCGTGCCCAACGGCGACGGTACCTATGCCCTGACCGGACAGAAGATCTTCATCACCTGGGGCGACCACGACGCCACCGACAACATCGTTCACATGGTGCTGGCCCGCCTGCCTGACGCCCCTGCCGGACCCAAGGGCATCAGCCTGTTCCTGGCCTCGAAATATGCGGTCAATGCCGACGGCTCACTGGGCGCGCGCAACAGCTTCAAGCCGGTCGGCCTCGAGCACAAACTGGGCATCCACGCGTCGCCGACCTGTGTGATGAGCTACGAGGGGGCAACCGCCGAACTGGTCGGCCAACCCAATCAGGGGCTGTCGCACATGTTCGTCATGATGAACGCCGCCCGGCTCGCCGTCGGCATGGAGGGGGTCGGCATCGCCGAACGCGCCTATCAGCATGCCCTCGCCTATGCATCCGACCGCCGCCAGGGCCGCTCGGTCTGGACCGGCGAAAAGAACGCCCCGATCCTCGACCACCCCGACGTGCGCCGTACCCTGTCGGTGATGAAGGCCAAGATCGCCGCCGCACGATCCCTGTGTCTGGCCACCGGGGTCGCGGCTGACATGGCCCGGCACGCGGCCACCGAAGAGGAGCGGCTGGCCTGGAAGGGTCGCGAGGACCTGTTCACCCCGATCGCCAAGGCCTGGTCGACCGACATCGGCTGCGAGGTCGCCTCGCTCGGAGTCCAGGTTCACGGCGGCATGGGCTTCATCGAGGAAACCGGCGCGGCCCAGCACTATCGCGATGCCCGCATCACCCCGATCTACGAGGGTACCAACGGCATTCAGGCCATGGATCTGGTGGGTCGCAAACTGGGTCAGGACGGCGGGGCCTCGGCCAGGGCCCTGATCCTCGTCCTGAAAACAACCCTGCTGGACCTGCCGCGCCTGTATGAGGGCAAGCCCGTCGAACGCTTCGCCAATGCCGTTGAGGCCGTCCAGGACGCGACGTATTGGATCCTCGACCGCAAGGCTGCCGAAGACGGGGCCGCTGACGTGCTGGCCGCCGCCGACGCCTATCTGAAACTGCTGGGCGACGTGATCGGCGGCTGGCTGCTGGCCAAGGGAGCTCTGGCCGCCAAGGCCCGGCTCGACGCCGGCGACGGTGACACCGTCTGGCTCAACGGCAAGATCGCCCTCTATGAGGTCTATGCCGCCAATGTGCTGGGCCACGCCTCCAGCCGCCTCGCCGCCGTCGGTCAGGGCGGGGCCCTTCTGGAACGGATGTCAGCCGAGGTCCTGGCGGGCTGAGTGTCCCTCGGCCCGTCCCTTGCTCACGGCCCCGGGGCGGCATCCAGCAGCGCGATCGCCTCGCGGACGTAGTCCGCATGGGTCACGACCCCGATCTCCAGTCGTTCGCCCGCCACCAGCACCTCCTGCACCAGCACCCCGGCGATGAACGGATGGGGCGGCAGGACAGTGTCCGGTCGTTTGCGCGCCGTCGGGGTCCAGAACACCGGCCCTCCCGAGTTTCCGGCAAAGACCGGAAAATCCAGCAGGAAGGTCGGAAAGGCGCTGATCGGCGTCAGCGGCCACGAGGCGATCCGTCCGACCCTGAGGATCGGGAAACCGGCCCGGTTGGCGGACAGGCCGCGCGGAAAGCCCAACGACAGCAGTTCGTCGCCCGGCCCCACCTGCCAGGTGTCAAAGGCGTCGGGCCCGGCCAGCCAGCCCAGCGGAATCGCCGCCCGGGCAAAGGTCTCCGGCGCGACGATCTCCATCACCGCGACGTCACGCTCGGGATGGCGGGTCCAGACCGGCGTCAGGTCGGCCTCACGGATGCGTAGCGGCTCCGGGGTGAACCGCCAGCTCCCGTCCGGCAGGGCGACGCGCCAGCCGATCCGCGCCTCGGCTTCCGGCATGCGTTCCAGCACATGGGCGGCGGTGACCAGCACGGTGCGCGGGGTCCCGTCCGGGCGCGGGGCCTCGACCAGAAAGCCGGTGCCGACCGTACGCTGTCCGTTTCCGTCCGGCTGATCCAGCTGCACCGTGGCATTGATCAGCCCCAGGGTCAGGTCCCAGGCCGGTGCGGGTTGCGACGGTGGCTCCGGCGGGATCTGGATCGCGAACATGGACACTCCCTGGCGCAGCGGCTGAACTTCATTTGACGGCGCGCACGCCGCGCGCACAAGGTCTGGCCGAACCGACCGGAGCCTGCCGCCATGAATCGCCGCGAACTCATCGCCACCGCCGCCGCGACCGCCGTGGCCGGTCCCGCCCTCGCCCACCCGTCTACCGGAGCCTCAATGACCCGTCCCCAAGCCCCCGTCGCGAAGAAGATCCCGGTGACCATCGAACAGCTGGGCCGGGTCCGGACCGATGACTATCAGTGGATGAAGGACGACAACTGGCAGGCCGTGCTGCGCGACCCGACCCTGATCAAGGCCGAGGTCAGGGAACACCTGACCGCCGAGAACGCCTATCGCGAGGCGATGATGGCCGCGACCCTGCCGCTGCAGGCGATGATGTTCGACGAGATGAAGGGGCGCATCAAGGAGGACGACTCCAGCGTCCCGGCCCCCGACGGGCCGTGGGCCTACTATGTCGAATACCGCACCGGCGATCAGCATCCGCGCTACATGCGCACGTCCCGCGACGGCTCCGGCGAGCCCCGGCTCCTGCTCGACGCCAACGCCCTGGCCGAAGGCAAGGCCTATTCGCAGGTCTCGGCCGCCGAGCACAGCCCCGACCATGCCCTGTTCGCCTATGCCGAGGACGCCCAGGGCTCGGAGGTACACCACATCTTCGTCCGGGATCTGGCCACCGGCGACCTGCTGCCCGATCCGATCGGTTCGGCCACCGGCGATTTTACCTTCTCGCCCGACAGCCAGTGGCTCTTCTGGACCAATCGCGACGACAACGGCCGCCCTGACAAGATCTTCCGCCGCCCCGCGCGCGGGGGCGATGCGACGCTGGTCTACGAAGAGGCCGACGACGGCATGTTCATCAGTGTGGGCCGGACGTCCGACGATGCCTTCGTGATGATCTCGATCGCCAACCAGGAGACGTCGGAAGCGCGGATCATCCCGGCCGCGACCCCGACCGCCGCGCCGGTGGTGCTGGAACCGCGCCACACCGGCCGCCTGTATGACGCCGACCACTGGGGCGACCGCTGGGTGATTCGCACCAATGCCGACGACTCGATCGACTTCAAGATCATCGAGGCCCCGACCGCGACGCCCGGCAAGGTCCACTGGACCGATCTGGTCGCCCATGCCCCGGGCCGCTACATCGAGGGTGTGGCGCTGGTGAAGGATCATATCGCGCGCCAGGAGCGGGCCGACGCCAACACCACCATCGTCATCCGCGACCGGTCGGGCACCGAGCACGGAATCGCCGTCGACGAACCCGCCTATGCCCTGTCGCTGCGCGGGGCGTCGGAGTTCGACACCACGATCATGCGCTACGGCTACAGCTCGCCGTCGACGCCGACCTCGACCTATGACTACGATCTGGCCACACGCGAACGGACCCTGCGCAAGGTGCAGGAGGTGCCGTCCGGCCACGACCCGGCCGACTATGTGGTCGAGCGACTGAACGCCCCCGCCGCCGACGGCGCACTGGTGCCCGTGACCATCCTGCGGCGCAAATCGACTCCGGTCGACGGCTCGGCACCGCTGCTGCTGTACGGCTACGGCTCCTACGGTATTCCGATGTCGGCCAGCTTCTCGACCAACCGGCTGTCGCTGGTCGACCGGGGCTGGATCTATGCCATCGCCCATATCCGGGGTGGTTCGGACAAGGGCTGGGGCTGGTTCCTCGACGCGCGTCGTTTCACCAAGAAGAACACCTTCACCGACTTCGTCGCGGCGGCCGAACACCTGATCGGCAGCGGCCACGGCAAGGCCGGCCATATCGTCGCCCAGGGCGGCTCGGCCGGGGGTCTGCTGATGGGGGCCGTCAACAACATGCGGCCCGACCTGTGGGCCGGGGTCATCGGCCAGGTGCCGTTCGTCGACGTGATCAACACCATGTCAGACACCAGCCTGCCGCTGACGCCGCCGGAATGGCCTGAATGGGGCAATCCGATCGAGGATCCCGAAGCCTACGACTACATGATGAGCTACAGCCCCTACGACAACGTCGGGCCGAAAGCCTATCCGGCCGTGCTGGCCACCGGCGGCCTGTCCGACCCGCGCGTGACCTACTGGGAGCCCGAGAAATGGGTCGCCCGGCTGCGGCCGGCCACGACCTCGGGCAAGCCGGTGCTGCTGAAAATCAACATGGAGGCCGGGCATGCCGGATCCTCGGGCCGGTTCGACTATCTGAAAGAGGTCGCCCACGACTACACCTTCGCCGTCTGGGCCATCGACCGGGGGTGGGAGACCCCGTGATCACGATCCGCGACGCGGTCGAGTCCGACCTGCCGCTGGTGACGGCCCTGTATGGTCGCGAAGTGGAGCTGGGCACGGCAACGTTCGAGACCGATCCCCCGTCGCTCGAAGAGATCACCCGCCGCTTCAGGGCAGTGCGTGGGTTTGATCTGCCGTGGCTGATCGCCACCGTCGACGGTGCGTTCGCCGGCTATGCCTATGCCACCCCGTTTCGTCCGCGTCCGGCCTATCGCTATGCCGTCGAGGAGTCGGTCTATGTCGAGGAGTCGGCGCGGGGGCGCGGGGTCGGTCGCACGCTGCTGGCGGCCATTATCGACCGCAGTCACCAGCCGGGGCTACGCCATCTGATCGCGGCGATCAGCGAGGGCGCGACCGGTGCGGCCTCGATCGGCCTGCACAGCGCCCTGGGGTTTCGTAAGGTCGGGACCTATCGCCAGGTCGGCTGGAAACACGGGCGCTGGCTGGACGTGACCCTGATGCAGCTGGATCTGGCACCGGACAGCGCGCCTCCGGCCGGGTCAGGCTGGCTGGTCAATTGAGGGCGCGACCCGGGTGCGCTGACCAGCACTGCAGGAGCTGAACGGACGACCGCCCGACGGCGCGGACGGATGGCTGGGGAACAAGGACTCGAACCTTGAACGACGGTACCAAAAACCGCTGTGTTACCATTACACCATTCCCCAGCAGGTCCGGCACGCCCGAGGGCGTTGCCTCAGGAGGCGGTCGAGATACGCGAACGTTGCGGGCGATGCAACACCCGCCTTTGAGACTAATTTCGACTTACCGACATCCTGCCTTGCGGCGGTCAAACCCCGTCGCTATAAGCCGCGTCCTTAAGTCGGAGTGTGGCTCAGTCTGGTAGAGCACTGCCTTCGGGAGGCAGGGGTCGGAGGTTCGAATCCTCTCACTCCGACCATTTATCCGGGTTCCCCCCCGGATCGGACCGGCGAAGCGGCCGGACAGGCCCGGCCCGCGGTCCTATCCCGGGGCCCACCCGACCGGGCGGCGCACCGTTCCCTCGATACGAAGCTCGCCATCGGTCATGGTGATGTCGTCCAGGCTCATGCCGACCCACTGCAGGTCGCCGCCGGCGACATTGACGTACATGTCGAGGATATCGAAGGCGAAGAAGGCCGCCAGCACCCGCTTTCGCTTGTCGTGCGGCAGGGTGAACATCTCATCAAGCGACGGATGGCCGGTCGCGCCCTCGTAAAGGGGCTCGAAGCCAACGTCCGCGTCGTCCTCACGCAGTTCGGCCATGACCTGCTCGAAGCGGGGCCGGAAGCGGTGCAGGAACGGGGCCTCTTCGGCGACCAGAACGAACGGGTATGTCGTCAGGGGTGGATCGGACTGTCGGCCAAAATTGAACTGGCTGAAGGCGACCGTCCGGGCTTCGACGCGATGGCCGGCGACGCTGACCTCGGCCTCCAGCGGTGCGTCCGCCGGAACCGGTCCGGTGATATCTGATGGAAAGTCTGACGACATTCGATCATCCTCCGGTCATGAGCGCCAGGATCACACCCGACGAGGTCATCACCTTCTGGAAAGATGCCGGTCCCCGCAAGTGGTTCGCCAAGGACAATGCGTTTGACGCCGAGTTCCGGCGACGCTTCGAAACCACACATTTCGCCGCCGCCCGTCGTGATCTGGACGACTGGATCGAGACACCCGACGGGGCGCTGGCCCTGCTGATCCTGCTGGACCAGTTTCCGCGCAATGTGTTTCGCGGCACCGGCCACGCCTTCGCCACCGACCCGCTGGCGCGCAGTCTGGCCCGCGAGGCCGTGGCCCGGGGTCATCACGACGCGGTCGACCCTGCCCTGCGCAACTTCCTGCTGCTGCCGTTCGAACATTCCGAGCGGCTGGAGGATCAGGATCGTTATATGGACCTGGTCGCCGGTAACGCCGACTCCGAAAAATGGGGCCGCATCCACCGCGACATCATCGTCCGCTTCGGCCGCTTCCCGCACCGAAACGCCGCCCTAGGGCGCGAAACCACGCCGGAGGAGCAGACCTTCCTCGACAGCGGCGGTTTCGGCGGCTGAGGATCAGAATCGCCCCCAACCGTCCCGGAAACCGGTCACCTTTCTGTGGGCAAGCGAATCAGACGGCTGATCGCGCGCTCGAATCAGCGGCATCATTCGCAGCATGAACGCCCTGGCCCAGATCGCTGACCTGCAGACCCGCACCGGGGCCGTCCCGGCCGCGTCGGCGGACCATCCCGAGTTCCAGTATCTGAACCTGCTGCGCGACATCCTCGACAACGGCGTGCGGCGCGATGACCGGACCGGCACCGGGACGCTGGGCGTGTTCGGCCGCCAGATCCGTTTCGACCTGGCCAGGGGCTTTCCGCTGCTGACGACGAAGAAGCTGCACCTGCGGTCCATCCTCGTTGAACTGCTGTGGTTCCTGCGTGGCGACACCAATATCGCCTGGCTGAAGGAGAACGGCTGTTCGATCTGGGACGAATGGGCCGACGACAGCGGCGACCTCGGGCCCGTCTATGGCAAGCAGTGGCGCTCATGGGCCACGCCGAACGGCGAGACCATCGACCAGATCACCCGGCTGATCGAAGGGCTGAAGACCAATCCCAACAGCCGCCGCCACATCGTCAGCGCCTGGAACCCGGGTGACATCGACGACATGGCCCTGCCGCCCTGTCACTGTTTGTTCCAGTTCTTCATCGCTGACGGCAAGCTGAGCTGCCAGCTGTATCAGCGCAGCGCCGACGTGTTTCTGGGGGTGCCGTTCAACATCGCCTCCTATGCCCTGCTGACCCTGATGGTGGCCCAGGTGTGCGGGCTGGAGCCGGGCGAGTTCGTCCATACGTTCGGCGACGCCCACCTGTATCTGAACCACGTCGAACAGGCCGAGCTGCAGTTGACGCGCCAGCCCCTGCCCCTGCCGGTGATGACCATCACCCCGCACGACGACCTGTTCGCCTATGCGCCCGCCGATTTCGTGCTCAGCGCCTATGCGCCCTGGCCGCACATCAAGGCCGCGGTCGCGGTTTGATGACCTCCCGTCGTCATTCCGGGGCGCTCGTCAGAGCGAACCCGGAACCCAGCGGCGCCGAAGCGAAGCGCAGGCGATCTTTCAACACCTGCGTTCGCGACAGGTTCGCGCTCTCGCGCGCCGCTGGGTTCCGGGTCTCCGCCTCGCGATGCGAGGCTGCGCCCGGAATGACGACAGTATAGAAGCGGTTTCATGCACCTCTCCGACCTCACCGCCTCCGTCCTGCGCATCTCCGACCTCTATGCCGCCGAGCATTCCATCGACCGCGATCGCGACTGGGCCCTGCTCAAACTTCAGGAGGAGCTGGGCGAGCTGACGGCCGAGCATCTGCGCCTGACCGGCCGGGCGCGCGGCACGCCGGACAAGGACAAGCTGGGCGACGAGGCGGCGGACGTGCTGGGGATGTTGCTGCTATACTGTGACCGCGCGGGCATCGATCTCGAGACCGCGATGCAGCGGAAATGGCTGCACTGGCTGGAGCCGCGCTGAATGCCCATCCCCACCCTCGCCCTCGTTGTCGCCCGGGGCCGCAACGGAGTGATCGGCCGCGACGGGGATTTGCCGTGGAAGCTGCGCTCGGACCTGCAACGCTTCAAGGCCATCACCGTGGGCAAGCCGTGCATCATGGGCCGCAATACGTGGGAGAGCCTGCCGCTGCGGCCCCTGCCCGGCCGGCTCAACATCGTGCTGACCCGCGACGAGGGCTATGAGGCCGACGGCAAGTCGCGCGGGGCCCTGGTCTGCACCACCCTCGACGAGGCGCTGGACATCGCCCGCGAGCACGGGGCCGAGGATGAGGTCGACGAGATCTGCGTCATCGGCGGCACCGCCCTGTTCGCGGCGACGCTGGGGCGGGCGAGGACCCTGTACATCACCGAGGTCGAGGCCGAGCCCGTGGGCGACGCCCTGTTCCCGCCCTTTGACGAATCCGCCTTCGAGGAGGTCACGTCAGAGCGCCACGAACCCGGCGAAAAGGACGACCACGCCTTCACCTTCCGCGTCCTGAAACGGCGCTAAGTCTTGGGAGACCCTCAATGATCGTTGTGACTACCAATGACCTGTCCGGCTATCGCATCGTGCGACAGGTCGGGCTGGTGCGCGGCATCACCGTGCGCTCGCGCAGCATCGTCGGCAATCTGGGCGGGGCCATCCAGTCGGTGTTCGGCGGCAAGCTGTCGATCTACGTCAACCTGGCCGAGACGGCGCGGCAGGAGGCGCTGGATCACCTGATCGAACACGCCGCCGAACAGGGCGCCAACGCCATCCTGGCCATGCGCTATGACGCCAACGAGATCATGGACGGCATCACCGAGGTGCTGGCCTATGGCACGGCCGTGGTGGTTGAGGCGGAATAGGTCGTAGGAATTAGGGCTTAGGGCTTAGGGCTTAGGCTCCAGCGTCGTGCGCTTCCCTAAGACCTAAGCCCTACTCCCTAAGCCCTTGCTTCAGCTCAGCGTCGCCATGGCCGAGCGATCGAAATCCTTCAGCTCGTCCAGACGTCCGTCGCGGATCTTCTGAACCCACTGCGGATCGGCCAGCAGGGCGCGGCCGACGGCGACCAGATCGAACTCCCCGGCCTCCAGACGCTTGACCAGACCATCGAGGGAGGCGGGTTTGGAGCCCGCGCCGCCGAAGGCTGCGATGAACTCACCGTCGAGACCGACCGAGCCGACGGTGATGGTCGGCAGGCCGGTCAGCTTCCTGGTCCAGCCGGCGAAATTCAGCTCCGAGCCCTCGAACTCCGGCTCCCAGAAGCGGCGCTGCGAGCAGTGGAAGACATCGACCCCGGCCTCGGCCAGCGGGGCCAGCCAGTCGGCCAGCTCATCGGGCGTCAGGGCGTTCTGGACGGCGTAGTCCTGCAGTTTCCACTGCGACAACCGCATGATCAGGGCCATGTCCGGGCCGACGCCCTCGCGCACGGCCTTGACCACCTCGGCCCCGAAGCGGGCGCGATCGCGGATCGTGGACCCGCCCCAGCGGTCGTCGCGGTCATTGAGGCCGGCCCAGAAGAACTGATCGATCAGATAACCGTGGGCCCCGTGGATCTCGATGGCGTCGAAGCCGAGCTCGCGCGTGGCCCGGGCCGAGCGGCCGAAGGCGGCGATAGTGTCGGCGATGTCCTCGTCGCTCATCGGCTCGAGGTCGCGCTTGCCCGGCGCGGTCATGCCCGAGGGGCTGTCGACCTTGCCGAACGGGGACCAGTCGTCGCCGCGGCCGCGGCCGCGCGCCGAACCGACGTGCCAGATCTGGGGCGCGATCAGACCCCCTGCGGCATGAACTTCCTCGACGACCTTCTTCCATTCCGGCAGGGCTTCGCCATGAAAGACCGGGACAGACGCATCGTTGCGGGCAGCAGGGCGATCCACGACCGTACCCTCGGTGACGATCAGCCCAACGTCACCCTCGGCCCGGCGCCGGTAGTAGGAAGCGACGTCCCCGGTCGGGATACCGCCGGGTGAGAAGGATCGGGTCATCGGGGCCATGACGATGCGGTTGGGCATCTTCAGGGACTTGACCTGGAAGGGCTGGAACAGGGCGTTAACGCTCATCGGGCTTCCTCGCTGCATACTGGAACAGACAAGGTGGCGATTAGAGTTGCGTTTGGAAACCCTCAGAGGTCGAGTTTTTCGACGAGGGCGGCCGCCACGGCCCCCAAACGCCGCGCCATGTCCCCGTCCCGCTCGGTCGCGACCAGAGGCCGCCCGGCGTCGCCGCCTTCGCGCAGGGCCTGACTGAGCGGCAGATCGCCGAGGAAACTCACACCCAGACGCTCGGCCTCATCGCGGGCCCCGCCGTGACCGAAGATGGGAATCAGATCCCCGCTGACCGGATCGGGGAAGCCGCTCATGTTCTCGATCAGGCCCAGGGTTTTCGCCCCGACCTTCTCGAACATCGTATGGGCCCGGCGGGCGTCGGCCAGGGCCACCTCCTGCGGGGTCGAGACGATGACCATGCCGTCGAGCAGGGTTTTCTGCACCAGCGTCAGATGCACGTCGCCGGTGCCGGGCGGCAGGTCGACGACGAGGATGTCCAGCGGCTCGGCCTCGGTGCCCCAGCGGGTCTGGGTCAGCATCTGGGTCAGGGCCTGTGAGGCCATCGGCCCGCGCCAGATCATGGCGTCCTCAGCCTTGGTCAGCAGACCCACCGACATGACCTTCATGCCGAAAGCCTCATGCGGCACCATTGCGCCGTCCTCATAGTCAGGCTTGCCCGAGACGCCGAGCATGGTCGGCAGCGACGGACCGTAGACATCGGCGTCCAGCAGGCCGATGCGCAGGCCGCGCGCCGCCAGCGCGCAGGCCAGATTGACCGCCACCGTCGACTTGCCGACCCCGCCCTTGCCGCTGGCCACGCCGATGACCTGCCGCACGTGGGCCGGGCGTTCGGTCGCCACCGGGGCCCTGGCCCGCGACTGATCCATGGCCTGGGGCGACAGGCCGGCCGTGCGTCGGGCGGGGGCCGCCACCGCCTCAGCGGTCAGGACCACGGACACACGCGCCATGCCGGGCAGCGCCGCCAGTGCCGCCTCGGCCGCGTCGCGAACAGGAGCGTACAGCCGGGTCTCTGCCGACGGCACCTCGATGACGAATCCGGCCCGGTCCTCGGCCACCACCAGTCCCTGCACCAGACCGGCCTCGAATAGTCCCTGCCCGGTCTTCGGATCGATGACGGAGTCGAGGGCGGCGATGACGGCGGCGCGATCGGGCAAGGCGGGTCTTTTCGCAAAGAGGAAGGATGGGCGCTTACTATCGCCGATCGCCCCGCCCCGGCGAGCGACAAATGTTCGCAGTTCAGGACGCCGGGCGGAAATACAGGTCGAAGGCCGCGCCGCCGGCGGGGGTCAGGCGCAGACTGCGACGCACCGGCCCGGGCGTCAGCCAGCGTCGGTCAGTCAGCACGGTCAGCAGGGCGGCGGCGGCGCGCCCCGCCAGATGCGGGCGTCGCTCGGTGAAATCCAGACAGGGACGGCAGGCCAGGGAATGACCGTCGCCCTCGCCCGCCTCGATCCCCAAGCCCACCAGAAAGGCACGGCCCTGGCTGGACAGGGCGATGCCGCCGGCCCCCACGACCAGCCGGCCGTCCGTGGCCATGGCGTCAAACACCCGCACGCCCAGCTCCCCCGCCAGATGGTCGTAGCAAGTCCGCGCGAGGCGCAGGGCCGACGACGCTGCGCCTCGGGGAGTCGGCCCGACGGGCGCGAGGTGCGACATCCGCTCCAACAGCTCGGCCACCCCGGCACCCGCCAGCCGGTAATAACGATGTCGCCCCTGCCGTACCGGCGTGAGAAAGCCGCGATCGGACAGGATGGCCAGATGGCTGCTGGCGGTCGATGGCGTCACACCTGCCTCCTGCGCCAGCTCGCCGGCCGTCAGGGCCTGGCCCGACATCAGGGCGGCGAGCATGGCGGCGCGCGAGGGATCGCCGACCGCCCATCCGACATTGGCCAGAACCCGTCCTGTGTCCATGTTTCGATCTCCGTCGAAGCCACCGCTCGTCGCCGCAGCTAAACTGATCCCGATCACCAGAGGAAGTTTCGATGCAGGCCGAACCATTTGATACCGCCGCCCGGGCCTATGTCGCAGCCCATTTCTGGACCCCCGCGGCGCTGGCCGAGGCGGCGGGCGTCGAGCCCGGACGGGTCACGGAATTGGCCGCCGCCGGAATCATTCCGGGGCCGATCTACCGACGTGACCCACAGCGGGGCTGGTGGAGCGCCCTCGCGGGCTGGGTCGACGGCGGCGACGGCACCCCCGACGCCGGGGCCGAGGCGTGGGTCTCGCCCTGGGCCGTGTGGAGCTTGCGCGCGGCGCAGCTGGCCGGACGCGAGGGGGTGTCGGACGCCGTGATCGCCCGCCGCGCGCAGGAGTCGTTCGGGCGGGACTTCACCGCGGCGCTGGCAACGATCCTGCCTGCCCGGATCGCCTTCCCCGACTGTTTTGATGCCGAAGGGCGGGTCGATCCGGCGATGGCGTCTGTGGCCGCAGATACGCAGTGGCGCGGCTGGTTGCGAGGCGGCTACGCTGTCTGCCTGAGGGCATTCACGGGCGAGACCTGCGTGCAGAAGGAGTCTCTGGGGGCCCTGCTGAAGCGGCACGTCTCGGCCCCGGACGACTGGCCGATGTCGGCGGCGGAGACGCTGGAGGCCTGCGCGGCACTGGCAGCCCTGATGCTGCCGTTCGCGCCGTGGGAACGGCCGGTCGGGACGCCGGGCCGGACCATCGACACCCTGCTGGCCCGTCACGCCCTGGGGCGGGAGCGTCCTTACGACTGAGCGACGCGGGTTGCGGGAACGGGAGGCGCGTTCTATCGCCGGGTTCCCCTGTCCCGAGAGCCGCCTTGACCCAACCCCTGATCCAGCTGATCGCCGGCCCGACCGCCTCGGGCAAGTCCCGGCTGGCGCTGGAAACGGCCGAACGAACCGGGGCGGTGATCGTCAATGCTGACAGCCAGCAACTGTATGCCGACCTGCGCATCCTGTCGGCCCGGCCCACGGCGGAAGACGAGGCCCGCGCCGAACACCGGCTGTACGGAATCGCCGACGCCGCCGACGCCTGGTCGGTCGGGCGCTGGAGCCGGGCCGTGATGCCGGTGCTGGCCGAACTGGCCGCCGAGAGCCGCCCTGCCCTGCTGGTCGGCGGCACCGGCCTGTATTTCAACGCCCTGACCCGCGGCCTGGCCGATATTCCCGACATTCCCGACTCCGTGCGCGACGAGATCGGCGCGCTCTATGACTCGGCCGGCGAGGGATCCGTCCGGCGCCGTCTGGTCGAGGCCGATCCGGAGTCCGAGGCCGCCATCGCCCCCGGCGACCGGCAGCGGCTGATCCGCGCCCTGGCCGTGCTGACCGTCACCGACCGCCCGCTCAGCGTCTGGCGCGCCGATACCCGCCCCCTGCTGGCCGAGGGCAGCTGGGAGGCCGTGGTGGTCGAGCCGCTGCGCGACCAACTGTACGCCGCCTGCGACGCCCGGGTCGGGGCCATGGTCGAGGCCGGAGCGCTGGATGAGGTGCGCGCCCTGATTGCCCGGCGTCTGGACCCGACCCTGCCGGCAATGAAGGCCGTCGGCGTGCGCGATTTCGCCGCCCACCTGCGCGGCGAGGTCAGTCTGGGGGAGGCCGTCACCGCCGTGCAGCAGGCGACCCGCAACTACGCCAAGCGCCAGCTGACCTGGTTCAGGAACCAGACGCCGGACTGGCCGCGCCACCCGGGCTTTGCCTGAGCGTGGCGGCCAGCAGACCGACACCCAGCCAGAAGCCGAGGATCGGACTCATGCCGACCCCGAGCAGCGGCATCGGGAAGGCTCCGAACAGGGTGGTCGCCGCCGCGGTCAGAAAATAGGCCGACAGGGCCAGGCCGCCGGTCTGGCCCTGTCGATCGGCCGAACCGGCGACGAGGACCGGCGCGAGCAGGGTCGCGACGAGTACGACGACCGCCAGCAGGGCCAGTACGGGGCTGACGGCATAGGCCAGCCCGACGATCCCCTCGACCTCCGGGATCGCCTCGAGCGGATCCGGACGCAGCCAGCTGGCGGCAGCCAAAGCGGTTGCCAATCCGATGATCCCGTAGCGGAGCCGGGTCGATAGCGGGGCCTGGAGCGCGACGACGCCGAGCGCGAGTCCGAAGGCCGTCGCCTGGGACGCATCGGGCTGAACGACCAGCAATCCCTGGACTGCCAGGACGAGGCCCCAGGCGAGCCGCCGCTCCCGGTGCCAGGCCAGGGCCACGACCGCTGCGGGCAGCGCGACAAAGGCAACGTTGATGTGCAGGGGACCGAGATCCAGCCAGCGATGGACGCCCTGCTGCGGCGCACCAGCCAGGCTGGCCCCCACGACGACGACCGCGACGCCGAGCAGGATCATCGCTGTGCGTCGACCCGCCATGGCGGCCAGGCCGCCCGCCGCCACGGCACCCACGGTCCAGGCGATCAGATTCCGGAGCCAGGAAGCTGCCGCCACCCCTGACAGGCCACAGACCAGACAGCCCAGCGCCACCGTCAGCAGGGCGAGGAGGCCGTAGATCAGAACCAGACGGGAGGATGGGCGAGGTGCGGACATGAAAGCTTGACTATGGGGCACGGGCGGGACCGTCCACCCCCCTGATAATGCGATGGTCGCGATCCGAATGATGCCACCGACGACCCGGCCACCCCAACCCCTTGGAAGCCGGGGGCAATGCGCCTATATTGGGGGTGCCGGGGCTTGCTCCGGATATGGCGATAAACGTGCTTGTAATAAGCGGACCGGACCCGGGTGCGATTCCCGGCGGCTCCACCATTCCTTCCCCGCGTTATCGGCGGAGCGAGCATGGGGCCGACTAGCATCGACGGACGTGTAAAAAGGTTTCTTTCGCCCGTCCTGACCCACCGTATCGGGTCATTTTCTAACTGCGAACGATAACTTCGCTGGAGAAGTCGCTCTCGCCGCGTAAGCGGTTCGTGTGATTTCGAACACTTAAGTCCTGGGGGATCAGTTCCTCAGGCGGGGCCGCCAGGGGGCCTGCCAACAGAACCCCTGGCACTTTGCCGGGCGGAATCGGAGGGCACGCGACCTCTTCCGGCACATTTCCTTTCGACACCATCTTTCGCCCGCGCGCCTGCACCGCTATCAGTCGCATCCAACAACCGAGGTGACGATGGCCGACGAGCCCCCCCCCGTCGACGAGATGCACTACGAGCAGCTGGCGCAAAACGCCCTGCGCGGCGTGATCCGCTATGCGCTCGACCGCGCGGCCACGCCGGACGGCATTCCGGGGGCGCATCATTTCTACATCACCTTCAAGACCCGGGCCCCCGGGGTCAGCGTACCGCCGGACATCCTGGCCAAATATCCGGATGAGATGACGGTCATTCTCCAGCACCAGTACTGGGATCTGAGCGTCGAACCCGAGCGGTTCAGCGTCATGCTCAAATTCGGCGGCATGCCCAAGGTCCTGGGGATTCCCTATGCATCGGTGACCCGGTTCTACGACCCGTCGGTGCAGTTCCTGTTGCAGTTCGAGGCCCTGGAAACGACCGACGAAACCTCGGCAAAGGCCGAAACGGGTGCAGAGACCTCACCGCCCGACGGTGACGATGACGGCCCCAAGGTCATCTCGCTGGATCAATTCCGCAAGAAATAGGGGCCCGTCACGCGTCCGGTGCCGGGCGCGGGAACACGCGGATCGCGATGCGCTCGCGCTCGCCCTGATGCCGTTCGACCAGCAGACGGGCGACCTGACTGTCGTCGTGGAACAGATAGCCCTTGATCGCGTCCAGCAGGGCCTTGGCCAGATTGTCGAGGTCCATCCACGGCGGATCACCGATGTGCTCCATGACGATTTCGACGGTGAAGTCGCCCCAGACGGGCCGCGCGCCATGCCATTCCTTGCGAAAGAACTCATAGATCAACGGCTTGTAGTATTTGGACTGGGTCGTCAGGCCGTCGACGGTGATCTCGACGACATCGCCGGTCTCACGCGCCCGGACCTTGCCGATGCCGACCCAGTCGGCCTTCACCACGGATTACCCCGGCAACGGACCGGCAGCGGATAGTGCAGACGCGCCCGGGTGATCGGCACGGGCGGAGTCAGCAACTCGTCGCCATCCGCCGGCAAATGCTGGATGCGACGGGCGACATCCAGGCCGTGGACCACCCGACCGAAGACCGCGAATCCCTGTCCGTCCGGATTGCGACCGCCGCCATAGTCGAGATCGGGCGTGTCGCGGGTGACGATGAAGAAACTGGAGGTCGCCGTGTCCGGACCGTCCCGGGCCAGCGACACGGCACCCGCGACATGGCGAAGCCCCGTGTCACGTGTCCGCTCCAGCGGGATCGGTGCATGGGCGTCATCGTCAGACCCCCGCGGTGTCGCGGCCTGGATCACGTCGATGGGATGGGGGCTGGCGGTATTCGTTTCCCGGATCACGGTGCGGAAGACACTGCCACCGTCGTAGTCGCCCGCATCCGCATAGCGCAGGAAATTGCAGGCGCTCAGCGGCGCAGCCCTTACATTGACGGCCACGCCGATAGTGCCCTGCGGGGTTTCCAGATCAACCCGTTGATCGGTCATGTTCAGGGTCGGCACACAGGCCGACAGACCGAGGCCGGCCGCGACGGCGACAAGGGAAGGTCTGCGCTGCATGAGTGGTCTCCGCCTTGTTCACCCGTCTGCCCGTGCTACACCGCCGCGCAAACCATCGCCATGCCCGAAGAGTGCCCTGCCATGACCAAGACCCGCACCGAAACCGACACCTTCGGCCCCATCGAGGTCGCCGCCGACCGCTACTGGGGCGCGCAGGCGCAGCGCAGCCTCGGCAATTTCAAGATCGGCTGGGAGACACAGCCCCTGCCGATCGTGCGGGCGCTGGGCATCGTCAAGCGCGCCGCGGCCGAGACCAATATGGCGCTGGGCAAGCTGGATCCGAAACTGGGCCAGACCATCGTCAAGGCTGCCGACGAAGTCATCTCGGGCAAGCTGAACGACCACTTCCCGTTGGTGGTGTGGCAGACGGGGTCGGGCACCCAGTCGAACATGAACGCCAATGAGGTGATCTCGAACCGGGCCATCGAGATGCTGGGCGGCGAGATGGGCTCGAAAAAGCCGGTCCACCCCAACGACCACGTCAACATGAGCCAGTCGTCCAACGACACCTTCCCCACCGCCATGCACGTCGCCTGCGCCGAACAGGTGGTCAACGATCTGATCCCGGCCCTGAAGCATCTGCACGCCGCGCTGGACGCCAAGGCGAAGGCCTGGGCCCACATCATCAAGATCGGCCGCACTCACACCCAGGACGCCACCCCGCTGACTTTGGGCCAGGAGTTCGGCGGCTATGCGCAGCAGGTGGCCAACGGCATCGAGCGGATCGAACAGACCCTGCCGAAACTGATGGAACTGGCCCAGGGCGGCACTGCCGTCGGCACCGGGCTGAACGCCCCGGTCGGCTTCGCCAAGAAGGTCGCCGAACAGATCGCCGCCATCACCGGCCTGCCGTTCACCACGGCCCCCAACAAGTTCGAGGCCCTGGCCGCCCATGACGCCATGGTGTTCAGCCACGGGGCGATCAACACGGTGGCCGCGTCGCTGTTCAAGATCGCCAACGACATCCGCTTCCTCGGTTCGGGCCCGCGTTCGGGTCTGGGCGAACTGGCCCTGCCCGAGAACGAGCCGGGCAGTTCGATCATGCCGGGCAAGGTCAATCCGACCCAGTCGGAAGCCCTGACCCAGGTCTGTGTCCAGGTGTTCGGCAACAACGCCGCCGTCACCTTCGCCGGCTCCCAGGGCCATTTCGAACTGAACGTCTACAACCCGGTGATGGCCTACAATTTCCTGCAGTCGGTCCGGCTGATGGCCGATGCCGCCGTGTCGTTCACCGACAACTGCGTCGTCGGCATCGAGCCGCGCGAGGACAACATCAAGCGCGGCCTCGACAACTCGCTGATGCTGGTCACCGCCCTGAACGGCAAGCTGGGCTACGACGCCTGCGCCAAAATCGCCAAGACCGCGCACAAGAACGGCACCACCCTGCGCGAGGAAGCCGTCGGTGGCGGCTATCTGACCGACGCGGAGTTCGACGAGGCGGTGCAGCCCGGGAAGATGATCTCGCCGGGGTGAAGGGTACCAACTTCAGGTTGGTGGCGAGCGATCCTGTTTCGCGGTAATCTCTAACCATGAACAAGGTCGAGCTCAACGTCGGCATCGAGCCGGAGCTGGTCGAACAGGCCGAGCGGCTGGGCATCGCCATCGCTGGCATGAGCGAGGTCCAGCTGCGGCTGCACCTGCAGAAGGTCGACCCGGCCGGGGCCGAGGCGCGGGCAAGGCGCTGGGCCGAAGAGAACGCGGAAGCGATCAGAATCCATAACGAGTTCGTGGAGAAGCACGGTTGCTTTGGTGAGGAATGGCGTAGCTGGTGATTCGTCAGTTTGACGTGTTTCCGACTCCTGCATCTCGCGGCTCAGGAGAGGCACCGCTGATATGTGTCCTCCAGTCGCACCATCTCGAGACACTAAACACAGTCGTGGTCGCACCGCTCATCCTGGCGACAGCGGCACGTACATCCTCCCAAGCGGCAGTTCCGATCCTGTTTAACGACGTGAACTACCTCCTCGATGTAACCCTCGTCGCCAATATCGAGCGCAAAGGCCTGCGTCTGCGGGTCGGCTCACTGCTCTCTCACGAGGACGACATTCGCCGTGCCCTCGACCGGCTGTTCACCGGCTTCTGAGCCCTAGGGCTTGTCGCGGATCGTCGCCCCGACCGGCAACATGGCCAGCTTGGCCAGTTCCAGATCCTTCAGCGCAAACGGGATGCCGATGATGGTGATGGCCTCGGCGACGGCGATCAGGATGTGCGACAGGGCAATGTACCAGCCGGCGAAGACGAACCAGATGACGTTGAGCCCGATACCGAAACAACCGACATCCTTGCCGGTCGCCTCGCCGGCCCAGACGACCTCGCGACCGAACGGCCAGAAGGAATAGCTGGCGATACGCCAGGCGGCGAAGGTCCACGGCAGGCCGACCACGGTCAGGGCCAGGATCGCCCCGCCGAGCAGCCACAGCAGACCGGACAGCCAGCCCCCCATGATGAACCACAGGATGTTCAGGATCAGGCGGATCACGGCAGATTCCTCGTTTTCGTCGCTCGCGCGACGGCCCAGAATTGCATGGGCGGAGCGCCGGCCTCCATGAATTCGCGGTAAATTAAGGCTTCGGTCGTCTGTTTCAGGGCAAAACTTGATCCTGGCGGGGACTGCGACCAGTTTCAGACTCTCTCCCCGTCCCGGATAGCGGAGGAATGAATGGCCGAGATCATCAACCTGAATCAGGTCCGCAAGGCGCGGGCGAAGATCGAGGCCAAGGCCACCGCCGCAACGAAACGCGTCGCCCACGGGCGAACAAAGGCCGAGAAAGCCAGGGCCGACAAGACCCGCAAACGCGAGACACAGGCGCTGGACGGGCAGAAACTGGAGGACTGAGCCATGGCCGATCCACGCAAGGATCCCCGTATGCGGCACGGGCTGATCCCGGTGCTGGTGGCGATGCGGGTCAAGGCTGAACGTGAAGAGCGTGAGAAACAGGCCGCGCGCCAATCAGACGAGACACCGGCGGACAAGCCACGCAAGCGCGGCTGGCGGCGCTGGTTCGGCGGCTAGACCGTCACGATCCGGGGCGCGCGGATCAGCAGGGCCTGACCAGCCAGCACCAGCCCCAGTCCGGCGAAGGCAGGCCAGCCGAAACGGGCCCCTTCAAACATCACAGACACCAGCATGGCGATGGGCGGGGTCAGGGCCGAGATATAGCTGGCGAGGGCGTAACCGCGGGACCGGGCCAGGGTGAAATAGATCACGAAGGCGATCACCGAGCCGAAGATCGACAGGTAGAACAGCGAGCCCAGATAGGCGGCGGTCAGCTCGAAACGCCAGTGTACCCCGGTGGCGACCCCGTACAGGATCAGGATGCCGGTACCATAGGCCATGGCCCAGGCCGTGGCCGGGATCACTGCCGCCCCGGCGACCTGACCGCGCCAGGCGAAATAGTTGCCGACGGTCGAGCTGCAGACGGCGATGACGGCGAAGCCGATCCCGACCAGCGCCACCACCCCCAGATGAGCCCCGACGATCTCGCTGGCTGACAGGACCGCAACCCCGATCAGGCCCAGACTCGCGCCAGCCCAGGCCATCGGCGCGGCCTTCTGGCCGGCGACGACGCGAAACAGCACCAGGTTGAGGAAGGCCAGGGCAGCGAAGATGACGGCGACGATGGCCGAGGCCACGCGCTGTTCGCTGGCATAGACGAAGGCATAGCTGAGAGCGAAGACGAAGGCCCCCTGCCCCAGGGCCGCCAGATGCTGGACCCGGTTCAGGCGGATCGAACGTCCGGTGAGCAGGCAGCCGGCGAACAGCACGATCGCGGCAAGGCCGAAACGCCAGACCACCGAGGCGACCGGATCGACCCTGCCCAGCTGGAAGGTGATGGCGAACCAGGTCGTCCCCCAGATCAGGGCACAGATCGCCACGCCGAGCAGCGCCAGAACACCGGCCGAGGGTCGACGGAAACCGGACAGGGTCAAGACGCGCTCACAGAAAGGATCAGAAGGGGCAGCGATGGACCGGCAGGCGGAGCGGTGCAAGCGTCGTGTCCCCGTGGTCGCGGCCCGGCCCCGCCGACGAAGGACTCAGGCCGAGCGCAGCCGCAGGTTCCGGCGCGTCTCGACCGGCACGGCGTCATAGACGGTCGGGGGCTGGATACCGAGCGCCTGACGGACCTCGGTCAGGGGGCGAGCGAACAGGGCCTCATAGTCGAGCGCCGGCAGCCAGCGCGCGGCGCGGCCGTTGCGCCAGGCCTGCAAAACCGCCTTGCGGGCCGGGACCGTGTGGTTTTCGCGATGGATCTCGCGCGCTGCGCCCCAGCCGATGAAGGCGAAACCCAGATTGCGGGTCTGACCGTAGGAGAAGGAGACGACACAGGCTTCGCCCAGGGCATCGGTCTCATAACCGGTCAGCACGTGCCAGATGTCATGAATGTCGCGCAGGCGACGCGAATACCAGATCAGCGGATGCGGGGCATCGATGAACGGCACCACCTCGCGCTCGACCGCCGCCAGGCCGTCGGCGGTGAAACCGCGCGCCTCACGGAAAGTCCGGTAGGTGGCCCCGACACTGCCCTCGGGAAAGCGGGCCAGCCAGACGGGGTCATCCAGCTTGTGCGCCAGTTCGTCGTGCAGGAAGGCCTGACGGCCGCCCTCGCCGGTCTTGAGCAGCCGGTAATAGCCCCGGGACACTGACCGGCCACTCAGGGCCTTCATGATTTCGAACACCTGGACGGTGTCCTCCTTGTCGCGGATCAGCCGCCGGAAGGCCTTGAACGCCACGATCGGGCGCAGGCGTTCGGAACGCTGGCGCATGAAGTCATCAGAACCGGTCGTCGTGGTCATGGTCATGGCGGATGTCTTCCTGATCACTGACAATATAGCCGGTTTCGCTGCGGTCGGGAACGGCGCATTATCGCCGGACCTTAAGGCATCATCGTCCACTTCAGGATTCGACCGTTTGCCCCAGTCCCCTGCCCGTCTCGCTTCCCTCGCCGTGGCCTGGCCGCCGCACGTTCTGAGACAGGAGGACGTAGCCGCCAACGGGGCTGAAATGTTCGCCACGACCCATGGCGGGTTCGAACGGCTGGCCCCGATCTATCGTAATGCCCTGATCGAGACCCGGCATTCCTGCGTGCCGATCGACTGGTATCTGAAGCCGCACAGCTTTTCAGAGCGCAACGACCTGTTCCTGGACAATGCGGTGGTGTTGCTGGCTGAAGCCGCCGGCAAGGCGCTGGATCAGGCGGGTCTGACCGCCGACCTGATCGACAGTATCGTCGTGGTCTGCACCACCGGGATCGCCACCCCGGCGCTGGACGCCAGGCTGATGCAGGTGATGCCGTTCCGGCCCGATGTGAAGCGGTTGCCGGTGTTCGGTCTGGGCTGCGCCGGCGGCGTAGTCGGGCTGGCGAGAGCCGCCGACATGGCCCGGGCCCATCCGGACGACCGGGTATTGTTGCTGGTCATCGAACTGTGCGCCCTGACCTTCCGGGCCCAGGACCGGTCCAAGAGCAATCTGGTGGCCACCGCCCTGTTCGGGGACGGCTGTGCCGCCGCGGTGATCTCGTGCCGCGACGACGTCGCCGGCCCGGCCCTCGGCGCAGCCCATGAACACACCTGGCCGGACAGTCTGGATGTGATGGGCTGGGACGTGGCCGACGACGGGTTGAAGGTGGTGTTCAGTCGCGACATCCCGACCCTGGTCGAGAATGAGTTCCGCCCGATCGCCGTGGACTTTCTCGAACGGCAGGGGCTGACCCCGGCCGGGGTCGGCGGCTTCGTCTGCCACCCGGGCGGAGCCAAGGTCATCGAGGCGCTGGAGGCCTGTTTTGCGCTGGAGCCGGGCGCGCTGGTCCATACCCGGCAGGTGCTGCGCGACCACGGCAATATGAGTGCCGCCACCGTGCTGTTCGTGCTGCAGGCCATGCTGGAGGACGGGGTCGAGGGGCCATTGCTGCTGACCACCCTGGGGCCCGGCTTCACCACGGCGCTGATGCTGGTGCATCCCTGATGTGGATGCCGCTGATCCTCGCTCTGGTCGCGATCCAGCGGATGGGCGAGCTGGGTCTGGCCCGGCGCAACACCACGCGGTTGAAGGCCGATGGCGGGATCGAGGTCGGGGCCGGCCACTATCCGCTGTTCGTGCTGCTGCACGCCAGCTGGCTGGCGGTGCTGGTGGTGCTCACCCCGTGGACGACGGTGCCGAACCCCTGGCTGATCGGGGTGTTCGTGCTCCTGCAGCTGGGGCGGGTCTGGGTCATCGCCACCCTGGGGCGCTATTGGACGACGCGGATCATCACCGTGCCGGGCGCGCCGCTGGTACGGCGCGGTCCGTACCGGTTCGTGCGCCATCCCAACTACTGGATCGCCTCGCTGGAGCTTGCGGTCCTGCCGCTGGCCTTCGGGCAGATCTGGATCGCGCTGGTCTGGAGCCTGGCCAACGCGCTACTGGTGCGCCATCGCGTGCGCGTCGAGGAAAGCGCGCTGTCGGAACGGGACGGATGCTGAAGAAACGGTCGGTCATGCTGTCGGGCCACGCCACCTCCGTGGCGCTGGAGCCGGAGTTCTGGGACGTGCTGGACCGGATCGCCGGCGAGCGCGGCCTCAGCCATGCGGCCCTGCTGGCCTGGGTCGACGCGACCCGGGGACGGCGGCCGCTGGCCTCGGCCTGCCGGTTGCTGGCGCTGGAACACGCCGCGCGCCCGGCGGATTGACACCCGAACCCGGGATCAGACCGGCGACAAGTCCACGTCCGTGAACAAGAAGATCCGGGTGGTCACCGCCATCAGTTACCGGCTGCGCTAGCTACCGGGGGCGGGCCGGACGGCACAGGGCCCGGCTGCGGCAGGGTCGGCGGCTCGACCGGCGGCAGGCGCGGCCCTTCGGGCAGGGTCGGCCCGTCAGGCATGACCGGTCGCGGCAGGTCAATCTCGATGTCGATCTGCCGACGATCAGGTCCGCTGGACATCATGACGGCAACGATGACCGCCAGCACCACAACCACAAGCCCCCCGATCAGCAGGGCTGCCCCGTCGCCGATACCGCCCTTGCCGACGGGCGGACGGTTATCGACGACGGGATCAGCTTGCCCGGATGGCGGAACGTCGGGTTCCGTCATCAGTCCGGCCTAGTTGGGGGAAGGCACGGCCGGAGCCTGCACTTCGGGAAGGCTGACATTGACATCAACCTGTTTGGGTTTGGGGGTCATGCCACCACCGGCAAAGACAAAATAGGCAATCACGGCCAGAACCACGACGATGCCGCCGACGATGAACGCAAGAGCGGCATTGCCGCCGCCGCCACTGGTATTCTCGGTCATGGGAACTCTCCGTCCTCAAGGTGCAGAAGACAGGCAAACGGCAGTCAAGCGTTACGGTTCCGTCCCGGCTGTCGTGAGATCGCCGGGGCGGCACCGGATGTGCCGCTGGCGTCGACGGCTGTGCTCATTATGTTCTACACCTCCCCGACCGCTCCTGACCCTTCGGATACCCGCCGCCTGTGACTGACCTGCCTGTTCCCAAGATTTCCGATCTCGCCCGTGCCCGGGCCCCGGCGGGCAGTCCCGGCGACTATATGGCCGGGCTGAATGCCGAGCAGCGCGAAGCGGTCGAGACGGTCGACGGGCCGGTGCTGGTGCTGGCCGGGGCCGGGACCGGCAAGACCCGGGTGCTGACCACGCGCCTCGCTCACATCCTCGCCACGGGCCGGGCCAGGCCGTGGGACCTGCTGGTCGTCACCTTCACCAACAAGGCCGCGCGCGAGATGCGCGAGCGCATCACCCATCTGATCGGCCCTTCGGCCGAGGGGCTGCGCTGGCTGGGCACGTTCCACTCGGTGGCGGCGCAGATCCTGCGTCGGCACGCCGAGCTGGTGGGGCTGAAGTCCAGCTTCACCATTCTCGACACCGACGATCAGGAACGGGTCTGCAAACAGCTGCTGGAAGCGGCCAATCTGGACACCAAACGCTGGACGCCCAAGTCGCTGAACGGGCTGATCGACCACTGGAAGAACCGCGGCTGGACGCCGGAAACCCTGCCCCCGGCCGAGGATTTCGCCAACGGCAAGGGGCATGGCCTGTACGCCGCCTATCAGGCCCGGCTGCGCAACCTGAACGCCTGCGACTTCGGCGATTTGTTGCTGCATAACCTGACGATATTGCAAAAACATGCGGATATTGCAGAAGAATACCGGAAGCGATTCCGCTACATCCTGGTCGACGAGTACCAGGACACCAACGTGGCCCAGTATCTGTGGCTGCGGCTGCTGACGTCGTCGACCGGCAATGTCTGCTGCGTCGGTGACGACGACCAGTCGATCTATGGCTGGCGCGGGGCCGAGGTCGACAACATCCTGCGCTTCGAGCGCGACTTCCCGGGCGCGAAGGTCGTCCGGCTGGAGCGCAACTATCGCTCGACCCGGCACATTCTCGGCGCGGCCTCGGGCCTGATCGCGGCCAATCGCGACCGGCTGGGCAAGACGCTGTGGACCGAGGACGACAGCGGCGACAAGGTTCAGGTGCGCGGCGTCTGGGACGGCGAGGCCGAGGCCCGGCTGATCGCCGACGAGATCGAGACCGCCCGCCGCCCCCACGCGGGCGAGCCCGGCATGAAATACAGCGACATGGCCGTGCTGGTGCGGGCCTCGTTCCAGATGCGGGCGTTCGAGGAACGCTTCGTCATGCTGGCCATCCCCTATGTGGTGATCGGCGGGCCGCGCTTCTACGAACGGGCCGAGATCCGCGACGCCCACGCCTATCTGCGCCTGATCGCGTCAGAGGACGACGATCTCGCCTTCGAGCGCATCGTCAATGTGCCCAAGCGGGGCATCGGCGACACCAGTGTGCAGAAGGTGCTGGCCATCGCCCGCCAGTCGGGCGTGTCGGCCATGGCGGCGGTGCGCGACCTGATCACCTCGGACGAACTGCAGGCCCGGACCCGCACGGCCCTGTCGAATTTCGTGCGCGACATCGACCGCTGGCGCGCCATGACCGTCGACTCCCACCACTGGGAGGTGACCGAAACCATTCTTGAGGAGAGCGGCTACACCGACATGCAGAAGGCCGACCGCGCCACCGGCCAGACCCGTCTCGACAACCTCAAGGAACTGACCCAGGCCATGCAGGCGTTCGAGACGCTGGGGGCCTATCTCGAACATGTGTCGCTGGTCATGGAGATCGACCGCGGGGCCGGCGACGACGCGGTCCAGATCATGACCCTGCACGGGGCCAAGGGGCTGGAATTCCCGCTGGTCTTCCTGCCCGGCTGGGAGGAAGGCGTGTTCCCGTCACAGCGCTCGATCGACGAGAAGGGCGAGAAGGGCCTCGAGGAGGAACGCCGCCTCGCCTATGTCGGCGTGACCCGGGCCAAGGCCAGCGCCCGCATCAGCTTCGCCGCCAACCGGCTGGTCTACGGACGCTGGACCAGCCAGCTGCCGAGCCGCTTCGTCGATGAACTGCCGATGGCCCACGTCGAGGCCCAGAGCGAGACCGGCTACTACGGCGCGTCGGACGGCATGAAGGAGGCCAGGAGCCGCTGGGACGAGGCCCCCAGCTTCGGAGCCGGCTATGCCTCGCCCGGCTGGAAACGCGCCCAGAGCTTCACCGCCGGCACGACCCCGCGCGACCGCCAGGCCCGCAAGACGGTGATCGAGGGCCAGGGCCGTCTGATCGCCACGGCCGACCCCAGGGCCGACTCGAAATGGGCGAAAGGCGAACGCGTCTTCCACCAGAAATTCGGCTACGGCGCGGTCCGCATCATCGAGGGCAACAAGCTGCTGGTCGATTTCGAAAAGGCCGGCGAAAAGCGGGTCATCGACAGTTTCGTGGAGAAGACGGGGTGAAACCTTCTACGATCACACTCGCCTGAGTGGCGGTTGGCCCGTTCAACCTTACGGGAAGAGATTTGGCAGACGTCAATCTTGAGCTGTAATCTCTGGTCCTCTCGCTGACGCTGTGCGACATTGGCGAACATGGCGAAACTCACCCTCAACATGAGTGATGAAACGCTCCGAAAGCTCACCGAGGCAGCACGGCTGGCTGGCGTGACCCCCGAGCACATGGCCGAGACAAGGCTCGAGGCCTGGGCACAAACCGCCGATGGCAGTTCGGCCCCGGACCACGCCCCTCCCGTGGTCGCCGAGCCGGGTCGCGCCGGGGCGCGCGCGACCGACGAAGACCGTGATCCGCCCGAGGACAACGCCGCCAACTATGATCTGAACGAGACCGGACGTCCCTGGAGCGAAGTCCGACCGGAGATGAAAGCCCTTCTGGAGCGCAAGCTCAGCAAATCCAGATGACGGTGACGCTTTCGGCGCGGGCCGAACGCGATCTGGCGGAGCAGATCGGGTGGTTGGCCGAGCGGTCACCGCAATCGGCTCGGAAGGCGACGGTGCACATCCTTCGCGTCTTCGACCTCTTGAACGAGAATCCCTTGATCGGGACGGAGACGGAACGGGGCTGGCGGGAGAAGGCCGTGAAGTTCGGCCGGGACGGCTATGTGATCTGCTATGTCGTCCGGCGTCAGGACGTGTTCGTCGTCCGGTTCAAGCACTCACGTCAGAATCGCGGCTGAACCCCATCCCAACCCTTCGTTAAGCACGACCGCGCACCCTGCATGGGTGCGCCCGTCCCGTTCCGATTCTGTGCTGACCGAACGCGAACCGCCCCTGTGGGAGCGGGTCGGGGCGATGATCTGTATCGTCATGCTGACCGGGGCCCTGATCGGGCCGGTGTTCGCGCCGAACCAGGGCGAGACGCCGATGCTGCGGCTGATCTGGTTGCCGGTCTATGCGATCATTTTCGGCCTGATCGCGGCGCGATTCGATCGAGTGATGCGGGCCTGGCCGGCGTGGCTGGCGCTGCTGGGGCTGGTGATCCTGGCCTATGTTTCGAAATACTGGTCGATCGATCCGGCGGTGACCGGGCGGCGCGTCATCGCCATGGCCATGACCGGCAGTTTCGCCCTGTATCTGGGATCAAGCTTTCGTGGCCCTCACCTGCCCCGGCTTCTGATGCAGACGGCCCTGCTGCTGGCGCTGGGCAGTCTGGTGATGGTGTTCGCCTTCCCCGCCATCGGCGTGCACCAGACCGACAATGCCGGTCTGTGGCGGGGGCTCTGGTACGAGAAGAACCAGATGGGCATCGTCATGGTGGCGGGCGCGACGGCGGCGGCGGCCTGTCTGGCCTCGGGCGATCCCCGCCGGTGGGCCCCGGTCCTGACCCTGGTGCTGACCACCGTGCTGGTGCTGGCGACCCAGTCCAAGACCTCGCTGCTCAGCCTGATGGTCGGCCTGGGGCTGGTTTCGACCCTGTGGGCCATGCGGCGCGGCGGCGCGGCCTTCACCGTCGTCTGTGTCTGGCTGGGCATCGTGATGGCCAGCATCGGCGTCTACATTTTCCTGACCGAGCCGGAGTCGATCCTGGCCGCCCTGGGCAAGGATCCGTCCCTGACCGGCCGGACCCACATCTGGGACAGTCTGATGCGCCGCGTCAGCGAACGGCCGTGGACCGGCTACGGCTACAGTGCCTTCTGGGGCAGGACCTCGGTGCCGGCCGCCTTCGTGCGACAGGAGACCGGCTGGCTGGTGCCGTCGGCCCACAACGGCTGGATCGACCTGCTGGTCCAGCTGGGCTGGCCCGGGGCTCTGGCCGTGGGCAGTCTGTTCGTGACCGCCACGCTGATGACCCTCGTCCGGCTGGGATCGGCCGGGGTGCGCGAGGGCTACTGGGCCATCGCCTATCTGGGAGTCTTCCTGCTACTGAGCCTGTCGGAGAGTGTGTTGTTGAGCCACGCCAGCCTGCCGTGGACGCTGTTCCTGGCGATATTGGCCCGGGCCCTGACCTCAGAGACCTTGCCGATATCCACACCGCTTGCCCGAAACCCCCGCGCGGCCTACCAGACCCGTTCCCGAATCGCCGCACAGTATGTTCATGGGCCAGCCCGCAGACCTCTTTTCCGCCTTTGATGACGACCAGCCGACGCCGAAGCCCGCCGGGGCCGATGCGCCGCTAGCCGCATCCACGGCCGAGCCGGCAGCGGCGGCGGCGGCGGTCGCGCGCCCCCCCTCTGCCCCGCCTGTCTCCGGCAGCTATTCGGCCTCGTCGATCGAGGTGCTGGAAGGGCTGGAGCCGGTCCGCAAACGGCCGGGCATGTATATCGGCGGCACCGACGAACGGGCCATGCACCATCTGTTCGCCGAGGTGCTCGACAACGCCATGGACGAGGCCGTGGCCCGCCATGCCAAGCTTATCACCGTTGATTTGGACGCCGACGGCTTCCTGTCGGTGCGCGACGACGGCCGCGGCATCCCGGTCGACCCCCATCCCAAACACCCCGGCAAGTCGGCGCTGGAAGTGGTGATGACGGTGCTGCACTCGGGCGGCAAATTCTCGGGCAAGGCCTATGAGACCTCGGGCGGCCTTCACGGCGTCGGCGTCAGTGTCGTCAACGCCCTGAGCGAACGGCTGGATGTCACCGTCTGGCGCGACGGCCACGAGTGGAAGCAGTCGTTCAGTCGCGGCCTGCCGCTGGGCCCGATCGAACGCGGCGTGACGTCGAAAAAGAAGGGCACGCTGATCCGCTTCCGGCCCGACGAGCAGATCTTCGGCACCGGGGCGGCCTTCCGGCCCGCACGCCTGTTCCGCATGGCCCGGTCCAAGGCCTATCTGTTCCGCGGCGTTGAGATCAAATGGACCTGCGCGCCCGAGCGCATCACCGACCACACCCCGGCCGAGGCGGTGTTCCACTTCCCCAACGGTCTGGCCGACGCCCTGGCCGAACGGGTCGGCGATCTCGAGACGGTGACCCCCGCCTTCGAAGGCCGGGTCGAGCGCAAGGGCGAGGCCGGGGCGGTCGAATGGGCCGTGACCTGGTCCCCGATCGGCTTCGGGGAATCCGACGGCTTCGTCGCCTCCTACTGCAACACCGTCTCGACGCCGGACGGCGGCACCCATGAGGCCGGTTTCCGCGCGGCGCTGGTCAAGGGGCTCAAGGCCTATGGCGAGCTGAGCAACGAGAAGCGCGCCACCCAGATCACGGCCGAAGACGTCATCGCCAATGCCGGGGCGATGATCTCGGTCTTTGTGCGCAACCCCGAATTCCAGGGCCAGACCAAGGACCGGCTGTCCTCACCCGATGCCCAGCGTCTCGTCGAACAACTGTTGCGCGATCCGCTGGATCACTGGCTGACCGAGAGTCCGAAACAGGCCAATACCCTGCTGGGCTTCGTCATCGACCGGGCCGAGGACCGGCTGCGCCGCCGCAAGGACAAGGAGGTCCAGCGAGCCCAGGCCACGCGCAAGCTGCGCCTGCCGGGCAAGCTGTCGGACTGTTCGCGTCAGTCGGCCAACGGCACTGAACTGTTCATCGTCGAGGGCGACTCGGCCGGCGGCTCAGCCAAACAGGCGCGCGACCGCACCACCCAGGCCATCCTGCCCCTGCGCGGCAAAATTTTGAATGTTGCGTCGGCCACCGCCGACAAGCTGCGCCAGAACATCGAACTGTCCGACCTTCAGCTGGCGCTGGGGGTGGTGACGGGACCGCGCTTCAACATCGATGACCTGCGCTATGAGCGGATCGTCATCATGACCGACGCCGACGTCGACGGGGCCCATATCGCGGCCCTGCTGATCACCTTCTTCTATCGCGCCATGCCCGAGGTCATCCGTCAGGGTCGCCTGTTCATGGCCCTGCCCCCGCTCTACCGCCTCAGCGCCGGAGCCCTGTCGGACTATGCCCGCGACGACGCCCACCGCGACGAACTGCTGGCCACGACCTTCAAGGGTCGCAAGGTCGAGATCGGCCGCTTCAAGGGTCTGGGCGAGATGATGGCCTCGCAGCTGAAGGAGACCACCATGGATCCGAAGAAGCGCACCCTGGCCCGCGTCACCCTGCCCGAGAGCGAGGACGACATCGAGGATCTGGTCGAGCGGCTGATGGGCAAGAAGGCCGACGCCCGCTTCCGCTTCATCCAGGACAATGCCCAGTTCGTCGTAGCCGACCTCGACGTCTAGACCGCCGGAGCGGCCACGGCCACGGCCGCCGACGGTGGCAGATGGGCCAGCTTCAGCCGCAGCTCGCGCCGCAGGAACCACAGGGCGATCAGCATGTGCAGGGCGACCGAGGCGGCGGACAGCCACCAGACGTGCTCCAGCCGCGCCCAGGGCTGGGTCGACAGCCAGATGGCGGGGACGGCGAAGGTGATCAGCCGCGACCCGCTGCCGAACAGGGCCGGACGGGTGTCGCCCAGCGCCTGAAACGTGCCCGAGGCGGTGAAGATCAGGCCGGTGGCCACGAAATTCAGCGAGATGATGCGCAGGAAGGTCGCGCCGATGTGGATCACCTCGGGGTCGCGGGCAAACAGGCCGATCAGGGTCTCGGCCTCGACCTGGCACAACAGGGTCAGGCAGATCATCAGGCCGGTGCTGATCAGGGCCGCCTGACGCACGGTCTCGCGCACGCGGTCGCCCCGTCCGGCCCCGAAATTCTGGCCGGCGACCGGGGCCACGGCGAACGAGACGGCCATGGCCGGCAGGAACACCGCCTGCATGACCCGGGTGCCGACGCCATAGCCGGCCTGGGCCTCGCTGCCGAAATGGCGGATCACCCCATAGACGACACCCGCCGTGACGAACATCAGCAGGAACTCGCCCGCCGACGGCAGGCCGATACCGATGATGCGGCGGCAGATGGCGAAATCCGGCCGCGGCAGGCGCAACGGGCCGACGATGACGGTCTGGACCCGGTTGAACACCCACAGGGCCCCGAGAAAGCCGACCACGGCCGCGATCGAACTGGCCAGTCCGGCCCCGAACACACCGAGCGGTATTCCGGTGCCCCAGCCGGCGATCAGTACCGGAGCCAGCAGGGCGTTGAGCACCACGGTGCCGGTCTGGATCAGCATGGTCGGCTTCACCACCCCGGCGGCGCGCAGGGCCGCGCCCATGGCGTTGGTCGGGAACATCAGGGCCAGAGCCGGAAGGAAGCCGTACAGATAGGCGGCCCCCTGCCCGGCCGTATCGGCATCGGCGGCCAGCAGGGCCAGACCCTGGCGCGCGAACAGATAGCCGCCGACCAGCGTCAGCACGGTCAGGATCAGGGCCAGGATCATCGACTGGTGATAGACGGCCTCGGCCTCTTCGGGCCGCTTGCCCCCTATGGCCCGGGCGATCAGCGACAGGGCCCCGACCGAGATCATCTGGGCAGCGGCCATGGACAGGAAGAAGCTGGTCCCCGCCAGGCCGACACCGGCGATCGCCGTCGGCCCAATGCCGGCGACGAAATACAGATCGATGAGGAAATAGGCGGTCTGGAACACCAGACCGATGCCGATGAAGGCGGCCATGGACAGCAGGCGACCGGTGATCGAACCGTGGGTCAGGTCTTGTTGCATCGGGTCTGTCCAGAAAGGTCGGACGCGAACTGTTCGTGCCGGACGATCGTGGATTTACCCGGGTAAAACAGGATCGTCAATATTACCCGGGTGATTTCATGAGATCGGTCGGGTGGGGCTAGAGCGAAATCGGTTGAGTTGGACGCAGTCCAACCCGGCTTAGATTTCGCTCCAGTTTGAATCTGGACCATTTTTTGGATTCAGGTCGATTCGACCTGAAACAAAAATGGTCTAGCGTCCTGCCTGCAGAACGTTCTGGACAGTGCGCCCCAGCGGGTCGCGCGAGCGCCAGGTCTCGCCGACCTCGGCTTCGATCAACGGGGTGCAGAAGCGGGGCAGCAGCATGCTCGGCCGCATCTGGCTGAGGCAGACACGGTCGCCGTCGACGGTCCAACGCGCCACCAGTTCCCGGCCGTCCGAAAAATGGGCCTGATAGGTGCCGTCCGGGTTGAACCAGTGCTTGACCCAGGCCCCGTCCGGGTAACGCGACACGACCGTATTGCCGAATGCGGTGTCGATCTCGGCCTGGGCGGCGGATGCGGCAAGGCAACCGGCCACGGTCATGGCAATGGCAATGGCAATGGCGAACAAGCGCATGGATAGAGCCCCACTTCCGTTCCGACAGGTCATTGTTAACGATTTGTCAGGACTTGCCAAGCGGATCGACAGTGTGCAGCGGCGGGCCGACCCGATTCGTTGAACGCAGCCAAAATGCGTGCAGGCGAGACCCCGCCTGAAAGACCAAATCCCCGGAATACTTGACTTGGACGCATGGGCTTCTATGTTCCGCCCTATCCGGAACAGGTCTGGCGAATCCGCGCCGCCCGCTCGCCCACTGAGGGGCGGTTCCGTGCATTTGCCGTCGCCCCACTCTCGTGGGTCGCCTTTTGTTCCCAAGGATTCATGACAGATTTCAATCAACTGGGCCTTTCGCCCACGACCCTGCAAGCGGTCGCTGATACCGGCTACACCACAGCCACCCCCATTCAGGCCCAGGCCATTCCGGTCGCCCTCGCCGGGCGTGACGTGCTGGGCATCGCCCAGACCGGCACCGGCAAGACGGCCGCCTTCACCCTGCCGCTGATCGATCGCCTGTCCAAGGGCCGGGCCCGGGCCCGGATGCCACGCGCCCTGGTGCTGGCTCCGACCCGCGAACTGGCCGACCAGGTCGCCTCCAGTTTCGAGAAATACGCCAAGGGCACCAAGCTGACCTGGGTGCTGCTGATCGGCGGCGTCTCCATGGGCGAGCAGGTCGCGGCCCTGAACAAGGGCGTCGACGTGCTGATCGCCACCCCGGGCCGGCTGCTCGACCTGTTCGAACGCGGCAAGATGTTGCTGACCGGCGTTGAGCTGATGGTCGTCGACGAAGCCGACCGCATGCTGGACATGGGCTTCATTCCCGACATCGAGCGCATCTTCAAATTGACGCCGCCGCGGCGCCAGACCCTGTTCTTCTCGGCCACCATGCCGCCGGAGATCACCCGGCTCACGACCCAGTTCCTGAAGGATCCGACCCGGATCGAGGCCTCACGTCCGGCCATGACCGCCGAAACCATCGCCCAGTATCTGGTGCGTGTCCCCAACAGCGACCCCAAGACCAAGCGCGCGGCGCTGCGGGCCCTGATCGGACGCGACGACGTCCGCAACGGCATCGTCTTCTGCAATCGCAAATCCGAAGTCGATGTGGTGGCCAAGTCGCTGAAACGGCACGGATTCGACGCCGCGCCGATCCACGGCGACCTGGACCAGTCGCTGCGCATGAAGACCCTGGCTGACTTCCGCTCGGGCGACCTGAAGATTCTGGTGGCCTCGGATGTCGCCGCCCGCGGCCTCGACATCCCCGACGTCAGCCACGTGTTCAACTACGACGTCTCGCATCACGCCGACGACTATGTGCACCGCATTGGCCGTACCGGCCGGGCCGGCAAGAAGGGCCAGACCTTCATGATCGTAACCCCCGGCGACGACAAGTCGCTGGATAAGGTCCTGAAACTGATCAAGATGGCCCCGGAAGAGCTGGTGCTGGATATCGACTTCGGCGGTAGCAAGGGCAGCTCGCCCCGGCGCGACGAGAGCCGCCCCGGCCGCGGACGCAGCGAAGGTGGCAGCTCACGTGCCCCCCGTGCCAGGGCCGCCGACAAGGCCGTGGAAGCGCCAGCTCCGAAAGCCGTCGTCGCAGCTGCCGAACCCGTTCCCGCGACCGCAACCGACACGTCCGAAGACGCACCACGTCGCGCCCGCAGCCGCCGCACCCCGCGCAAGGCTGCAGTCGAGACTCCGACCGCTCCCGTGACAGTTGCGGCCCCGGAACCCGTGGCCGAAACTTCGTCAGTACCGACGCCGCCCAGACCGTCGCGACCGATACCTGAACCCCGTCTGCGTCAGGCTGACCGTGGGGCCGGTGCCAGCACACCTTCGGATGACCGGTCGAACCCGGGCAAGCCGTTCGGCGAGTCTGCCGTCCCGGCCTTCCTGCGTCGGAGCTCAATGATCAAGGGTTGAAACGGCTTCCCCGGACCAAATTATTCTTACGGTTTAACTCGGCGTTACGGATCATCGGCCTAGCTTCCCCCCCGACATGGCTGCGCTGAAATGTGCGTCGGGAGAAGAGAATGACGACAAAGGTCGACACCGTACTTCGGGGCCCGGATTCCTATTCGCTGGCACGACGTGCCATCGAGGAGATGGAATCCGCCGGAGTCTGGCCGACCCCCGTCAATTTCGAACTCTGGCTGCACTATCTCGACAATCCGGGAAGCGCGCTTTCGGACGAGATCCGACGCCTGCTGGCGGCAAGAGAACCGTTCAGCGACGCCACATCGGAATTGCTGGCAACAGAACACCTGCCCCGTGGCCAGTTGACGGAACAGATCCGCGACGCCGGACGTGTCCTCGACAATGAACTGAGCAGTGTTGCCGAAGCGATTTCCGACGCCCACAAATCCAGCGTCGCCTATGGAGTCACCCTGGCCGACGCGTCGCAATCGATGGAGACGTCTGGCGATCCGGCTCAACTGAAGGTGCTGGTGTCCGGCCTTTCGACCGCCACGAAACGGGTCAAGCTTCAGAATGCCAGCCTCGAGAAACGGCTGGAGACCTCGACCCAGGAGGTTGTCCGGCTGCGTGAGCACCTCGAGCAGGTCCGGCGCGACGCCATGACCGACGCCCTGACCAATCTCGCCAACCGCAAGGCCTTCGACGAATACCTTGAAAGCGCCTGCACCCAGGCCAGGAACACCGGTGGCAGCCTGGCCCTGGCCGTGATCGACATCGACCATTTCAAGCGGTTCAATGACACCTGGGGGCATCAGACCGGTGACCAGGTCTTGCGCTATGTCGCCAGCGTCATGGCCCGTATCGCGAGTGAACCCCGTTTCGCCGCCCGCTACGGCGGCGAGGAGTTCACCATAATCTTCCCGGCCGAAGCGATCGACTCCGTAGAGGCCGCGCTGGAAGACATTCGCAAGGAAATTGGATCCCGGGGCCTGCGTCGACGGTCGACCAACGACGAACTGGGCGCTGTGACCATTTCCATCGGCGTCGCCGAGCTGAGCGAGGGCGAGAAGGCCACGGCCCTGCTGGAACGCGCCGATAGTGCCCTGTATGCGTCCAAGCACGGTGGCCGGAACCGGTTGACCCGGGCCGAGACCCTCGACCGGGCCGCCGCCTGAAGCCTTCAGGCACCGAATGGCCGCGCGATCGCGCCTGACGATGCCATAGTCGCCCGATGCGCAACTTCAGCTTCAGTCTCGCCTACTGGACCCTGTCCATCCTCTATACGGTCGCGGCCGCCTTCGCCGCCCTGTCACCGGGACGTGGCGCGACCCGCTGGATCATTCGCGGCTATGTGAAACGGATGGTGCAGGCCATGCGGATCTTCGCCGGGATCCGCATTGAGGCGCGTGGCCGCGAACGCCTTCCGGCCGGGGCCTTCATCATCGCCTCGAAACACCAGTCGTGGGGCGACGGCTTCGCCACCTATGACCAGTTCGACGACCTGGCCTTCGTCACCGGTGACCACCTGGAGAAATTCCCGCTGCTGGGCACGGTGCTGCGCAAGCTGGGGGCGATCGTGGTCAACAATTGCGGCGGTGACGAAGCCCGAAAAGCCTTGAGCCAGCGCGCCGCTGACGCCCACGCCCAGGGCCGGCGCATCCTGATCTATCCCGAGGGCAATCTGGCCAGGGTCGGTGAGAAATTCCGTTATCGCACCGGCGTCTGGCACATGTATCGCGACTTCGACATGCCGGTGGTGCCGCTGGCCAGCAATCTGGGCCTGTTCTGGCCACAGGAGGCCTATGCCAAGACCCCGGGCACGGCGACGCTGGAGTTCCTCGACCCCATCCCCACCGGCCTGCCGCGTGAGGAATTTCTGGCGCGACTGGAGGCGGCGGTCGAGGATCGCACCGCGGAACTGATCGCCGAAGCGACGGGCAAACCGGTCACGCCGGCCGTACGGGTGCTGGCCCCCGACGAGATCGCCCGGGCGGCGCGAACACCGTCGGAATCCGCCTAGGTCTTCGGTTTGCGGGGCTTTTTCGTCGCGGCCTTGCGCACTGCCGCGGCGATCGAGGTTCGGGCCCAGCGTACGGCCTCATCGGTGTCGTCCGACGCCGAATCCGGCAGACTCCAGTAGGTCATCGCCATGGTTCGCCCGTCCCTGGACGAATAGGTGAACTGGCGCGCGCCCGCCTCGCGCAGGGCCGGTTCGTTCTCCCCGTCTGCCTTGAGCCAGACCACACCGTCATCCAGCAGGGCGAAGATCAGGCCGCCGGAATAGACCGCGGCAGCCCCGAACATCGGCTTGATCTCCAGCGGTCCCAGGGCGGCGAAATGCTCGTACACCCATTCCCCGAAGGTCCGGTCATAGGCCATGGGTCAGTCCTCGAGGGCTGTGACCGGTATGATGGTGACGCTCTCGCCACAGCCGCAGGCGTCGGTCTGGTTCGGATTACGGAACACGAATTTCGACGACAGGGTCGTGGTCTCGAAATCGATCTCGGAGCCGATCAGGAACAGGATGGCCTTGGGGTCGATCAGAATGGTGACCCCCTTGTCCTCGACCACCTCGTCGAGGGGCGCGATCGTCTCGGCATAGGCGAAGGTATATTCCTGACCGGCGCAGCCACCGTTCTTGACCCCGACGCGCAGGCCGACATAGGGCGTCTCGGCCCCGTCCGTCCTGGGTTTGGCCATGATGTCGCGCACGCGCGCGGCCGCCGCCTCCGTCAGGTTGACGGCCTTGGGGCGCGGACGGCGCGGGCGCGGGGTGGTCTGAAGTTCGGTCAATGGTTGATCCTCAGAACATGTTCAGGGCCAGCTTGGCCTCGTCACTCATCTTGGACGGATCCCACGGCGGGTCGAACACCAGACTGGCGCGCGCCGATTTGATGCCGGGCACCGTCATCACCGCATCCTCGACCCAGCCCGGCATCTCGCCGGCGACCGGGCAGCCGGGCGCGGTCAGGGTCATGTCGATCAACACGTCCTTGTCGTCGGAAACGTCGACCTTGTAGATCAGGCCCAGCTCATAGATGTCGACCGGGATCTCGGGATCGAACACCGTCTTCATCGCGGTGATCAGGTCGTCCGTCAGCTTGTCCAGCTCGACCTGCGACAGGGCGCTCTTCTTCGGCTCGTCCCAGGACTCGGCGAAGGTGCTGCTGGTGGTGATGGTTCCGTCGTCCATTTTATCCGTCATACAAAGAACTCGCGCGCCCTGATCAGCGCATCGACGAAGGCATCGGCGTCCTCCGTCGTATTATATAGGGCGAAACTGGCCCGGGCGCTCGACATGAGGCCGAACCTTTTCGCCAGCGGCTCGGCGCAGTGCAGCCCGGCGCGCACCGCCACACCGTAGCGATCCATGATCTGGGCCACGTCATGGGCATGGGCGTCGGCCACGGTGAAGGTCAGAATCGCCCCCTTCCCTTCGGCCGTGCCGATGATCCGCAGCCAGTTGAATTCGGCCAGCCGGTCGCGGGCGTGGGCGTACAGGGCGGCTTCGTGCGCGGCGATCGCGGCCCGGTCGAACTCGGACAGCCAGTCCAGCGCCGCCCCCAGGCCGATGGCCTCGATGATCGGCGGGGTCCCGGCCTCGAACCGGTGCGGCACGCCGGCATAGGTGACCCGGTCCTGTTCGACCGTGGCGATCATCTCGCCCCCGCCCTGATACGGCGGCAGGGCCTCCAGCGCCGCGCGCTTGCCGTACAGCCCACCGATGCCGGTCGGGCCGTACAGCTTGTGGCCGGTGAAGACATAGAAGTCGGCGTCCAGCGCCTGCACGTCGGGCGCGCAGTGCACCGCCCCCTGACAGCCGTCGACCAGCACCAGCGCCCCGGCCGCATGGGCCAGGTCGGCCACGGCCCGCACATCATTCACCGTACCCAGCACGTTCGACATATGGGTGACGGCCACCAGCCGGGTGCGCGGCCCGATCAGGGCGGCCAGCGCCGCCATATCCAGCGATCCGTCGTCCCGCACCGGGGCCCATTTCAGCACCGCCCCGAAGCGCTCGCGCAGCATATGCCAGGGCACGATATTGGCGTGGTGCTCCATCTCGGTGACGATGATCTCGTCGCCCGGCTTGATCGACTGGCCCAGTCCGGCGGCGACCAGATTGATGGCCTCGGTGCCGCCCTTGGTCCAGACGATCTGCTCGGGGCTTTCGGCGTTCAGGAACCGCGCCACGATCTCGCGCGCGCCTTCAAACGCCTCGGTGGTCTCATTGGCCAGGGTGTGCAGGCCGCGATGGACGTTGGCGTAATGCCCTTCCATCAGTCCGGTCATCGCGGCGATCACCGCGCGCGGCTTCTGGGCCGACGCCGCCGAGTCCAGATAGACCAGCGGCTTGCCGTTGACCTGTCGCGACAGGATCGGGAACTGCGCCCGGGCGGCCATCACATCAAAGCCCTTCCCCCTTGATGGGGGAAGGGTTGGGTTGGGGGTGACGGCGCCAGCCGTGTGAGCACGGTCGACAGGGTCACCCCCACTCCCGGCCTCTCCCCCATCAAGGGGGAGAGGAGATGAATTCGCATCCATCACAACCGCTCCGTCAACCATTGATTAACCAGATCCCGCACCGCCTCGGGCTCGATCCGGTCGGTTACCTCGCGCAGGAAAGCCTCGGTCAGCAGGGCGCGCGCCTCATCGATCGGCAGGCCGCGCTGCTGCAGATAGAACAGGGCCGCCTCGTCCAGATTGCCGACGGTATTGCCGTGGGCGCACTGCACGTCGTCAGCATAGATCTGCAGTTCCGGCTTGGCGTCGACCTCGGCCCGTTCGCCCAGGATCAGGGCGTGGTGGCCCATCCGCGCGTCGGTGCCATCGGCTCCGCGTTCGACGATGATCTTGCCCTGGAAGACGCCGCGGGCCGTGTCGCGCACCACCCCTTTGGTCAGCTGAGAGGTCAGGCCGTTCGGCCCGACATGATCGACCACAGTCGTCTGGTCGGACTGGCGGCCGGCGGACAGCAGATACAGGCCGTCCAGCCGCACATCGGCCCCGTGGCCATCATGGATCAGTTGGGTCTCCAGCCGCTGCAGCCGGGCTCCGGTGGTGAGGACGGTCTGGCGATAGACGGCCCCCTCCCCGACATTGACCGTGGCCTCGGTGATCGAAACCGCATCCTCCGGCTCGTCGACCAGCACCACCCGCGTGACACTGGCCCCGGCGGCAACGTCGATGGTCAGGCGGTTGTGGGCGGCATAGGCCGAGCCCCGCCCCTCATGGCTCTCGAGGATCAGCAGAGTCGCGCCCGGCCGCACGGCGATCCGCACGGCCGTCGAATGGCCGGTGCCGGTCGCGTCCGAAACGAAACGCAGACGCAGCGTCTTGTCGCCCCGGGCCACATAGGCGTCCGCCCCCACGGCCCGGCCGTTGGCGAAGGCGATGCCGTCACCGGCCAGGGCAAAGAAGGGTCCGCCCCCGGGAATCGATCCCGGCGGTGACGGCGGCGGCGCATCGCGCAGCCAGCGCTTCAGGTCAGTATATTTCCACGCCTCGACCCGCTTCGAGGGGAAGGTGGAAGCGTCGTTCAGATCGATCGCCACACTCATGTCCTTCCCCCGACAACAGCGCGCCTTCCCCCTTCACGGGGGAAGGTGGCTCGCGCAGCGAGACGGATGGGGGCTGCCGGATGCGGGCTTGATCCGTCGAACGGTGGCGCAAACAGAGCCCCCATCCGAGCGGCTCCGCCGCCCACCTTCCCCCGTGAAGGGGGAAGAACGTCGAGAGCGGGGCTCACGCCGCCTCCGCTGCGTATTTGTCGTAGCCTTCCGCCTCCAGCTTGTGCGCCAGCTCCGGGCCGCCCGAGGCGACGATGGCCCCGTCGACCAGCACATGCACCCGGTCAGGTTTGATGTAGTCGAGCAGCCGCTGATAGTGGGTGATGACCAGCATGGTCCGGTCGGGCGAGCGCATCGCATTGACCCCCTCCGACACGATGCGCAGCGCATCGATGTCGAGGCCGGAATCGGTCTCGTCGAGGATCAGCAGCGACGGCTCCAGCAGGGCCATCTGCAGGATCTCCATCCGCTTCTTCTCGCCGCCCGAGAAGCCGACGTTCAAAGGCCGCTTCAGCATGTCGAAATCCATCTTCAGCGCCGCCGCAGCCGTCCGCACCAGTTTCAGAAAGGCCGGAGCCGAGACCTCGTCCTCGCCCCGGGCGCGCTTCTGGGCGTTCAACGCCGTGCGCACAAAGGTCAGGGCCGGCACGCCGGGAATCTCGATCGGATACTGGAACGACAGAAACACGCCTTTGGCCGCGCGGTCGGCGGGTTCGAGCGCCAGCAGGTCCTCGCCCTTCCAGGTGACGGAGCCTTGCGTCGCCTCATAGCCGGGCCGCCCGGCCACGGCATAGCCCAGCGTCGACTTCCCGGCCCCGTTCGGCCCCATGACGGCGTGGACCTCACCGGCGGGAACGTCGAGCGTCAGGCCCTTGAGGATGGCTTTGTCACCGATGGCGACGTGGAGGTTTTGGATGGAGAGCATCAGAAGTCCGAATTCGTAGAAGGCAGGTACCAGGCCTGCGGAAGTTTATTGAAGCCGATCACAGAACGAACGCGACCGCCGCTTTTCACCGACACCAACCGCCAGCGCGGTCCGTCAGGAAATCCGTACCAATCACTTTCGAGGATCAGCCAGACGCCCTTCCCCCGACTAGCGACGGCCGCCAAGCTATTGCCCAATCTTGAAAGCCGGCGGTGACTTGAGACCCATGATCGTTCGTCGGGTTCAGGCGAGCGCCACTTTGGTCTGACCAACACACGCGGTCCGAGTCGGACGATGTCGATCGTGCTCAAAAACAACGAGCCGGTGAACCAACCTGTCATCCCGACTTTTCTTGCGGTGTCGCTCATCCGAGGCTCCCCTCAAGGCGGACCGCCTCCCTAATTCCCGTCATCCTCGGGCTTGTCCCGAGGACCCATTTGTCAGCAGACGCGGAGGTCAGATCGTGACCAATCAGTGCCCGAACGGCACTCCGACCGGCTGTGCCCCCGTGCGATGGGTCCTCGGGACAAGCCCGAGGATGACGGGGGGTGGGGGCGGTGCAAGAGTACGCTACTCGTCCGTCGGCCCGTGTTTCCAGACCGGCGGCCGATCCCGCTGCAGCGACAGGTCGTCCCAGTGCGGATTGTTCCGCTCGATCAGATTGATCTTCCAGTCGCGCAGATAGCGTTTGAGCGATTTCTCGCGCTGAATGGCGTCGGTCATCGACGCAAAGATCTCGAACCAGACCAGCCGCTTCAGCCCGTTCTCGCTGGTAAAGCCCGGGAAAGTCCCGTCGCGGTGCTGCTGCACACGCTGATACAGATTGCTGGTCACGCCGGCGTACAGCGTGCCGTACGGCCCGTTGGTCAGGATGTAGACGGCGATCAGGACGCGCTCTCTGCCCATGGGTCAGAATGTGCGGCACGATGGGTCCTCGGGACAAGCCCGAGGATGGCGGGATAGGGAGGTCAGCCAACGGAGCCCTCCAGCGAGATCGCCACCAGCTTCTGGGCCTCGACGGCGAACTCCATCGGCAGCTTCTGCATCACGTCGCGGACGAAGCCGTTGACCAGCAGGGCCACGGCCTCTTCCTGCGACAGGCCACGCTGTTGGGCGTAGAACATCTGGTCGTCGGACAGGCGTGTCGTCGTCGCCTCATGCTCCAGCTGGGCCGAGCCGTTGCGCGCCTCGATATAGGGCACGGTATGGCTGCCGCAGTCCTTGCCGATCAGCAGGCTGTCGCACTGGGTGAAATTGCGCACCCCGGTCGCCTTCGGATGCACCGAGACCAGACCGCGATAGGTCGAGTCCGACTGGCCGGCAGAGACCGCCTTGGCGATGATCCGGCTCTTCGAATTCTTGCCCAGATGGATCATCTTGGTGCCGGTGTCGGCCTGCTGATGCCCGTTGGTGATGGCGATCGAATAGAATTCGCCCGAGCTGTCCTCGCCCTTCAGGATGCAGGACGGGTATTTCCACGTCACCGCCGACCCGGTCTCAACCTGGGTCCAGCTGACCTTCGAGCGATCGCCGCGGCAGTCAGCCCGCTTGGTGACGAAATTGTAGATGCCGCCCCTGCCCTCGGCGTCGCCGGGGTACCAGTTCTGCACCGTCGAATATTTGATCTCGGCGTCGTCCAGCACCACCAGTTCGACCACGGCGGCGTGCAGCTGGTTCTCGTCACGCATCGGGGCGGTGCAGCCCTCCAGATACGAACAATAGGCCCCCTTGTCGGCGATGATCAGTGTCCGCTCGAACTGGCCGGTGTTCGAGGCATTGATGCGGAAATAGGTCGACAGCTCCATCGGGCAGCGCACGCCCGGCGGGATGTAGACGAACGACCCGTCCGAAAAGACCGCGCTGTTCAGGGCGGCGAAATAGTTGTCCGACACCGGCACGACCGAGCCCAGATACTGGCGCACCAGATCGGGGTATTCGCGCAGGGCCTCGCTGATCGGCATGAAGATGACGCCGACCTTGGCCAGTTCGGCCTTGAAGGTGGTGACGACCGACACGCTGTCGAACACGGCGTCGACGGCGTATTTCGGCGCGCCCTCGACCCCGGCCAGCACCGCCTGCTCGCCCAGCGGAATGCCCAGCTTGGCGTAAACGGCGAGGATTTCGGGATCGACCTCGTCGAGGCTCTTGGGTCCGTCCTTCTTCTTCGGCGCGGCGTAGTAGAACAGCTCCTGATAGTCGACCGGCGTGTATTTGACCGACGACCAGGTCGGCTCTTCCATCGCCAGCCAGCGCTCATAGGCGGCCAGACGCCATTCCAGCATCCATTCCGGCTCGCCCTTCTTCTCGGAGATGAAGCGCACGATGTCGGCGCTCAGCCCCTTGGGCGCGTATTCGGTCTCGATGTCCGAGGTGAAGCCGTGCTCGTATTTCTCGAGAGCGGCGACGGCATCGATGGTTTTCTGAACAGCGGCCATGGCTCAGGCGGTTTCCTTCGCGCGTTCGCTCTGGCGGGCCCGGTATTTGGCATAGGCGGCGACCCACAGGTCGGCGAAACGCTGCCAGTCGGCTTCGGTCGTACCCCAGCCGCCGGAAACGCGCACGCCACCGGTTTCCAGATGATGCAGGCCCATGGCCGAGACGGCCTTGGACGGCTTGGTCTTGCCCGACGAACAGGCCGATCCGGCCGAGACCATCACCCCCTGCAGATCGAGGGTGATCAGCTGCTGCGGGCTGTCCCAGTCGCTGACCGCCATAAACAATGTGTTGGGCAGGCGCTCGGCCCCGGCCCCCAGCACCGTGGCCCCGGCAGCGGTGACGGCGGCAGCGGCCGCGTCGCGCCAGGCGGCGTGGCTCATGATCTCGGTCAGGTCGCGTGCGGCGCAGACAGCAGACTCACCGAAGCCGGCGATGCCCGGGGTGTTCTCGGTGCCGGCGCGCAGACCGCGCTCCTGGCTGGAGCCGTGCACCATGCGTACGACGGCCACACCCTCGCGTGAGATCAGGGCCCCGACGCCCTGCGGCCCGCCCAGCTTATGGCCGGACAGGGTCAGGGTGTCGGCGTCCAGTGCCGTCATATCGACCGGGATCTTGCCCGCCGACTGGATGGCATCAACATGCATCCAGCCCCCGGCGGCATGGACCAGACGCGCGGCCTCGGCGATCGGCTGGATCACGCCGGTCTCGTTATTGGCGTGGTGGACGGCGACCACGGCGCGACCCGGCCGCTGCAGGGCCTCGGCCAGCCAGACCAGATCGATGACCCCCTGATCGTCGACCGGCAGGATCTCGACCGGACGACCGAGGGTCAGGGCCGTCTCGGCGACACAGGGATGTTCGGTGGCGCTGACGATCAGCCGCTCGCAACCGGCGGCCAGCGCACTGACCAGCGCCTGTCCATTGGACTCGGTCCCGCCCGAGGAGAAGACCACGGCGGTCGCATCGACCCCGACCAGATCGGCGATCTGGGCCCGGGCCGTCTCGATGCGGGCACGGGCGCGACGGCCGGCGGCATGGACGGCATTCGGGTTGCCGTTGTCAGCCAGGGCTGCAGCCATGATGGCCTGAACCTCGGGGCGCACGAGGCCTGACGCGTTATAGTCCAGATAGATCGCGCTCACGCCGCCGCTCCAACATTGTCGTCTCCGGCTGCGCGTCGTCGCGCACCCGTTCTGTTCAGCACCACGTCTTCCAGCGATACCCGCGCCAGATAGCGGTGAATCTCGTCGCCGAGGTCGGCCCACAGATTGTGGGTGATGCAGCGTTCCCCGGCCTGCATACAGCCGCGCTTCGCCATCTGACCGGTACAGCGGATGGCGCGAATCGGTTCGTCGACGGCAATGACGATCTCGGCCACCACCGTCTCATGGGCCCCCTTGGCCAGGCGATAGCCGCCGCCGGGGCCGCGCACACTGTTGACCAGACCGCTTTTGCGCAGCCGCGCGAACAGCTGTTCGAGGTAGCTGAGAGAGATCTCCTGCCGCGTGGCGATCTCGGACAGGGAGACCGCGCGATCGCCGCCGTTGCGGGCCAGATCGGCCATCGCCATCACTGCATATCGTCCCTTGGTCGACAGACGCATCGTGAAACCTCAAAAATCGCGCGCTTTTCAGGGCTGCTGTGCTAGAACCCGCGCCTTCAAGAAGGCTGCAACGCGCCCGGCGGACATAGAAAGTCCTACTAGCGCGGTCAAGTATTACGCAGCTGCGAAACGACAGTTGAACGGATTTTTCGAGCCCCCATGCCTGAAGTCATCCTGCCCGGCGCCTCCGGCCGTATCGAAGCCCGCTATTCCCCCGGCAAGCGCCCGAACGCCCCCATCGCCCTGATCCTGCACCCGCACCCCAAGGCGGGCGGGCATATGAACAACCCGGTGACGGTCACCCTGTACCAGCTGTTCCAGAAACGCGGCTTCGCGACGCTGCGCTACAACAGCCGCGGCGTGGGCAAGTCGCAGGGCGAGTTCGATTCCGGCATCGGTGAGCTGGCCGACGCCGCCACGGCGCTGGACTGGCTGCAGTCGAACAACCCGGCCGCCACCCAGACCTGGGTCGCCGGCTACCAGTTCGGAGCCTATATCGGCATGCAGCTGCTGATGCGCCGCCCCGAGACGGACGGCTTCATCTCGGTGTCGCCGCCCTCGAACATGTACGACTTCAGCTTCCTCGCCCCCTGCCCGGCCTCGGGCCTGTTCCTGCACGGCACCAACGACACCGTCGTGCCGCCGGTCGAGGTCGAGCGCGTGGTCAACAAGCTGCGGACCCAAAAGGGCATCGTCATCGACTATGAGCTGGAAGACGGCGCGAGCCATTTCTGGCAGGACCATATCGACGCCGTCGACCGCCGCGTCGGCCTCTATCTCGACAAGCGCCTCGAAGAACGCCCGGCGTAAGACTCCCTCTCCCGGCGGGAGAGGGGCGATCAATACAGCAGATACGGCTTCCGCCCCGCCACCCATGCCGCCTCATCCGGCACCGTCAGCGCATCCAGCTCGTCCGGCGTCGCATCGGCCCGGTCGACCCATTCGCGCAGCCCCGGCCCGCCGTTGATCACATCGATGGCCAGCTTGCCGAACGCGTATTCGTAGGGGAAGTCACGCCACAGGTCGTAGTCGGGATACAGCCGCCGGATCGCCTTGAAGCCCAGCGCCTGAACCCGCCACGGCTGGAAGGCCGCATGGTCATAGGCCGGGTCGTCGACATGGATCTGCACCCCGCTGCACAGCTGGCCGACGTGTTTGTGGAAGGTCGGCTCGAACCAGCAGTCGCGCAGCCGGCAGCCCTTCAGCCACTGCGGCGCGAACGCCTGCATTTCGGCGATGACGGCCCGGGCGTCGATGTCGGGGGCCCCGAACAGTTCCAGCGGCCGGGTCGTGCCCCGTCCCTCCGACAGGGTCGTGCCCTCCAGCATCACCGTCCCGGCATAGGCCCGGGCCATCGACAGGTTCGGCGCATTGGGGCTGGGATTGATCCAGCTGCGCTCGCCCGAGGGCCAGCCGAAGCCGGGCCCCTGCTCCGGCTGCCAGCCCTCCATCGCGATGACGCGATAGTCGACGTCCAGTTTGAAGTGATCGATGAACCAGTGGCCCAGCTCGCCCAGGGTCAGGCCGTGCCGCATCGGCATCGGCCCGGCCCCGACGAAACTCTCCCAGCCCGGCAACAGGGTCAGCCCCTCGACCGGGCGCCCGGCCGGGTTGGGCCGGTCCAGCACCCAGACCGTCTTGCCGTGTTTGGCCGCCGCCTCCAGCACATAGAGCAGGGTCGTGACATAGGTGTAGATGCGACAGCCCAGGTCCTGCAGATCGACCAGCATCACGTCAAAGGTCTGCATCGCGGCGTCGGTCGGCCGCCGCACCTCGCCGTACAGGCTGAACACCGGAAAGCCGTGTACCGGATCGGTGAAGTCCGGGGACTCCATCATATTGTCCTGCAGGTCGCCACGCATGCCGTGCTGCGGCCCGAACGCCGCCGTGATCGTCAGGTCAGGACAGGCCGTCAGCGCGTCGATCGCATGGGTCAGGTCGGCCGTGACCGAGGCCGGATGCGCCAGCAGGGCCACGCGGCGACCCTTCAGGGGCGCGCGCAGCGCGGGATCGGACAGCAGGCGGTCGAGGCCGAATTTCATGCGGGCTCCGGAGGCGGCAGGGTCAGGGTAAAGGAGTCGGGATGGTGAAAGTCCGGCTTGGCCGACGGATGGGTCAGGGCCCAATAGGCGATGCCGCCGTCGGCGTCTTCAACGACTGCCGACAGACCGACGGACCAGGACATGGCGGGATCGAGGTCGTCCAGACGAAGAATCGCGGTCAGAGCCAGATGATCGTCATCCGATGCCCGCAGGACGGACTCGCTTGCCACCCCGTCCGGCGAGGTTCGGCCCTGCCGGTAGTCGTCAAAGCCATAGACGGCCCATGCGCCCGACGGGGACAGATTGACCTCATGATAGCCGGGCCCGGCACCCGTGCGGATGAAGGCCTCAAAACAGGTGTGCCGCCACAGGTCGTCCGCCCGGCCGGGGACTGTCGGGCCGGGCACAAGCACCCTGAACAAATCGCCGGTCAGGACATAGTCCAGCGCCAGCACCGACGGCTCGGGCCGGAAGACGCTGACCGTCAGCCGCGTCACCGGCCCTGTGGCCCCGGCGGGATGGCAGATCAGCTCGTGAAGGGGCCCCGGCGCACCGGTGGTTCGCGCTTGCATAGGCTCGTGCTACACGCCCTCCTCTCTTCAGGCAAAGCCGTTCCCGATGACTGATCCCGTGTTCAAATCCGACTTCCTCAGCACGCTGCAGGCGCGCGGCTATATCCATCAGGTCACCCACCCGGTCGAGCTGGACGCGGCAGCCGCCGAAGGGATCGTCACCGGCTATATCGGCTTCGACGCCACGGCCCCCAGCCTGCACGTCGGCAGCCTGATCCAGATCATGATGCTGCGCCGTCTGCAGCAGGCCGGTGGCAAGCCGATCGTCATCATCGGTGGCGGCACCACCAAGGTCGGCGACCCGACCGGCAAGGACACCTCGCGCCCGCAACTGACCGAGGCCGATATCGCCGCCAACATCGCCTCGATCCGCACGGTGTTTGAGACCTTCCTGACCTTCGGCGACGGCCCGACCGACGCCATCATGATCGACAATGACGAATGGCTGTCCAAATACGGCTACATCGAATTCCTGCGCGACTACGGCACCCATTTCACCGTCAACCGGATGCTGGCCTTCGACTCGGTGAAACTGCGGCTCGAGCGCGAGCAGCCGATGACCTTCCTCGAGTTCAACTACATGCTGATGCAGTCGGTCGACTTCCTCGAGCTGAACCGCCGCTACGGCTGCACCCTGCAGATGGGCGGGTCGGACCAGTGGGGCAATATCGTCTCGGGCGTCGATCTGGTGCGCCGCGTCGACCACAAGGCCGCCTTCGGCCTGACCACGCCGCTGCTGACCACGGCCTCGGGCGGCAAGATGGGCAAGACGGCCCAGGGCGCGGTCTGGCTCAACGCCGAACAGCTCAGCCCTTACGAATACTGGCAGTTCTGGCGCAACGCCGACGACGCCGACGTCGGCCGGTTCCTGCGCCTGTTCACCGACCTGCCGCTGGACGAGGTCGCCGCACTCGAGGCCCTCGACGGGGCCGCCATCAACGACGCCAAAAAGTCCCTCGCCGACGCCGCCACCACCATGCTGCACGGGGCCGACGCTGCCGCCCATGCGCGCGGGGCCGCCGAGGCGGCCTTCGAGCAGGGCAAACTCAGCGTCGACCTGCCGACCGTCGAGCTACCGCGCGACGAGGTGATCGGGGCCATGATCGCCGCCGTCACCACCCGGGCCGGTCTCAGCACCTCCAACGGCGAGGCCCGGCGTCTGGCCCAGGGCGGCGGCCTGCGCCTGAATGATGTGGTCGTCGCCGACGGGGCCCAGCTGATCACCGAGGCCGACGTCAATGCCGATGGCGTGTTCAAACTGGCCGCCGGCAAGAAGAAGATCGTTCTCGTTCGCCCTGTCTGAGGAATGCTGATGACTCTCGAAACCGGTGACAAGGCCCCCGCCTTCGACATGGCCACGGATGGCGGTGGACGCGCCCGTCTGTCGGACTTCGCCGGCAAGACCGTGGTCCTGTATTTCTATCCCAAGGCCGACACCCCCGGCTGCACGACCGAGGGCCAGGACTTTTCAGCCCTCTCGGCCGAGTCCGCCGCGGCGAATGCCGTGGTCATCGGCGTATCCCGCGACCCGGTGAAGAAGCTGGACCGGTTCAAGGCCAAATACGACCTGAAAGTCATCCTCGGGTCGGACGAAGACGGCACCGTCTGCGAGGCCTTCGGCACATGGGTCCAGAAGAAGCTGTACGGTCGCGAATATATGGGCATCGAGCGGGCCACCTTCCTGATCGACGGTCAGGGCATGATCCGCCAGATCTGGCACAAGGTGTCCGTCAAGGGTCACGCCGCGGCGGTCCTTGAAGTCATAAGTTCTCTCTAGGGTAGTGATCGCACGCCAATTTCTATCAAAAGCAAGTTGATCCCAGATTCGCCTTTTCTCCCGCTGGGCGAATTTCGGCGTCTATATCGGCGATATTCGCGTGAATCCTTGCTTCCGTGGTTAACAATGGGTGAATCGTCTTGATACCCGCGTCTTAGTTGCCGCATATGTCCCACCGAGCTGTGGGGGCATCGTGTATGAATGACGCAGAGACTGTCAGAAAACGTTCACTGATCGAGCGGTGGTTTCCGGTCCGCTATCTGTATCTCCGCAACGGGGATGATGTTCGCGCCTGTGCCCTGGGCAGTGGCCGGCAGTGCATGATCGCCGTCGTCGCCGTGCTCTTTTCCGGCTGGACCCTGATCGCTTCCGGCGGGCTGATCCTGGATCTGGTGACCAATGCGCGCGCCGATGAGGCCGTGATCCGGGCCCGTGCCTCGTCTGAACGGGTCAATGCCGACCTTCAGGCCCGGCTGGATACGGCCGTGGTGCGAATGAGCGCGACGACCGGTTCGCTGGACGACATGGCCCTGATGGTCGAGCGACGCCACGCCGCCCTGACCACTGTCATGAGCATGTTCCGCGGCGTTGACGGCGCGGAAACGGCGCTGCGTCCGGCCCTGCCCCAGCATTCGGCGACCCAGACCCCCCTGCGCCGTATTCTGGCCGTCCGGCTGGACCAGGAACGTCTGATCGCCCGCGCCGAGGCCGTGGCCCAGACCCGGGCCGAGCGTCTGCGTCTGGCCTTCCGTCTGGCCGGTCTCAATCCGGCGGCCTATTCCGCCAGCGGCCCGGGACTGGGCGGTCCCCTGGTCGAGGCCAGTGACCCGAAAGCTCTGGCCGCCGTGCTGGATGTGGATGAAGCCTTTGCGGTTCGTATCCGCCATGCCGCCGACAATCTGTCCGACATGCGTCGCCTCGCCGACGCTGCCGAGGGTCTGCCGTTCCGGCGCCCGACCCAGGCCCGGACCACCTCGAGCTTTGGCGTGCGCTTCGATCCTTTCAACCACCATCCCGCCCTGCATCAGGGTCAGGACTTCGCTGCGCCGCTGAACACCCCGATTTACGCGACCGCACCGGGGACTGTTTCTTTTGTTGGTGTTCGTTCAGGGTATGGCAACACCGTTGAGATAGACCATGGACGCGGTTTCAAGACGCGCTTTGCTCATCTCAACTCAACGGCCGTTCGCCCCGGCCAGCAGATTGCGCTCGGCCAGCGCATCGGTGCCATGGGGACGACCGGTCGCTCTACGGGCGTTCATCTGCATTACGAAGTCTGGATGAATGGCCGCCCCCAGAACCCCGCTCGCTTTATGAAAGCTGGAGACCAACTTGTTCAACAAGACTAAAACCCCCGCTCCGTCGCCGCAGACCCGTCCCGCGGCCACCCCCGCCATTCCGCCCCTGCCGGACATGCCCGCAGCCGGTACAGCCAGCGCAAGCGCAGCGGCCACGTCGTCCGCGGCTCCGTCGCGCGGCCTGTCGACCCTGTCCTCCGAACTTCAGTTCGAAGGCACCATTACCGGTGCCGGCGACCTGCAGGTCGATGGCCAGATCAAGGGTGACGTTCGCGTCGGCCGTCTGATCGTCGGCGAGACCGGTGCCATTGAAGGCAATGTCAACGCCGACTACGTCGAGGTCCGTGGCCGCATCGTCGGCACCACTTCGGGCAAACAGGTCAAGCTGGTGTCGACCGCCTATGTCGACGGCGACATCACCGCCGAGCAGCTGTCGATCGACATCGGGGCCTATTTCCAGGGCCGTTGTGTCCAGGGACGTCGCGATGCCGCCCCGGCCGCCACTCCGCCGCGGCCGACCGTGGTTCCGACTCCGACGGCACCGCATGCCCCGACCTCACAGGTCATCGACATGAAGCCGCACTAGATCGACGTCAAATTTCAGAGACAAGGGGCCCCGGAGCGATCCGGGGCCCTTTTCTATTCGCCCTTGGCGTCGCGCGTCTCGCCCACCCGGGCCGCCAGGGCCGCGCCCATGAAGGCATCGAGGTCCCCGTCCAGCACCCCTTGCGTGTCCGACGTCTCCACATTGGTCCGCAGGTCCTTGACCATCTGGTACGGCTGCAGGACGTAGCTGCGGATCTGGTGGCCCCAGCCGATGTCGGTCTTGGCGTCAGCCACGGCCTGGGCCGCGGCCTCGCGCCGCTGCAGCTCCAGCTCGTACAGCCGCGCCCGCAGCATCTTCCACGCCTGTTCGCGGTTCTGGTGCTGGGACCGGCCGGCCTGGCAGGCCACGACGGTATTGGTCGGCGTGTGGGTCAGACGGATGGCCGAGTCGGTCTTGTTGATGTGCTGACCGCCCGAACCGGACGCCCGGTAGGTATCGGTGCGCACGTCGGACGGATTGATGTCGATCTCGATGGTGTCATCCACCACCGGCGACACCCCGATCGAGGCGAACGAGGTATGGCGCTTGGCCGCCGCGTCATAGGGGCTGATCCGCACCAGCCGGTGCACGCCCGACTCCGACTTCAGCCAGCCATAGGCATTGGGACCGCTGATCAGGATGGTCGCCGACTTGATCCCGGCCTGGTCGCCGTCTTCCTCGGCCTCCAGCTGGACCTCATAGCCATGGGCCCTGGCCCAGCGCGAATACATCCGCAGCAGCATCCCGGCCCAGTCGCAGGACTCGGTGCCGCCGGCCCCGGAGTTCACTTCCAGATAGGCGTCATTGCCGTCGGCCTCGCCCGACAGCAGGGCTTCCAGCTCGGCGCGGGCGGCGCGGTCCTTGATGGCTTTGAGCGAGGCGCGGGCGTCCGCGAGGGCGGCCTCGTCGCCTTCCTCATCAGCCATGTCGGCCAGCATGACGCCGTCCTCCAGACCGGATTCCATCTGCAGCACGGTGTCGACCTGGCCTTGCAGCCGGGTGCGCTCGCGCATCAGGGCCTGGGCGGCCTCGGCGTCGTCCCACAGGGTCGGGTCCTCGACCCGCGCGTTCAGCTCATCGAGCTTGCGGAGTGCAGGGTCCCAGTCAAAGACGCCTCCTGAGCAGAGCGAGGCTCTGCTCGATGTCGGCCTTCATGGCCTCGACATCCGGTCTCATCGCAATCTCCACGCGACAGAAAAACAAAGCGGCGCGCCGCTTTCGGGGCGCGCCGCAGGGAGGCCTGTCTAGGGCCTTAGTAGAGTCCGCTCAAGTCCTCGGCCGGTTCCTTCTTCGGCGGCGGCGTGGGCGTGGGCGGTGTCGCCGGACCGGACGGGACCGGGACGCGGGCGAGTTCCTGCTCGTGACGGAGCACTTCGTTATAGTTCTGCGGTCCGACCGGCGTGATCTGTTCGGGGATGCGTTCTTCCTCGCGACGGCGTTCGGTCCCGGGGCGGAAGGCCTCCTCGATGCCGTTGACGGTGCGGAACACCGCATTGGCCGGGCGCACGAACGGCCGGGCCGGGCGATGCTTCAGGGCTTCCTGCATGAAATCGATGAACACCGGCACAGCGGCCCCGGCTCCGGTCTCGCCATGGCCGAGCGAGCGGTTGTCATCAAAGCCGACGAAGACGCCGACGACCATGTCCGTGGTGAAGCCGACGAACCAGGCCGAACGGTATTCATTGGTCGTGCCGGTCTTGCCGCCGATCCAGCGACCGAGGCCGCGGGCACTGGCGGCGGTGCCGCGCTGCACGACCCCCTCCAGCATCGAACTGATCTGATAGGCGGTGATCGGATCGAGGACCTGTTCCCCGCGCGGCTGCAGCCGGGGCGATTCCTGGCCGCTGAACCCGCGACTGCATTCGCGGCAGGTGCGATCGTCGGCGCGGAAGGTCGTTTCGCCGTTCCGGTCCTGGACCAGCTCGATCAGATAGGGATCGATGCGCCGTCCGCCGTTGACGAAGGCGGAATAGGCCGCGGTCAGGTGATAGGGCGTGGTCTCTCCTGCCCCCAGCGACACCGACAGATTGGGCTGCAGATTATCGGCAACGCCCATCTTGCGCGACAGGTCGACGATGTTGCGCATGCCGACCTGTTCGGCCAGCCGCACCGTCATCACGTTGCGCGACAGCTCCAGCCCGCGCCGCAGCGTCTGCGGGCCGTAATACTGGCGGCTGTAGTTCTCGGGCGTCCAGCGTTCGCCGTTGCGCCCCCCGGCAAAGCTGATCGGCGCGTCCAGCACCACCGAGGCCGGGGTGAAATCCCCCTCCAGCGCCGTGGCATAGACGAACGGCTTGAAGGCCGAGCCCGGCTGGCGATTGGCCTGGGTCGCCCGGTTGAAGCTGGACAGCACGTAGGAATAGCCGCCGACCATGGCCAGCACCCGGCCCGACTGCGGTTCGATCACCACCAGCGCCCCGTTGACCGCCGGCACCTGGCGCAGGCCGAACTGGCCGCTGACCGGCTCGACGAACACCAGGTCCCCGCGCCGCAGCTGGCGATTGGCATTGGCCCAGGCGGCGTCGCTGGTCACCAGGGTGCCGGTGCGGTCGTCGCGCGCCGTGCGGATCTGTACCGTATTGCCGCTCACGCTTTCGATGGCCGCGGCCTGCCAGGCCCGGCGCTCGGGCGGCTTGGTCTGTTTCAGCGCCTCGGCCTGCCAGCCGGTGGCGAAGTCGGTCGTGCCCCAGGCCCCGCGCCAGCCGTGGCGGCGGTCATAGTTTTCCAGCCCCTTCATCAGGGCATTGCGCGCCGCCGACTGCAGCAGCGGGTCCAGCGTGGTGCGGATATAATAGCCGCCGCCGTTGACGTCCTCGCGGCCGAAGCGGGCGATGGCCTGACGCCGGGCCTCCTCGACGAAGAAGTCGGCGTCGGCATACTGGGCCCGGCGCGGCGCGTCCTGGGTCACCAGCGGCCGGGCCCGCGCCGTGACCAGCTGGGCCTCGGTCAGCCAGCCGCTCTGGGCCATCTCGCCCAGCACCCAGTCGCGCCGTCCCTTGGCCGCTTCCGGATAGCGTTTGGGATGATAGTTGTTCGGGGCCTTGGGCAGGGCCGCCAGAAACGCCGCCTCGTCCGGCGTCAGCTGGCTCAGCGACTTGCCGAAATAGTTATAAGCCGCCGACGCCACGCCATACGACCGATAGCCGAGGAAGATCTCGTTCAGATACAGTTCCAGGATCTGCTGCTTGGTCAGGGTCGCTTCCAGCCGGCTGGAGAGGATCGCCTCCTTCAGCTTGCGGTTCAGACTGGTCTCATTGGTCAGCAGCACATTCTTGGCCACCTGCTGGGTGATGGTCGAGCCCCCCTCCAGACGGCGACCGGACACCACATTGAACAGGTTCTTGAACACGGCCCGGCCGATACCGCCCACGTCGATGCCGCCGTGCTGGAAGAAGTTCCGGTCCTCGGCGGCCAGAAACGCCTGGATCACCGGCAGCGGGATCTGGTCGTACGACACATAGATGCGGCGCTCGTCCGAGAATTCCCCGATCAGGGTCCCGTCCCCGGCATAGACCCGCGTCGCCGTCGGCGGGCGATAGTCGGCCAGGTCCGACGCGTCCGGCAGGTCGTGGAACAGCCACGCCGCATAGACGGCCACCACCAGCCCGACCAGCGCAATCGCGCCCAGCAGGCCAATGCCCGCCATCACGAACCAGCGTTCGGCAATCTTCACCGCAAACTCCGACAAACCCACACAAGAGAGGGTTTAGCCCGCGTCGCCGGACGGGGCTAGACCGTATCCGCCGTCAGACGCTTCGGCGCTTCAGACCGCGCGGCTTTCCGGGCACAGGTCGCCGTCAGGGGGGGCGGAGCGACGATGTGCGGGCGCCGGGGGGCGGAGACAGGGAGTTTGCGACGCGAGGGCGAGTGGGAGGGCGTGAGGACCCGCTTCTGACTCGAAGCGGCACTCAGAACGCCTGCTTCTCTAATCAGGCGTCGGGTCAAGCTGGTCTGTGGTCTTCGCCGCTACTGTGCTCTTCTAGCCATGCGTCCCGCGCCTCAGCGTCTGTATAGATTTATACGAATTTCATCCGTGAAAAACGCCTCACCCCACGACGAAATGATGTCTCGGGAGTCGAGCCATTTTACTAGTTCAATATTTTCGTCTGCCTTTCGAATCCTTGGAATATTGTATCCAATTTTGATGTCAGAAAACGGCTCGGGGAGTAATGCGAGGATTTCGCGAACATCCAAATCGCTCAGGATACTTTGGCATTTGTTGAACAACGATATCTGTACGGAGATCGGCGCGGAGCTCACGACAACTGCGCGCGCCGATCCGGCATCAAGCATGCTCATGTCTGCCCCGGTGCGATCCAGTATCACCCCCACGGCACCCGCACGAGATGGCAGGCTGGAGAGCAGGGTGATATCCATTGACCGGATAATCGCCAATTTATGGTCATCACGGATGTCGGAGGCGAGTAGCTTTTCACGAAACTCATCATCAATGGCAAACGTGCTTCCACCGCCGAGATATTGTTCGATGTTTTTGGCTATAAACAGAACTTGGAGATCGCTGTTGATCGCCAGGAAAGTCAGATTGGCATCAGAGAAGGTGACCTTTCCCTCTTCTATCAAGACCTTCAACTTGCCCGCCGCGAGATTCTCCGGAAACTTGGAGAAGGCCTTCGGCAAACCTTGGACATAAGCGCGGTACACGTCGTCCTGCAGAGCGTCGTTTTCGATGAGGAACCTGCGCAAGGCATATGCCTCTTCGCCATCAGGAACGGTATGCCTCGCGAGTGCAGTCAGCGTCCCGCCCGTATTCAGGTAGGCAGTCAGGCTCTCAGCATCGAAGTCTTCGCTGACAATAAACGCGAGGCAATTGTCCCAAGATGCCTCGATTTTAGCGAGCTGGAAAACCAAAGCGTGGAGACGCGTTGGGACCTGATCAAGAGACGGAATGAGTGCCGATTGCATCTCGAGGAAGGTACTGATGTCATCAATGCCGATTTCCTCACGCGCAATTACAGAGACGATAGCTGAAATACTCTCTTGTGAATTCTCCTCGAGTATCAGAAGGATATTTTTAACATACCTGCCGAAGTCGCGCTCAATTCTGGATATAAGCGCGTCATTCGCGGCGTTTAGAACCGTGGTGTAGTGTTGGGTGCGCAAAAGCTGCGGATCTTTCAGGTCCAGGACGGCTCGGAATATAAACTCTACGTTGGCGATGGTAAGTTTGTAGAACCCCTCCTCAAAGAGGAAACGGGGAGTGCCAGCAAAGTCCGCAATGGCGGCAAGGTCTGCTATCTCGATATTCAGGAGCTTCAGCCCAGCGGGGTCGACAACATTCCCCGATCCGAGCAACTGCGGCAGATTGACCGAGACAAACCCGGACAGTTCGGGATGTTTCCTGGGTAGTGTTTCAAGGGTCCTCGGCGGCAAGTGTGTAATGATATGCGCTACATGCGACAGGTTCTTGGAACTGGCGAGCGCAGCGGGAACGAACCCCGTCCACGTCTTTAGCAACCCGGCTATCAAGGCCGATATCTCGGTGCCAGTCGCGTAATAGCTGGTGAAGAACGCTTCACAGTTCTCAAAGTCAGCAGCGACGAATTCAAACAATTTTGCCGTTTGAGGCGAATAAGTAGCGGAATTGCCAAGAAGGCAGTCCACGATTTTCACATTGAGGACGTAGTTCTGACGAAAATCCTCATCGCGCATCGCAGCGATGACCTCTTTAGGATTATCTATCTGAAAGTCAGGTTCGGGATTAATGAATCCGCGTATCTGGATGAGAAACTTGTTATCGTTTGGAGAAAGTCTTCCAGAATGGAATAGTGACGTATATTGGTAATAGGTATCATCAAGATAACCTTCTAATACCAAGAACCTGGCCAGTTCGTCATTGTCGCCAAATGCTTTGAAATGATCCTCTAAATCTCCCGAATTGAGTCGGATTAGTTCATTGAATTTATCAATCCGCAAAGCAGAGATACTCGCTCTCAAACTGAGGATACTCTTCGAGGCATCGCTAGTAAATTCAACAGATTTACGTTGGATCTCATCCCTGCGCTGCGAATAGGTTTTGAGATGACTAACGTCAGCTTGAAGCCCTGAGATGTCGACCGATTGCTGATTACCATGAATGTTTCTATAAGTAATGCGCTGTGTTTCGACAATTTGATCGAACGATTCATGCTTCGCGAGAGATGACAGCTCTATGAGATGTTGCCCATCGAGGCCGGCGTGAGAAGGCGATGCGGGCAGCCTCTCAATTAGGGCCATCGCATAGATTCTGCGCAGTTCGTGCAGATCTGAAGGGATCTGCCGTTTAGCAATATCGACCTCCTCTTCGATGCGGAGTATCTCAGCCTTATATTTCGCTTCACCCTTGGCGATAAATTCATCGTGTCGATCTAGGATTTGCGCAAGATTACCATTGCCACGATGCAGGTTCTCAAAATCTCTGGGAAATACGTTCTTGTAAATCAAGATCGCTAGCAGCTTGTTCGGATCCAACACTTTCTCGTCATCGGTCTCCAGATTTTCGATATAGATCGCGTATTCGTTGAATATATTTTGGATGAGCCTAAGGTCATTGAGATATCGCGAAACATCACGAAGAAACTGTCGATCAAGCCTACCATCCAGAGATAACCTTTTCTCTTGCTCTAAAATCTTGTCGATTGAATTCGAACTGTTAATGATAGGTATAACGGGGATGATAAATTCGAAAAACTTGGTACGATCTATGTTGACAAACATGTCATCACGAAGGGCGTAGAGGAAACGGATAGTTCGTTTTACACCCGAGTTCTCATTCACAAGACTGTTGATTTCGCGCAAAGTTACGAATATTTCAGCGTTGTTGAATCTGTCTAAATCTTCAATGACGACCAGATCATATCGTGTTGATTGAAAGAAATATATGATCTCGTCCAGATGGCGGTTTAGGATTGAGTCTTGGGTTGCAGCTACGGGCGTTATTTCAATGTCCTTCAGCGATATGCTCTTCAACGAGACGCCGAAACTCGCGACGTAGAAATGGTGGGATACCAGCCAGAGGAATGAGCCCCCCCATGCAAAACAGGCTATATTGAACCAGTTACTTAGTGCGAAAGGTAGGAAGTATTCTCCAGTAACAATTTTGCTACCGCTTCCTATAAGATACCAGAAAGTGAATAGCCCAATAACGATATACAGAGATACAAATATAGCACGCTTGCCGGGCGATTGTATTCTCTTGAATCTTGATAGTGGCAGCTTGTTAGCATCAGCACCATAAAGCATTTGCTGTAGAATGCTTCTTTCTATCTCCTGTTTGCTTACTTGACCGCCAGTGGAAGTCGCTTCAGGCAAGAATGCGGCAAGAGATATCTGCAAGACGGGGCGTCTGTATTTCTTCAAAAAAGACTTAATAATACTGCTTTTTCCAGAGCCGTACGGACCCGTAAGTGCAATATTTGAGACTCGAGGATTATTCGTCGCATACGAAAGCGCATCGGAATATACACCAGCCTCGTCCGCCTTGTCGGTGGGGGCAAGGTCAATGAATTTGGATTGCTCGAGATCCGCTTCGGTCAAGCGTCCGAACAGACTCGCTATGCTAGTGAAGAATTCCCGCAAGTTATTCCTGAGTCCCAAAAATTAATGCCAAATCTTTCGCGCGGCCAGCATGTTTCCGAGTGAGACACGACGCACCATTGGAAGCATGCGCTTCTATGGCTGTCTTCGCCAATTTGCGGAGTTGTGGGGCGGTCATCGAGCAACCTTAGCCATTGGAGGGCTTCTCGCAAGCGGACTACCGAGGTCTAAGTGCGAGGGTTCGTTTTCCGGCTGGAGATCAATGTCTCCTCCCGGCGCAATCGCGCTGTTTGCCAGCGACCTAACTCATACCCCACCCCCGCTACCTTTTCCCTCTGAACCTCGCACCCCTCCCCGCCCCAACCCCTTGATCCCTCGCCCCTTCCCCAATTTTCGCCCCCAATAACCCGCCCGGGTCCAGGCCTGTGCCAGACTCCCCCTGTTCCGTCGCACGGGGAGGCGCAGAGGCCTTGCGTGTTCTGGCGGCGGGATGCGGACAAGCGGGGTCAGGGGCGGGGGGGATACCCGTCCGGTCCGGGGACCGGGGATGCAAGCCCGGCCCGCCCGCCGGGGGCCCTGCGGTAAGGCGATAAGACCGCCACCCGCCGCACGCTTCCGCCCAATCTCCGCGCGGAGCGTCCGGCCAGGGCCGAAACGGTTAATTGCATTGTCTCCGGGCTCCGGTCCGGCGCTCCGCCGCCTCCCCGCCCCTCGCGCCACCCGGCCCGGGGTCGTTTCCACGCGCCCGCGTCGGGTCGAGGCGGCTCAGCCGCCTGACCGCGGGCCAAAAGAATGCCGGAGCCCCCTGACCGCGGGCCAACAATCAGCCCGCGTCGGGTCGACCCGTAGGGCGGCGCGTAGCAGCCAGTAGGCGGAGCCTCCTGAGCGCGGGCCAACAATCAGCCCGCGTCGGGTCGACCCGAAGGGCGGCGCGTAGCAGCCAGTAGGCGGAGCCCCCTGACCGCGGGCCAACAGGAATCAGCCCGCGTCGGGTCGAAAAGGCGGAGCCTTTTGACCGCGGGCCAACGAAAGAGAGGTCTTCATGCCCCGACCGCGATCCCCCCGCCCGCCCGATCCGGTGCTGCGCCGTCGCGCCGTCGCCTGGGTCCGGGCGTTCAAACAGTGGCGAACGGCCGTCGACCGCGAGGCCCGGTGGCAGGCGCGCGCCGACGGCCGGGACCAACCCGATGCGGACGATGCCGTGCGCGCCGTCCGCACGCTGCGGGCCCGCGGCGTCGAGATGCCGTGGATCGAGGATGACGAATCCGGTGGGTAGCCCTTACGGCTGGCCGGTCGCACCGGTCGCGCCGGTCGCGGCCATCTGCATCGGGCCGACCGGATCGCGGAAATACTGGTCGATGCCGCCGGCGACAGCGCGCATCAGGCGGCGGCGCGCCCGGTCATCGGTCAGGGTGCGCTCATCCTCGGGATTGGTGATGAAGCCCATCTCCAGCAGCACGGCGGGCACGTCCGGGGCCAGCAGCACGGCCAGGCCGGCGTCGCGATGGCTGCGGCGCAGCAGCGGATGGTCGGCCGCCTCCAGCCCGCCCAGCAGGGTCCGGGCCAGCTGGGCCGAGCGGTTCTGGGTCACCCGCTGGGTCATGTCCAGCAGGATGCGGTCGACCGACGGATCGCGGCCGGGCAGCCGCAGTTCGCGGGACCAGTCGTCGCCGCGGGTAAACTCCCGCACCGCGCGACCGGCGCCCTGTTCCGACAGGGTATAGACGCTGGCCCCGCGCGTGGCCGGATCACTGCCGGCGTCGGCATGGAGCGAGATAAACAGGTCGGCATCGGCGGCGCGGGCGATCTGCACCCGGCGATACAGGTCGACATAGGTGTTGCTGTCCCGGGTCAGGCGGACCCGGTAGCGACCGCCCCGCTCCAGCTCGGCCTTCAGCATCAGGGCCGCGTCCAGCGTGATGGTGCTCTCGCGCGAATGGGCGCCCATGGCCCCCGGATCGCGCCCGCCGTGGCCGGCGTCGATGACGATCAGCGGCCGCTCGGTCCGGGCCGTCGCATGGCGCACGGGTGCCGAAGGCGTATGGCGGGCGGCGGCCCGGCCCGTGGTCTTCAGGTCGATCACATAGCGATAGTGGGATACGCCGTCGCCCGGCGGCAGCAGAAAGCGGCGCTCGATCTCGGCCCCGGAGGCCAGGCTCAGCTCGATCCGCGACGCCCCGCCCGACACGGCCACGCGGTAACCCCGCACCAGACCCAGGCCCGCGCCGCTCAACTGGTCGCGCGGCACGACCCCGGACAGGGTCACGATCACCCGGCCGTCGTCGCCGGCCGAAACCACATTGCCGCGTGTGCTCCGGTCCAGATCCACGACCACCCGGGTCCGGGCGGCATCGCCCCCGAACCGCAGGCGCAGCACCTCGCCGTTCGCGCCCGAGGCCAGGCCGCGGCCGGCGGTCAGGGCGCACACGCAAAACACGACGAAGGCCAGGGCCGTCATCGTCCACTCACGCACGCCCCACCGGGACAAATCCATACGCATCGATCCGTACATTCTGACGGCTACCCACCTTATTGGTTGCCCCCATCATGCCCCGCGGCTTCCTTGGATTCCGTTAAGACGTTCGCGGCTTTTCATTCCGGTCCGGCGTCGGTATGGTCCCCGGCGCTCGCGATTGATCGCGTCCCCTGGATTCCAGGTCCGGACGCGCCCTCCTCGCGGCGCTGACTTTTCACCTATCCGAGAATTGGCCGGGCCTGACCCGACGATTCGACGACCGGGCCCGGGATACCGCCGTTACCGGCGCGTCCGCGCCCAGGACCGTACTGAACCCCATGGGCCTTTCCGCCTGCGATCCCATCCGGTCTGACCTGACCGACCTCGCCTTCGGCTCCGACATCGTTTCGGGCTGCGGCGAAGGGATGACGCCTGCGTGGGTCCCCCATCCAATTCGGCGAGCCGCCTCAGCCGCCAGGACCCGTTTCCTGGCGTATGGCCGCGCGCGCCAGAGAGAGAATTTCCATGTCAAAAACCATGCTTATCGATGCGGCACACGCGGAAGAGACCCGCGTTGCGATCGTCGAAGGACGCCAGATTGAGGAATTCGACTTCGAGTCGAAGGCCCGTCGCCAGCTTCGCGGCAACATCTACCTCGCCAAGGTCACCCGCGTAGAGCCCAGCCTGCAGGCCGCCTTCATCGAGTACGGCGGCAACCGCCACGGCTTCCTCGCCTTCAACGAAATCCACCCGGATTATTATCAAATCCCCGTCGCCGACCGCGAAGCCATCATGGCCGAAGCGGTCACCGACGACGAACACGACGACGATCTGGGCCGCGAGAGCCAGGACGACGAACACGATTCCGAAGGCAAGCTGGCCGACGAAGAGCGGCTGAAGCGCCGCCTGATGCGCCGCTACAAGATCCAGGACGTGATCAAGCGCCGCCAGATCCTGCTGGTCCAGGTGGTCAAGGACGAGCGTGGCGGCAAGGGCGCGGCCCTGACGACCTGGCTGTCGCTGGCCGGCCGCTACTGCGTGCTGATGCCCAACACCGGCAAGGGCGGCGGCATTTCGCGCAAGATCACCCAGGCCACCGACCGCAAGCGCCTGAAGGCCGCGGCCCAGGCCCTCGACGTGCCGCAGGGCATGGGTCTGATCATCCGCACCGCCGGTGCCAAGCGCACCAAGGCCGAGATCAAGCGCGACTACGAATATCTGCTGCGCCTGTGGGAGACGATTCGCGAGACCACCCTGGGCTCCAGCGCCCCGTCGATCATCTACGAGGAAGAGAACCTCGTCCGTCGCGCCGTGCGCGACATGTTCGACAAGGATTTCGACGGCATCCAGGTCGAGGGTGTCGAGGGCTGGAAGGAGGCACGCGACTTCATGCGCGTGCTGATGCCGTCCCAGGCCAAGAAGGTGCACCTTTACCAGGGTTCCAAGCCCCTGTTCGCGGCCAATGGCATCGAGGAGCTGCTGACGCAGATCCACCAGCCGGTCGTACCGCTGAAGTCCGGCGGCTATCTGGTCATCAACCAGACCGAGGCCCTGGTGGCCATCGACGTCAACTCGGGCAAGTCGACCAAGGAACGCAACGTCGAGGCGACCGCGTTCAAGACCAACTCCGAAGCCGCCGTCGAGTCCGCCCGCCAGCTGCGCCTGCGCGACCTCGCCGGCCTCGTGGTCATCGATTTCATCGACATGGATGAATCGAAGAACAACCGCACCGTCGAGAAGATTCTCAAGGACGCCCTGTCCCACGACCGGGCCCGTATCCAGATGGGCCGCATCTCCGGCTTCGGCCTGATGGAGATCAGTCGCCAGCGTCGCCGTCTGGGTGTCATCGAGGGGGCCACCGAGGCCTGTCCTCACTGCCAGGGTTCCGGCCGTATCCGTTCGGCGGAATCCGCCGCCCTGATGATCCTGCGAGCCGTCGACATCGAAGCCGGCAAGGGCGCGGGATCGATCAACCTGCGCGTCTGCACCGCCGTCGCCCTCTACATCCTGAACCACAAGCGCGACTACCTGCAGCGTCTGGCGCAACAGCGCGGCCTAGAGGTGGTGGTGCTGATCGATGACAGCCTGGGTCAGGGCGAGCATGCGATCGAGCGCACCGAAACCAATGCCGATTTCACGCCGGCTGAAACCAGGATCGCGCCGTCGGACCTGGTCGATGATTTCGACGACACCGCCTATGACGACGAGGAGGACGAGGACGACCTCTTCGACGAAGAGGCCCTTGCCGCCGAAGACACCGACGACGACGCCCCCCGCGCCCGCGCCGAACGCCATGACAGCGACAGCGCCCGTAGCGATGGTGACTCCGGTCGCGGCCGCGGTCGTCGCCGCCGTCGCGGTGGCCGTCGGGACGAGGAGACCGCACCGGCCGAGGGCGTCGAAACGGACGAGCCGTCCGCCGCCGGTACCGAGGATGACGACAGCGAGGGAGCCCGGCGGCGCCGCCGCGGCCGCCGTGGCGGACGTCGCGTCCGTGAGGAAGGCGACCGTGATGGCTTTACCTGGGTTCGCGGGCGCACACCGTCGCTGGAAGACCCCTATGTGTGGTTCGATCCGATCAATCCGGCTCCGCGCGCCGAAAATGATGATGAGGCCGCGACCGACGGTCGTCCGGCCCGGGACAGCGAGGCCCCGCAAGGCGAGCGTCCCGAAGGCGAGCGCGAAGGGGGCCGCTCGCGGCGGCGGCGCGGACGGGGTCGCGGGCGTGACCGCACGGCTGCCGGTGACGAAACCCGGGAGGTGAGGGTCGAGGCCCGCGCCACGGGCGAAGGCATGCCGCCTGAAGGTTCACCGGAAACACCGATGGCCACCGTTGCCAGCGAGGACGAGGCCCCGGTCGCCGTGGCCGAGGCCAAGCGTCGCCGCGTACGTCGCAAGACCCCGGCCAGCGCCACGACGACGATTGACGAGACGGTCGTCGAACCGAACGAGGTCGAACCGGCCGGTGCCGCAGTCGAGCTGGACGTCACTCCGGCCAGGGCCGCCGCAGTTGCCTCTGTACCGGAACCGGAAAAGGCCACCGAGCCCGTGGTCGAGGTTGATATCGCCACGATCGTCGACGAGGATCCGAACCAGATCGGTGCCCCTCCGGCCAAGCCCAAGCGTGGATGGTGGCGTCGCTGAGCGGTCAGCGCTAGATTGGTGAATACGAAGACGGGGGCGTCAGTCGTTAGGAGCATACCTTGACCTGGCTTCCCCGCATCGTTTCCCGATCTGTCGTCGCCGCCACAGTAGCGGCGATGGCGACCGCTCTGGCCGGGCCTGCCCTGGCCCAGAGCATGATCCGCGACACCGAGATCGAGGGCATCATTCACGAATGGTCCGACCCGGTCTTCACGGCCATGGGTCTGGAGCCGTCCGAGGTCGAGATACTGCTGGTCAACGACACGGACCTGAACGCCTTCGCCACGCGCGGGCGTATCCTCGGGATCAATACCGGCCTGATCCTCAAGACCCGCACACCGGGCGAGCTTCTGGGGGTGATCGCGCACGAGGCCGGTCACATCAAGAACCGCCACACCCTGCGTAGCGGAGCCCAGGATGCAGCCATGCCTCCGATGATCATGAGTATGGCACTGGGAGCCTTGGCCATTGCTGCCGGTGCTCCCACGGCGGGGGCGGCCCTGCTGGGATCGGGTCAGTATTTCGGGGCCCTGGGCGCACTGCACTACATGAGTCAGCAGGAGGGTGAAGCTGACAATACCGGAGCGCGGGCCCTCGAACGTGCCGGCGAGTCCGGCAAGGGGCTGGTCGATTTCTTCGAGAATTTCCGCTCACAGGAAGTCTTCTCGGACGCCCGGCGCTATCCCTATTTCCGCAGCCATCCCCTGTCGTCGGACCGGATCCAGACCCTGCGGCGACTGGTCAGCGAGGCTCCGCACTATGGTCACGTCGACAGTCCCGAACGATTGGCGGAACATGCTCTGATCCTGGCCAAGATCCACGCCTTCATGGACAGCCCCAACCAGACCCTGCGCGACTATCCCGAAAGCGATACCACCCTGCCCGCCCGCTATGCGCGGGCCATTGCCTGGTATCGTGGCGGCCAGACAGAACGGGCCCTGACGGCGGTCGAGGCCTTCATCGCCGAACAGCCGGACAATCCCTATTTTCAGGAGCTGAAGGGTCAGATCCTGTTCGAGGAGGGACGGCCGGGCGAGGCCATCGAGGCCCACCAGCGCTCGGTCGACCTCATGCCCGAGGCCCCCCTGCTGCGCATCAATCTGGCCCATGCCCTGATTGAGACCAATGATCCTGCACGACTGGAGCAGGCGGTCAGCGAACTGAAGCGTGCGACCGCCATTGAAGGCGACAACACCTTGGCCTGGCGGCTGCTGTCCCAAGCCTATGCCAGCCAGGGCAAGGAGGGCGAGGCGCGCCTGGCCTTTGCCGAACTCTATTTCGCCAGCGGCCGGCAGGACGAGGCCACCCAGTTCGCCCTGCGCGCCCGCGACCTTCTGCCCCGGGGGTCGGCGCAATGGATCCGGGCCATGGACATCGTCTTCGCCTCGGGTGCGACCCAGGCCGATGTCGATGCCGCCGACGCCCGCTATGAACGCACCCGGCGGACGACCGTGATCCCCGCCAACGCCGACTAAACCTTTGCCTTCAGGAGATTCCATGCCCGACGACGCCCCCGAAAACGCCCCCACCCCGGGTCCCGAACGCCCGACCGAACGGGTCGGCGGCTGGTTAGGCAACGGACGGGCCGGACTGGTCGCCCTGGCGGTCTCGGTCCTGGCCCTCGGGGTCGCCGGAGCTCCCTATCTGACCGGCGGCGATTTCGGCGGACGGGTGCGGGCCTATCTGCTGGCCAATCCGCAGGTATTGGACGAGGTGGTCGCTGCCCGCGACGTCGCTGCCCGGACTGACCGGACCTCGGGAATCAACGCCGCCGTCGCCCGCAATCCCGGCGTCCTGGCCCCGGCGGCCGGAGAGCCGGCGTTCGGTCCGACCGACGCCCGGGTCACGGTGACCGAATTCTTCGACTACCGCTGCCCCTACTGCAAGATGGCCGCACCCGAATATCTGGAGCTCATGCGCGCCAATCCCGATGTGCGCTTCGTTTTCCGCGAATGGCCGGTGCTGGACCAGGGCGACGACGTCACCTCCCACTATGCCGCCCGCGCGGCCCTGGCGGCCCATGCCCAGGGCAAATATCTGGCGGTACACCAGGCCCTGATGGCCCAGTCAGCCCTGTCGATTGATGACGTCGACCGCATTCTGGTCGCCAACGGCGTCGATCTGGCCCGGGCCCGGGCTACCATCGCGGCCACCGATACCTCACGCCTGCTGGCCGACATCCATACCGGGGCCGCAACCATGGGTCTGGAAGGCACACCGACCTTCTTCATCAACGGCAAGGTCACCGGCACCAACAATCCGGCCGATCTGGCCCGGGTGATCGCCGAGGCCAAACAGGGCTAGGAGTCTGGCCTAGATCAGCCCGGCCAGGGGCGAGGACGGGTCGGCGTACATGCGTTTGGCCATACGACCGGCCAGATAGGCCTCACGACCGGCGATGACCGCGTGTTTCATGGCCCGGGCCATGCCGATCGGGTCGCGCGCGCCGGCGATGGCCGTGTTCATCAGCACGGCGTCGCAGCCCAGTTCCATGGCGATGGTGGCGTCCGACGCGGTGCCGACCCCGGCATCGACCAGAACCGGCACCGTGGCCTGTTCGACAATCAGCCGGACATTGACCCGGTTCTGGATACCCAGACCCGAACCAATCGGCGCGGCGGCAGGCATGATGGCGGCGGCCCCGGCCTCCTCCAGCCGCTTGGCCATGACCACATCATCGGTGCAGTAGACCATGACGTCGAAGCCGTCCTTGACCAGCAAATCCAGCGCCCGCAGCGTCTCGACCATGTCGGGATACAGGTGGGGCGTGTCGGACAACACCTCCAGCTTGACCAGATCCCAGCCCCCGGCCTCGCGCGCCAGCCTGAGAGTGCGCACCGCGTCCTCGCCGGTAAAACAGCCGGCCGTATTGGGCAGATAGGTGAAGCGGTCAGGCTTCACATGGTCGACCAGCATCGGCTGGGACGGATCGGACAGATTAACCCGACGCAGGGCCACAGTGACGATCTCCGCCCCCGCCGCCTCGGCCGCAGCCGCGTTCTGGGCATAGTCCGCATATTTGCCGGTGCCGACGATTAGACGTGACGAAAAGGTGCGGCCGGCGACGGTCCAGGTGTCTTGAGGCGTGGTCATGATCGCCAGATAGACCTTCTCCCTGCCCGAGAGAAGGCCGGGTCAGGCCGCGACCGTCAGCACCCCGGTCATTCCCGGATGAAAGCGACAGACATAGGGGATGGTCCCCGCCGTCCGCAGGGTCGTCCGACCGCTGGCACCGGGGGCCAGATCAACATCAAAGGTCCCGTTCCCGGCCGTAGCCGTATGGCGGAACGCATCCCGGTTGACCCAAAGGATCGTGTCGCCGACCCGCAGGCCGGCGGGCGAAGGTCCAAACTTCATCTTGTCCATGACGATCGTGTGGGTCCTCGCCGCCGCCGCCGCCACCGCCGGGAAGGCGGTGACGGCGGCGGCGGCCGCAAAGGCCAACAGGAGCGCGCGGCGCGGCTGATCAGGAGTTTGCATGACAGGCCCTACCGGACCGACTGGGCGAGGTGTTCGGCGTGGGCCTGATGCGACTGAAACAGGTTCAATCCCGTCTCCAGCAGAGCCTTGAGCTCGGCGTTGTGCGCCCCCGGGATCAAGGTGTCGCTCAGGGCCTGATTGACGGTGCGATGATAGGCGACCTCATTGGCGACATAGGCGGCATCAAAGGCCGCGCCGTGCAGGGCCTGCAGGCGGTCGTGGGTCGCTGCGGCGGCCTCGGTCAGGGCTTCACTGGTCGGATTGGCTTCGGGCTCGACATGCAGGCGGGTGACCAGCGCCACGGCCTGGTCGTTTACTGCAGCATGGTCGCGCGCCATCAGCTCGGCGAAGGCACGAACCTCGGGATTGGTGGACTTCTCGATGGCCTGTTCCGCGGCGGCGACGTCCAGCTGGCCAGCGGTATAGGCGATGTGGGCGATCTGGGCGTCGGTCGAACCGCCCTCGTGGGCCGAAACGGCCGTAACCGGGGCGAGCGCCAGCGCGGCGACCATCGTGAGGGTTCTGAACATATCGGGACTCCTTGGGATTCGCGGCCGGGGATCCGACCGTCTACCCATTGGATGTCAGTCGACCACAGAGGTTCCCGAGGACCGGTCCAGACAGCCGCCGGCGTCCAGTCGCGCCAGCACCGCCTCGGTGATCCGCTCGCAGCGCATACCCATGAAGGGGAAGGCCTCGACCATCGTTGAGGCCAGTCTGGCGTCGAGTGCCTGACGCAACAGACGCCGGGCACGGTGCAGTCGTGTCTTCACCGTCTCGGGCTTGATCTGAAGGGTGGCCGCCGTCTCATCGACGCTGCATTCTTCGATGTCGCGCATGATGAAGACGATCCGGAAGGCTTCGGGCAGGTCGTCGACGGCGTGCTCGATCAGGGCGCGTATCTGGGCCCGAGCCGCATCTGCCTCCGGGCTGGCGGTTCCAAAAGCGTTGGGAAAGGGAATCACCCGGGAACCATCCATATGCGCCGCCTCAAGCTGGTCCAGGGCCACCATCGGCCGCCGCCGACGCAATCGTCCACGCGCCTCATTGAGGACGATCCGGGTCAACCAGGTCATGATCCCGGCCTCGCCACGAAACCCGCCAATGGCTGTAAAGGCCCTGACATAGGCCTCCTGCAGCACGTCTTCGGCCTCGGCATCGTCACGAACAACACCGCGCGCCACCCGAAACAGGCGCTGGTTGCCGCGTTGCATGATGACGCGAAAGGCGTCGCCGTCACCGGCCCGAGCCAGACGCACCAGTTCGGTTTCATCCAGCGTGGCGTGATCACCCCGCTTCAATTTCCGCATGGCGAACTCCTGATGTCCATATCGGTTGGATGCGGCAGCCGACGCAAGGTTCCCGGTCTTCAGCCCGCCAGGCCACCGGAGAGCGCCGCCAGCACCTCACGCCGGAGCTCGCCGGTCGAAAACACTCCGGTCAAGCGCCGCGTCACCAGGGATGCTCCGTGTTTGCGGACACCTCGCGACGACATACAGGCGTGGGTGGCCTCGATGATCACCGCCACGCCACGCGGTCTCAGGGTGCGCTCCAGCTCCTCCGCGATTTCGGCTGTCAATCGCTCCTGGATCTGCAGTCGCCGGGAATAGACATCAACCAACCGGGCCAGTTTGGAGATGCCGACCACCCGGTCGCGCGGCAGATAGGCGACATGGGCCACGCCCCGGATCGCTGCCATGTGATGCTCGCACACCGAATCCACTGGAATATCGCGCAACACCACCATCTCGTCATAGCCGGCCACTTCGCCAAATGTGCGCTCCAGCATTGCGGCCGGGTCCTGACCATAGCCGGCGAACCATTCTTCATAAGCGCGCACGACCCGACCCGGCGTAGCCTGCAACCCCTCGCGGCGCGGGTCGTCTCCGGCCCAGCCGATCAGGGTTTGTACCGCCGCCTCGGCCTCGGTCCGGCTGGGCCGGCGATACGGCAGGCAGGTCGAACCGGCAGGCGCTCCATGGACGTCGGCAGAGGTTGGGCTGAGTACGAGCATCGAGAAGTCCTCATCATGAGCGCGGTCCTCTTTGATGCCGTACGCGGGTCGGGGTTCCCGGCCCTGTTGCCAGAAATCACCCGCCACCGACGAATTGCACCAGTTCGATGCGGTCGCCCTCAGCCAGGGCGGTCTCGCCATGCAGGGAGCGGGGCACGATCGCGAGGTTGCGCTCGACCGCCACCTTGCGCGGGTCGAGGCCCAGTTCTGTCACAAGGTCCAGCACGGTGCGCGCGGTCACGGTCCGGATATCGCCGTTGACTTGAATGTGCATGTCGTTACGTCAACCTTATCTCCGGCACGGTTTGACCCGCGCCGTCCGTCAGCTAAAAGAACGCCCCGGCCGGAAGCGGTCGGTCCCTGTTTGTCAGAGCGAATGCCCGGAACACTCACCCTCTACGTCCTGAACGGCCCCAATCTCAACCTGCTGGGGGTTCGGGAGCCCGAGGTCTATGGTCGCGAGACCCTGGCCGACGTTCAGGCGCGCTGCGAGTCGGCCGCCGGAGAAGCCCGGATCGTATTCCGCCAGACCAACCATGAGGGCGAGTTGATCGACTGGGTCCAGGAGGCCCGCGAACAGGCCTCGGCTCTCGTCATCAACCCGGCGGGCTACAGCCACACTTCGGTGGCCCTGCTCGACGCCCTGAAGACCCTGACGATCCCGATCGTCGAATGTCATCTGTCAAACCCGGCGGCGCGCGAGCGGTTCCGGCATCGATCCTTCGTTTCGCCGGTTGCGACCGGCGTGGTTTCGGGCTTCGGCCCTTTCAGCTACGAACTGGCCGTGAAGGCCGCCCTGAACCTGGTGCGTGACAAGGCATCAGATCCGGGCCGTTCGCAAAACGCATAAGAAGAAAAGGCACACTCGTATGGCCGACGCCCCCAAGAAATCCCCGCCCAAGCTGGACAACGATCCGGCCGGCGAGATCGACACCACCCTGGTGCGCCAGCTGGCCGACATCCTGAACGACACGAGCCTGACCGAGATCGAGGTCGAGCGCGGCGAGCTGCGTATCCGCGTCGCCCGTGAGCTGACCATGGCCGCCCCGGTCCAGTACGCCGCCGCCCCGGCCCCGGTGGCCCATGCTCCGGCTGCAGCAGCGCCCGCACCGGCGGCAATGCCCTCGGACCCGGCCACCATCGTGGCCCGCTCGGGCGAAGACGTGAAATCGCCGATGGTCGGCACCGCCTATCTGCGCCCGGCCCCCGAGGCCGACACCTTCGTCTCGCCCGGCGACAAGGTCCGCAAGGGCCAGACCCTGCTGATCGTCGAGGCCATGAAGACGATGAACCCGATCCAGTCGCCCCGCGACGGGGTGGTGAAAGAGATTCTGGTCGGCGACGCCCAGCCGGTCGAGTTCGGCGAGCCGCTCGTCGTGCTCGAGGCCCAGGGCTGACCATGTTCACCAAGGTCCTGATCGCCAACCGCGGCGAGATCGCGCTGCGGATTCATCGCGCCTGCAAGGAGATGGGGATTTCCACCGTCGCTGTGCACTCGGAAGCTGACCGTGGGGCCATGTGGGTCCGGCTGGCCGACGAGAGCGTCTGCATCGGCCCGGCTCCGGCGGCCAAATCCTACCTGAACATCCCCTCAATCATCGCTGCGGCGGAGATCACCGGGGCCCAGGCCATCCACCCCGGCTATGGCTTCCTCAGCGAGAACGCGCGCTTCGCCGAGATCGTCGAGGCCCACGGCATGACCTTCATCGGTCCCAGGCCCGAACATATCCGGGTCATGGGCGACAAGATCACCGCCAAACAGACGGTCAAGGCGGCTGGCATTCCCTGTGTGCCGGGCTCGGACGGCGGCGTGGCCACGGTCGAGGACGCGATCAAGGCGTCGAAATCCATCGGCTTCCCGCTGATCGTCAAGGCTGCCTCGGGCGGCGGCGGGCGCGGCATGAAGGTGGCCCTGACCCCCGGCGACCTGGCCGAGGCGGTGCAGACTGCCCAGTCCGAGGCCGCCGCCGCCTTCGGTGACGGCACCGTCTATCTGGAACGCTATCTGCAGAAGCCGCGCCATATCGAAATTCAGGTCGTCGCCGACGCCCACGGCAATGTCGTTCATCTGGGCGAGCGCGATTGTTCGCTGCAGCGCCGCCACCAGAAGATGATGGAAGAGGCCCCCTCGCCCGCCCTGTCGGCGAAGGAGCGGGCCGCGATCGGCGCGACCGTCAACAAGGCCATCGCCGCCATCGGCTATCTGGGCGTCGGCACCATCGAATTCCTGTGGGAGGACGGCGAGTTCTTCTTCATCGAGATGAACACCCGCCTGCAGGTCGAGCATCCGGTCACCGAGATGATCACCGGCGTCGACCTCGTGCGCGAACAGATCCGCATCGCCGCCGGCGAGCCCCTGTCCTTCACCCAGGACCAGGTCAGCTTCCACGGCCACGCCATCGAATGCCGCATCAATGCCGAAAACGCCGAGACCTTCACCCCTTCGCCGGGCACCATCACCGACTTCCACGCCCCCGGCGGGCTGGGCGTACGGCTGGATAGCGCCATCTACACCGGCTATGCGATCCCGCCCTATTACGACAGCCTGATCGGCAAGCTGATCGTGCACGGTCGCGACCGTGCCGAATGCGTGGCCCGGCTCAAGCGCAGCCTGGGCGAGATGGTGATTGGAGGAATCGACACCACCATCCCCCTGTTCCAGAAACTGCTGCAGGAGCCGGACATCCTGTCCGGTGATTATGACATCCACTGGCTGGAAAACTGGGCCAAGCGCCAGAACGGCCAGGGCTGACGGGATCGGACGAGCCCTCGACGCGAGAGGATCGGATGACTGAACCGGATTTCAGCGCATCGAACCCTTCAGGCGGCTTCGGGCCGGACGAACTGCTGCGCTGCTACGCGGACGGCGTCTTTCCCATGGGCGAGGATCGGGACGACCCGCGGGTCTTTCTGGTCGAACCGGATCAACGTGGCCTCCTTCCGCTGGACCGGTTTCATATCCCGACCCGCCTGCGCCGTACCGTGCGCAGCGAAATTTTCACCGTGCAGGTCGATACTGCCTTCCCCGCCGTGCTGGATGCCTGCGCCGTGGCGATGCCGGGGCGCGAGGACACCTGGATCAATGCCCCGATCCGGGCCCTGTATCTGGCGCTGCATGCCCGTGGTCACGCCCACAGTATTGAATGCTGGCGTGACGAACGGCTGGTCGGTGGTCTGTACGGGGTGACCCTGGGCGGAGCCTTTTTCGGCGAGAGCATGTTCAGCCTCGAGCGTGACGCCTCGAAAGTGGCCCTGGTGCATCTGGTGGCGCGGCTGAAACAGGGCGGCTGGCGCTTGCTGGACACCCAGTTCCTGACCGGGCACCTGTCACAGTTCGGCGCGGTGGAAACACCGCAGGCCGCCTATCTGAAAATGCTGAAACCCGTGCTGGGCATAACGCCGGACAAGTGCGCCCTGACCCGTTCCCTGCGCGGGACAGAGGCCGTGACCTATGCCTTGCAGCCCACGACCCAGGCGTCATAGACCGGATGTTCGAGGCCGCTGACGCCCGGTGACGAGGCGAACATCCAGCCGCGGAACAGCTGGCGTGGCTCGGTCCCCGGCAATACACCGCGCGGCTGCAGGCTGATTTCCAGATAGGCGATCGCATCGTCGGTCAGCTCATCTCCAGCCGACAGCTCGCAGGCCCGGGCCTTAAAGATCAGGGTATTGTTGAACCGCACAGGGCGGCCGCCGACCTCGACTTCAAACCGCATGGTGTCGGCCGTGACCTTGTCGATGGCCTGAATGATGGCGATACGGCGTCTCTGACGAGGTCCCGCGGGCACTTCGGGTTCGGTGCGGGTCACTTCGGAAATCTCGACAACCGGCGCTTCCTCGACCGGTTCGGGTTTCGGCTCGGCCTTCTCCTCAGCGACCGGGACCACTGCCGCCGGCGGCCGGGCGGCCGCGCCGGGCCCCGCAGGGACCCCCGTCTGGGCCGGAGTCGGAGCCGGAGTCGGAACCGGAGCGGCAACGGGTTTGACGGCAGGGGTCTCGGGACGCTGCGGAGTCTGGCGCAGCAGATCCGCGATCGGGTCCGACGCCGGTGTGGCGTCCTGCGGTACATCCAGCAAGGCCCTGGCCCCCACAGCACCGGAACCCGAGAGAGTTACGGCGACGACGGCAGTCAGGATCAGACCACGATGGTTCATTCAGGTTTCCAGGCTTCGTAATCGCCGGTGGCCGCGGGGCGCTGTCCTTCCGCCGCCATCGACCCCTGCGGCAGCCAGGCCATGGGCGTGCCGGTCAGATTCGGGAGATGATCCCGTTCCCAGCTCTGCCGCGGCAGCGGCTCGATCGTCGGCGGTTCATCAAAAGTGTAGTGTAGCCAGCCGTGCCAGTCAGGCGAGACCTTGGTGGCCTCGGCATAGCCGTCATAAATAACCCAACGGCGCTGGCGTCCGTCGTAGCTGACCTTGTCGCGCGACTGGTAATAGCGGTTGCCGTAGTCATCGGTCCCGACCAGCAGGCCACGCTTGGCCACGGTGAACCGGGTCCCGATCGTCGCCCCGTTCCACCAACCGAAAATCCTGCTCAGCACGTCTAGCACCCGTATTATCCGACGCCCGGGGAGGTCCGGCGACGCAGGCGCGATCATAGAAACCGGCGGGCCGTCCGTCCAGCGTCGGGTGCTTGAGGAATGAATCAATATGTTGGGGGTAACCCGGTTACAGCACGCCAGATTTATTGCGAGCACCCGACATCTTCCTCTACAATCCCTTAACGCCAAGCAGGGAAAGCCGCATGCGCTTCACGGCCCGCTTCGCCACCCTGGCGAAGACCGCCCCCGTCTCGACGCGCGAAATCGAGCGCGCCAACAGTCTTGATTCGGTGCTGGCACCGACAGACTGGACAGACGTGCGCATCGAAGCTTGGCTTGACTGGGCTGACGCCCAGCCGGACCGGGGCCGGTCGCCGGGCGTCTGGATGAACGGATCCGTGCACGGATGGGCCGCCGGGCTGGCCGAGCGTGGACAAACGCTGGGACTATTTTCCCGGATCGAGGCGGTCGCCTTCGCCGGAGAACTGTCAGCGACGATCCGACTGGGTCTCGCCGTACCTGCCACATCGGCCGCGGCGATCGACGAAGACCCGCTGGACCTGACCGACGCCGGTGCCCGACGGCAGCTGGCCGAGGTTCTCGCCGGCCGACGGGCTGATCGACTGGCCCCGGGGGCCGTCGAGGCCGTCTCCGAAGCCCTGGAGGCCGTGACCGATGCCGTGCTGCGCTGTGAAGGTCCGCGCAGTGACTGCGCCGACCCGGCCCGCAACCCGGCCCTGGCCCGCGTCGCCTTGGCTGCTCGTCGCGCCGGAGCCGGGGACGCCGACATCCTGCGAGCTATCGCCGGCGAACGATTCCTGGCCCGCCCCCGCCCGGTCCGGACCCTGCCGCCGCTGGTGGCCTTCGCCGACCGGGGCCTGATCGAAAGCGGCGGGACCGAGGCTCTTGCAGCCGCCGAGGCTGCGCTGGACGGCGATCTGATCCTGACCTTCTCTTCAGGGGATGCCAGACGGATCTGCGACGCGACCCGCTGCGGCGCGGCGATCCTGCACCTGCCGGCCATCGCGGCCCTGCCCGATGGTTGTTCAGACGAGGTCCTCGAAGAAATCACTCGGCTGTGGACGATAGCCCTCAGCCTGGCCGATGCCGGGTCGGTGACGTCCCTCGGCCTGTCCGGCCTGGCCGAGTATCTGGTGATCGAGCGGACCGACAATGCGCGCCGCGAATCCGAAGCCGGCCGAATCGGCGGGCTGGTCGTCGCCGCGATCAAGAGCACGACGCTGGAGATAGCCAGTCTGTCGGCATCCGCCCGGGACGGTGGTCAACGCGACAGTACGACCGACTCCCCGCGACCGACGGCCCTGTCCCTGTTCGTCGATAACGCCGACGCGGCCCTGCGCCTGGGGGCCAAGGCCTTCAGTGCCGTCGACCACTACCAGACCGGCGACGGCGAGATCGCCAGCCGGCTGAATCCGGCTCTGGCGACCGCGATCGGCCGCTCAAACGTCGAGATCGAGGCGGCAGAACGCTGGCTGTTCGGGCACAGGACCCTGGACGGTGCGACCGGATTCGATCACACCACCTTGCGCGAACTCGGCTTCACAGATGTCGAACTGGACGCCATCGAGGCGGCCCTGGCCCATGTTTCCCGGTTCGAAGACGCCTTTCGCGCCCCGGTCCTCGACGCCGGTTTTCTGCGGGATGTTCTCGGTGTGACCGAAGACGGCACGCCGGACCTGTTGAAACATATCGGTATCAGCACCGAGGCCGTCGCCACCGCTCGCGCCTGGGTGTTCGGGCATGGAACCCTGGCCGACTGGCCCGAGGCCCCGCAAAGCCTGAAACCTCTACTGAACGATCCGGCGGCGTTCGAGGCCCGGCTACGGGCCGCCCTGGAACCGTTCAGCGAAGTGGCGGACACGGCACTGCAGACACTGGACTGGCGCACCAGCCCCACCGCAGCCACGCGTCTGCTGGGCGAAGCTGCCGCAGCGGGACAGCGGGCGGTACGGATAAGGCGCGGTACCCCGCCCGCCGGCCGACTGCTGATCCTGCCGGAGGTTGAGGCTTCCGGGGGGCGTCGTCATGACACCGACGTCCGCGGTCCCGACCGGGTCGTGGAGAAGGTTGTCGAGCGTGATCGCACCCGCCGCAAGCTTCCGGACCGCCGCAAGGGCTATATCCAGAAGGCCGCCGTGGGTGGCCACAAGGTCTATATTCACACTGGCGAATATGACGACGGCGAGCTGGGCGAGATATTCATCGACATGCACAAGGAAGGAGCCGCCTTCCGCAGTGTGATGAATAATTTCGCCATAGCCATCTCTATCGGCCTGCAATACGGCGTGCCGCTGGATGAGTTTGTCGATGCCTTCGTCTTCACCCGGTTCGAGCCGGCGGGACGGGTCACGGGCAATGATACAATCCGCTCGGCCACCTCGATCCTGGATTATATCTTCCGCGAACTGGGCGTCTCCTATCTGAACCGCAACGAACTGGCGAGCGCCGGGTCCGATCTGCTGCCACCCGACGGGCTGGGCGGTACGCCGGACGAGGAAGCCCACACCGTCCCCGCCGCGCGTTTCATCTCCAAGGGGTTCGCCCGGGGAACCGCGCCAGACAATCTGGTGGTGTTGCCGTTCGGGCAGAAACGGGACTCCCCCTCGACGCCCGCTCCGATCACGACCGAGGCGGTCGCCTGCCCGGCCTGTGGTGATTTCACCCTGCAACAGCGCGGATCCGGCTGGCTGTGTGACAGCTGTGGTGTGGCACCGTCGATGCAGGGTTAAGTAAGGGTCGGGGCGTTAGAATGGTCTGGGTCTTGCAACGACGAGATCAAAGACCGGAGACCGTCACGCCATGAAACCGATCCTGACCGCCATTGTCGCCCTAGGTATCGCGATGACCGCCCTGCCCGCCGCCGCCCAGAACCCCGGCCAGATCGCCCGGGTACGGGGCGGAGCCAGCTGCCCCGGCTGCAATCTGTTCCAGGGGGATTTCTCGGGTCTGCAGGCGCGCGGCCTGAACCTGTCTGGATCACGCCTGCGACAGTCCAACCTGAGCCTGGCGGTGATGAACCGAACCCGGTTCAGCAATGCCGACATGCGTGATGTGGACGCCTATGGCGCGGTCTTCTCCAGCGCCAATTTTTCGGGAGCGAACCTGACCAACGCCAGTTTCGTCGGGACATTTCTCGAAGGCGCGAACTTCGCGGGCGCAACCTTGTCCGGTACCAATTTCTCGGGAGCCCAGCTGGCGCGCTCGACGGGCCTTTCGCAGCGTCAGTTGAATCAGGCCTGCGGCGACAACAGCACCGAACTGCCTTCAGGCCTTCGCATTCCGGCCTGCTGAGCGCCCCCTTGGTTACGACGATTTAAGTAGGGTTTTCGCCTGTTTGTCGGCATGGAGAGAAGGTGAAACAGCTTGTCTCCGCCCTGTCCCGCCGTCCGGGTTCCGCCGGTCTGGCCGCGTGCGTCGCCGTCACCGCCCTGTTGGTGGCGGCCCCGACCCTCGCCCGGGGTCAGCTCTATTTCCAGGACCGTGACATCGCCAGAATGGTGTCGCTGGGTGGCTCATGCAATCGCTGCGAACTGTCGGGCCGTGACCTCTCCGGCGCGACCTTCAGCGGCGCGACCTTCATCAACGCCACGCTGATCGGAGCCAATCTGCGCGGAGCCGAGTTGATCGGTTCCAACTTCACCCGCAGCGACTTCAGCCACGCCGACCTCCGTGGTGCCGGAACCCTCGGTGCCAATTTCACCGGAGCGAATTTCACTGACGCCAATCTGTCCGGGGTTGAAGCCACCGGCGTCACCCTGATCCGGGCCCGTTTGCGCGACGCCAATCTTTCGGGAGCCGAACTGGGCGGTGCCAATATGAACGGGGCAGTCCTGATCCGCGCCAATTTCACCGGAGCAGAGGTTCTCGGAGCCACCCTGGCCAATGTGGACGCACGATCGGCGACCTTCACCAATGCCGCGATCGACGCCTCGAACCTGAGCAATGGCGATTTTCGCTCGGCCTCCTTCCGCGGGGCCAGTCTGAACGGCGCGCGCCTGCTGAACGGCCGGTTCGCCAATGCCGATTTCTCGGGCGCGTCGCTCAATCGCGCCGACATCCGCGGCGTCGATCTGTCGGATGCCCGCGGCCTGAGTCAGGATCAGGTCGGGCGGGCCTGTGGCGACTCCACAACCCGGCTGCCGCGTGGACTGTCCAGCCGCATCTGCCGCGGCGTGTCGATGATCCGCATCCCGGCCCCACCGTCTCCGCCCACCCCGCCACAGCGGAATTTCGCGATGGCCAGCAGCGACTGACGCCGCTGCAGTCCTGATCAGGCCTTAAGCGGCGGGGTCGTGCGAATGTGCAGTTCCTTCAGCTGCCGATCATCGGCGTCCGAAGGGGCATTCATCAGCAAATCCTGACCCTGCTGGTTCAGCGGGAAGGCGATAACCTCGCGGATGGCCGTCTGGTTGGCCAGCAGCATGACGATGCGATCGATGCCGGGGGCCAGGCCACCGTGCGGCGGCGCGCCATAACGGAAGGCGTTGAGCATGCCGCCGAACTGCTCCTCGACCACTGAGGCGTCATAGCCGGCGATCTCGAAGGCCTTGAGCATGATCTCGGCCTTGTGGTTCCGGATCGCGCCCGAACACAGCTCATAGCCGTTGCAGACGATGTCATACTGGTAGGCGAGGATATCCAGCGGGTCCTTGCTCTCAAGAGCCTCCATCTCGCCCTGCGGCATGGAGAAGGGGTTGTGCGAGAAGTCGACCTTCTTCTCTTCCTCGGACCATTCGAACATCGGGAAGTCGACGATCCAGCAGAATTTGAATGCGTCCTCCGGGATCAGGTTCAGGTCCTGGCCCAGTTTGGTGCGGGCCGAGCCGGCGAATTTGTGGAACACGGCCGGGTCGCCGGCGACGAAGAAGGCCGCGTCGCCCACATTCAAGCCAAGTTGTTGCCGAAGAGCCTCCGTCCGTTCCGCGCCAAGATTCTTGGCGATAGGGCCAGCATCTTCAAAGTATTTGCTCCAAAGAGCACCGAGTTCATCGGTCAAACCTCGTGCGATGAGGTCACTCATCATCAAGTTGAGAATTTTCCCATCCAGCTCCGAAACGAGTCGTGGAACGGTGGTAACTTGCCCGCCAGATTCCGCGACCACGGCTTGGCCTCGATCGGTCTGATAGAACTCTGCCAAGCGTGCCATCAGATCGGGTTCAGCCTCGACCTCAGGTTTTGCGCGCCAGAATATGTAGCCGAGCCCGGGTTGCCCCTCCCCTTGGGCCCACGAATTCATGCGATCACAGAAGGCACGTGATCCTGCTTGGCCACCGGACGCAGGAATGGCCCAGATGGCGTTCTTGGGGTCGGCCGCGAGAATCTTGTTGAACAGGCCGAAGCCGCCGCCGCGGAAATGCTCGGACACGTCCTGCATCTCGATCGGGTTGCGCAGGTCCGGCTTGTCGGTGCCGTATTTGGCGATGCTCTCGCGATAGGGGATGCGGACGAAGGGATAGGCATCGACCGTCTTACCGTCAGCGAATTCCTCGAACACGCCATGCATGACCGGCTCGATGGCCGCGAACACGTCCTCTTGCGTGACGAAGCTCATCTCGACGTCGAGCTGGTAGAATTCCAGCGAGCGATCGGCGCGCAGGTCCTCGTCGCGGAAACAGGGGGCGATCTGGAAATAGCGGTCGAAGCCCGAGACCATCAACAGCTGTTTGAACTGCTGCGGGGCCTGCGGCAGGGCGTAGAATTTGCCCGGATGCAGCCGCGACGGCACCAGGAAGTCGCGCGCGCCTTCGGGGCTGGACGCGGTCAGGATAGGCGTCTGGTACTCAAGGAAGCCCTGCCCGACCATGCGCTGGCGGATCGAGGAGATCACCCGCGAGCGCAGGACGATGTTCTTGTGCAGGGTCTCACGGCGCAGATCGAGATAGCGGTGCTTGAGGCGGATGTCCTCGGGGTAGTCTGGCTCACCGAACACCGGCAGGGGCAGCTCGGCGGCCTCGGACAGGACCTCGATCGCCTTGACCTGGATCTCGATCTCGCCGGTCGGCAGGTTGGCGTTCTTCGTCTCCGCCGAGCGGGATACGACCTCTCCGTCGATCTTGATCACGCTCTCGGCGCGCAGCCGTTCGACCTCGGCGAATCCGGGCGTCTCGGGATGCAGCACCAGCTGGGTCAGGCCATAGTGGTCACGCAGGTCGATGAACAGCAGACCGCCGTGGTCACGCTTGCGGTGGACCCAGCCGGACAGGCGGACGGACGAACCGGCATCGGTGGCGCGTAGGGCACCGCAGGTGTGTGAGCGATAGGCGTGCATGGAGGCGTTCGTCTTGGAAAACGGCTGTAAAACAGCGAAAATGAGGAGGCCGGAAGGGCGCATTATCGTCCCCGAAAGTCAAGATCGGGCGACACCGGTCCACCGTCCACAACCCGGAGGTTTTGTCCACGGCGCGCGTGCGCTGCGGATACGACCTTGGAAGGTGATCTGCTATGGGTTCGATCATGTCCGCCCCGCCCTCCCGCGATCAGCTGAAATTGCCGCTGCAACGCGACGTGCCCGCTGGGGCGGCCGAGTTCGTACGCTCGGGCAGCAACGATGAGGCCGTGGCGGCCCTCGAACGCTGGCCGGACGGGGACGAGGCCGTGCTGGCCATCTGCGGACCGGAGGGGTGCGGCAAGAGCCACCTGGCCGGGATCTGGGCCGAGCGGGTCGGGGCCGTTGCTTTGCACGGAGCCGAGGCCGGTCTGGCCGATCCACTGGAGCTTGAGGGTCGTCCGGTTCTGCTGGACCGGGCCCAGGATGCTGATGACGAGACCCTGTTCCATCTGATCAACCTGGCCCAGTCCGGCGGCGGGGCCCTGTTGCTGGTGTCACGACCGGCACCGCGGACGTGGGAGGTTGCCCTGCCTGATCTGCGCTCGCGCCTGGACATTGTACGGACAGTGCCCCTGCAGGAACCCGACGATGCGGTATTGGCCGCCATTCTTCGGGCCCGCTTTGCCGCCCGCAGTATCGTGCCCGGTGACGAAATCATCGACTATCTGGTGCGACGGATCGACCGGTCGGCTGCCGCAGTCGAGGCCGTGGTCGAGCGGCTGGACGCCGAACATCGCCCGGTGACCCGCGCCCTGGCTCGCCAGGTGCTGGGAGCCGCCGACGAAACCGACGACCTGTTCGAACAGGACTGACTCCAACTCCGAGGTTGCAGCCTTGGCACCCTCAGGTCAGAACCGCACCATGAACGAAATCGCGGCGATCAGGGACTCGACCACCGGCGAGGAGGTGCCGTCATCGCGCGCGCCGCAGATGAAACTGTCCGAAGCGTTGATGACGTCGCCGGAGCGCTTCTTCAATCGCGAGCTCTCCTGGCTAAAGTTCAACGCACGCGTACTCGAAGAGGCCGCAAATCCGGGTCACCCGCTACTGGAACGACTGCGTTTCCTGTCCATTTCCGCCAACAACCTCGACGAATTCTTCATGACCCGGGTCGCCGGGTTGAAGGGGCAGGTGCGCGAACGGGTGCGGGTCCTGTCGGCTGACGGCCTGACTCCCGCCGAGACGCTGGAAAAGGTCAATGTCGCCGCCGGCGAGCTGATGGACGAGCAGCAGCGGCGCTGGCGCAGGCTGCGCCGGGAGCTGACCACGGCAGGAATCGAGGTGGTCGACGCCGAACGTATCACCAAGACCGAGCGCGAGCGGTTGGAACCGGAGTTTCTCAACCGGCTGTTCGCTGTCCTGACCCCGATGGCGATCGACCCGGCCCACCCCTTCCCGTTTCTGCCCAACCTGGGATTTTCACTGGCGCTGAAACTGCGTCGGCAGAGGGACAATCGCACCCTCTATGCGATGGTGCCGATCCCGACCCAGGTGAAACGGTTCTGGCCGCTGGCCACCGACGGGCGCTCGACACCGGGCAAGCGGCGGTTCGTGACGCTGGAAAGTCTGCTGACGATCTTTATCGATCATCTGTTTCCCGGATGCGAGGTGCTGGAACGCGGCGTTTTCCGTCTGATCCGCGACTCCGACATCGAGATCGAGGAGGAGGCCGAGGATCTGGTGATGGAGTTCGAGGAAGCGCTGAAGCAGCGCCGCCTGGGCTCGGTGGTCCGCATCAAGATCGAAGCCGACATGCCGGCCGATCTGCGCAACTTCATCACCGAGGAACTGAACGCGGCTCCCAAGGACATCGTGCTGGTCGCCGGAATACTGGGCCTGGCCCAGATGTCGGAACTGATTCCGACCGGCCATCCGGACCTGAAATTCCCCGGCTATGAGCCGCGCTATCCGGAACGGGTGCGCGACAATGGCGGCGACATCTTCGCGGCCGTTCGCGAGAAGGACATGCTGATCCACCACCCGTTCGAGAGTTTCGACGTGGTCGTGCAGTTCCTGCGACAGGCCGCGCGGGACCCGAACGTGCTGGCCATCAAACAGACGCTGTACCGGACCTCCAAGGACAGCCCCATCGTCGCGGCCCTGATCGAGGCAGCCGAAAATGGCAAGAACGTCACCGCCCTGGTCGAGATCAAGGCCCGGTTCGACGAAGAGGCCAACCTGCGCTGGGCCCGGGCCATGGAGCGAGCGGGCGTCCACGTCGTCTTCGGCTTCGTCGAGTACAAGACCCACTGCAAATTGAGTGTGGTCGTGCGCCGCGAGGGCGACGGGTTGAAGACCTACTGCCATTTCGGCACCGGAAATTATCATCCAGTGACGGCCAGAATCTACACCGACCTGAGCCTGTTCTCCTGCGACCCGGTGCTGGGGCGCGATGCAACGCGGGTGTTCAACTACATCACCGGCTATGCCCAGCCCGACAAACTTGAAGCCCTGATCGTCTCGCCGCTGAACATGAAGGCCAAGTTGGTCGACATGATCGGCAAGGAAATGGCCGCCGCAGCCAGGGGCAAGCCGGCGGCCATCTGGGCCAAGATGAACTCACTGGTCGATCCCGAGATCATCGATGCCCTGTACCGCGCCAGCCAGTCGGGGGTCCGGATCGAACTGGTAGTCAGGGGCATCTGCTGTCTGCGGCCGGGGGTTGTCGGTCTGTCGGAAAACATCCGGGTCAAGTCGATTGTCGGCCGTTTTCTTGAGCACAGCCGCATCGTTGCCTTCGCCAACGGCCATGAGCTGCCGCACGACAAGGCCAAGGTCTATATTTCATCGGCCGACTGGATGAACCGCAACCTGGACCGGCGGGTCGAGTTAATGACGCCGGTACGCAACGCCACAGTCCACGATCAGGTGCTGGATCAGATCATGGTCGCCAATCTGAAGGACGACACCCAGAGCTGGGTCCTCGACTCGGACGGGCACTACCATCGGGTTCAGGCGGTCGACCCGGAACGGCCCTTCTCGGCCCACAGATATTTCATGACCAATCCCAGCCTGTCAGGCCGCGGGCGCAAGGTAAAGAACCGGCCACGCGAACTGCACTATGACGTCCGGCGCAAATGACGGGTTTCGAGGATCCGGTGCTGGCATCGCGTGATATCGCCGTCATCGACATCGGCTCCAACTCGGTTCGTCTGGTGCTGTATCGTCTGGAAGGCCGGGCCGTCTGGGCCGTGTTCAACGAAAAGGTCCTGGCCGGACTGGGCCGTGATCTGGCCGCGACCGGCCGATTGTCCAAAGACGGTATGACAGCGGCCCTGGCCGCGCTGAAACGCTTTGCCGCGGTCATCGAGGGCGTGCGCCCCGCCCACACATTCGCCGTCGCCACTGCAGCTGTGCGGGAGGCGGTGGACGGCCATGATTTCTGCGATCTGGTGGCCGCGCAAACGGGCCTCGTGGTGCGAATTCTGAGCGGTGCCGAGGAAGCCCGCTATTCAGCCCGGGGCGTGCTCGCCGGAATTCCGGATGCCGAAGGGGTCACGGCAGACATGGGAGGTGCCAGTCTGGAGCTGGCCCGCATTTCCGGAGGCGAGGCCGGGCCCGGTATCACCCTGCCCCTGGGTCCCTTCGCCCTGATCGATCCCGACGGGTTTGATGCCGGACGATTGCGCGAAACCATTGCCGAGCGACTGAAAGCGGCCGGGGACTATCGTTGCCCACACCTCTATGCGGTCGGGGGAGCCTGGCGCAGCATCGCCCAGGTACATATGGACCTGACCGACTACCCCCTGCACATCGTCCATCAGTATGAGATCAGCGCCTCCGCCGCACGCGACACCGCCCGTTTGATCGCCCGCCAGTCGCGCACCTCGCTGGACAAGATGGCCGGCGTGTCGAGAAAGCGGGCGGACACCCTGCCCTACGCCGCCCTGGTGCTGGAGGGCCTGATCGACCGTCTGGGCCTGAAGCGAATCACCATTTCGGCCTGGGGCGTCCGCGAGGGCCTGCTGTTCGAGGCCCTGGACGGTGATGTGGCCGCAGCTGATCCCTTGCTGGCCGGCTGCCAGGCCCTGGGCGCGCGCCAGGGCATCTCGCCTACACTGCCCGGTGCCCTGAACGGCTGGATCCAGCGACTGATGCAAGCCGCACCGGATCAGGGCGATCACGACCGGGACGCCATCCTGACGGCGGCCGCCTGCCACCTGGCCGATCTGGGGGCGCGTCTGCATCCGGATCACCGGACCGAACTGGTATTCGACCAGATCCTGCGAGCTCCAATTCCGGGACAAACTCATGCCGAGCGGGCCTTTCTGGCCTGCGCCCTCAACGCCCGCTACGGCGGTGGGGCGGCCACACCCCAGCCCGTCACAGTGTCGCGGCTTCTCAACGACGATCAACGCCTGCGGGCCCGAACCCTGGGTCTGGCCATCCGGCTGGCCTGTGACCTGTCCGGCCGTTCGCCGCATCTGCTGGCCAATGCCGGAGCCGCGGTCGACAAGGGGGTACTGAAGCTGACCGCCCTCGACGGCTATGCCGATGTGCTGCTGGGCGAGCAAACGCGTCGCCGGGCCAAGGCCCTGGCCGACGCCATGGGACTGAAGCTCGACATGGGCCGCAACACCGAGGCAAGCTGACTCAACCTAGGGGGAAGCGAAATGGCGGTGACCGGAATCGGCGGGCTCTTCTTCCGCTGCAAGGATCCGAAGGCCCAGGCGGAATGGTATCTGACCCACCTCGGCGTTGGCGCGCCCGAGAGCGTCTGGATCTGGAATCAGCAGGCGGGGCCGACGGTGTTCCAGCCCGTCAAAGCCGACAGCGACTATTTCCCCGCCGACAAGGGCTACATGCAGAACCTGCGCGTCGATGACCTGGACGGTCTGATGGCCAGTCTCAAGGCCGCCGGCATCGACGTGATTACCAAGCCCGAATGGGACGCCATGCCCGAGGTTGGCCGCTTCGCCCGCATCCATGACCCGGAAGGCAATGCGATCGAGCTCTGGCAACCGGCAGAACCGCCCGCCTAGCCTTCGATCTCGACGACCTCGACCCGGGCCCCGTTCAGGACCAGCGCCAACTCGCCGCGTTTGAGCTTGAGTGCGTCCTCACCGAACAGCTCACGGCGCCAGCCCTTCAGGGCGTCAACCGGGGCATTGTCGTCGAGGGCGATCTTCTCGAGGTCGGCAACGTTGGCGATCAACTTGGTGGCCACGCCGGCATTGTCCGATTTGGCCTTGAGCAGCACCTTCAGCAGTTCAACCACCGAGGGCGGGGCCGGCTGGTTGTGAGACGGACGGTCCAGCTTGGGCGCATGGGCCTCGGGATCGGCCAGGACCCGTTTCAGCTCGACGATCAGCTCGGCCCCGAGACGCGAGCCGCCGAAGCCTTTGGGCACCGAGCGCAGCCGATTGAAGGCCTCGGCGTCGGTCGGGCCTTGGGCGGCGATCTCGTCGATCGCGTCATCTTTGAGAATCCGCCCGCGCGGCTGGTCGCGTTCCTGGGCTGCCTGTTCGCGCCAGACGGCTACAGCCTTGAAAGCTGCCAGATATTTGGCCGAATATTTCTTGGGTTTCAGTCGCTTCCACGCCTTGTCGGGCGTGGTGTCATAGAGGTCCGGGTCGATCAGCCCGGCCATTTCCGAGGTCACCCAGCCCAGACGCCCGGCCTTTTCCAGCCGATCGTGCAGCTTGGGGTACAGGGTGGCCAGATGGGTGACGTCGCCGATAGCATAGACCAGCTGGGCCTCCGACAGGGGCCGACGCGACCAGTCGGTGAAACGGCTGCCCTTGTCGATCTCCTGTTTCAGCATCTGGCGGACCAGGGCTTCATAGCTCACCTGATCACCGAATCCGGCGGCCATTGCGGCCACCTGGGTGTCGAACATCGGAGCCGGCATGGCCCCCAGTTTGACGAAGATCTCGGTGTCCTGACGCGCGGCGTGGAACACCTTGATGATGTCAGGGTCGCGCAGCAGGTCGAGAAAGGGGGCCAGATCCAGCCCCTCGGCCAGAGGATCGATGATGGCCTCGTCCGTGGCAGAGGCGGCCTGGATCAGGCACAGCTTGGGCCAGTAGGTCGTTTCCCGCATGAACTCGGTATCGACGGCGATGAACGGGGCCTTGGCCAGGCGTGCACAGAATTCAACGAGTGCGTCATTGGTGGTGATTGGCGTCATTGGGATGCTATAGCCCCGCGCGAGCCGGTTGTGGCAAGAGCTACGACAGAATTCCGCCCCCCTGATTCAGGCCGTGACCGATGAGCGACACCCCGGAAGCCCCCCGTAACGGCCTTACCTATGCAGATGCAGGGGTCGATATCGATGCCGGCGAAATGCTGGTCGACGCGATCAAGCCTCTAGCGAAATCGACCCGACGGCCCGGTGCCGAGGCGTCGCTTGGGGGATTCGGAGCCCTGTTCGACCTGAAGGCGGCCGGATTCGTCGATCCGCTGATCGTCGCCACCACCGATGGCGTCGGCACCAAGCTGAAGATCGCCATCGAGACCGGCCGCCATGACGGCGTCGGCATCGACCTGGTGGCCATGTGCGTCAACGACCTGCTGGCCCAGGGGGCCGAGCCCCTGCTCTTCCTCGACTACTATGCCACCGGCAAGCTGGAGATCGACGCCGCGCGCCGGGTTGTGACCGGAATCGCCGAAGGCTGCCGTCAGGCCGGCTGCGCCCTCGTCGGCGGCGAAACGGCCGAAATGCCGGGCATGTATTCGGGCGGCGACTATGACCTGGCCGGCTTCTCGCTGGGCGCGGTCGAGCGGGGTCATGCCCTGCCGTATCTGGACCGCCAGGCCGCAGGCGACGTAATCATTGCCTTAGGGTCATCCGGTCCCCACTCCAACGGCTATTCGCTGATCCGCAAGGTCGTGGAGAAGTCCGGTCTGGCCTGGGGCGACGACGCTCCGTTCGCCAAGGACCGCACCCTGGCCCAGGCCCTGATGGAGCCGACCCGTATCTATGTGAAGCCGGTCCTGCCGCTGATGAAGGCCGGTCTGATCAAGGGCGCGGCCCATATCACCGGCGGCGGCCTGATCGAGAATCCACCCCGCTGTATCGCCGAAGGCCTGCAGGCCGAGTTCGACTGGAACGCCTGGCCCCTGCCCCACGTGTTCCAGTGGTTGGGCGAGGTCGGTGGCATCAGCGATCATGAGCTGCGCCGCACCTTCAACTGCGGCGTCGGCTTCATCCTGATCGTGGCTCCGGAAAACGCTGAAGCGGTGCTGGCGGCCCTGCTCAACGCCGGTGAGACGGCCTTCGCCTGCGGCCAGCTGACCGCAGGCTGAGACCGGCGACAGTTCCTATCGGGCACCGCCGTTAACGGTCTCGGCGTAGAACCGCACCAGATCACCGTGCAGCGCCACCAGGGCCGGATGGCTCAGGTACATCATGTGTCCGCCCTCATAGTAGGTGAACTCGAGGTTCCGCTGCAGCTGGGGCTCGAGCATCATCTGGGCGAGGTCGAACTCCGTGCTGAGGAACGGCGTGGCGCTGTCGTAATAGCCGTTCAGTGACAGTACCTTCAGATACGGGTTACGCCGCATCGCCGTGGCCAGATCGATGGCGGTGTTGGGCGTGGTCTGGGGCCCGCCGACCGGCGGCCGGTGATTCCAGTCCCACTCGAAGCCCGGTCCACGCGCGCTCATCCGGTAATTCATGTCGGTGTGGTAGTTCAGGGTATTGGCGACATAGTCATTAAAGACGCTGACATAGGCCCCGGTGACGGCGCTGCTGGACGGATCCTCCTCGGGTGCATCGCCCGCCGCGTCAGCGTCGATGCCGAGATAGCGCATATCGAGCCGGCCGATGGTCTGGCGCCGGTCGCGCAACAGTTCCTTGCGGAAAGCGCTGAGCCCGATGCGCATATTGGCGTTGTCGATGAAGGCCGGTGAAATCCCGATCAGCTCGCTCATCTGGCGCACGATGTCAGCGCGCTCGGCGGCGGAGATCATCGATCCCTTGGCCAGGGCCGAGGCATAGGGTCCGAGGGCAAAGGCCCGGGCCCGGGCCACCTGGGTCTCGACGTCGGCCGGCGGGTTGGCGATCTTGTGGTGATACCAGGCCGCCGCCGCATAGGTCGGCAGCAGAATGACGTAGTTCTGCGGATAGCCCGGCTGGCGCACACCGTAGTTCATGATCGAAGACAACAGAATCACGCCGTTGAGCGACATGCCGCGGTCCTCGAGCTGGAAGGCGACGGCTCCGGTCCGCAGCGTGCCGTAGGACTCACCGATGATATATTTGGGACTGCTCCAGCGGCTGTTTTTGGTCGTGTAACGCAGGATGGCCCTGGCGAAGGCGTCAGCGTCCTGATCGACGCCCCAGAAGCTCGATCCCGGCGTCGCGCCCAGCGGGCGGGAATAACCGGCCCCGACCATATCGATGAAGACCAGATCAGTCTGGTCCAGCAGGGTCATATCGTTGGGACCGAAGGCGAACGGAGCCGGACGCACCACGGTCGGTTCGTCAGTCTGGACCCGCATGGGTCCGAAAGACCCCATGTGCAGCCACACCGTCGGCGAGCCGGGACCGCCATTGTACAGATAGGTCACCGGCCGACCGGCTGAAGCCTGACCGTCCAGGGTGTAGGCAGTATAGAACAGGCTGGCGGTCGGCATGCCGTCGTCATTGCGAATGGTCAGGGTCCCGGCCGTCGCCTTGTAGCGCAGGGTCCGGCCATGAGCCTGGATCGAATGGCTGGTGGTGACTTCGGTCTCGGCGACCGGAGCCCGGGCCCAGTTTTCCTCGATCTCGCCCGCCGTGGTGTTGCGCAACCGGTCCGCAGCCGAACGGACGGGCGGCGGCCGGTCAGTGTCCTGTGCCAGCACCGGAGCCGGACAGGTGATCAGGGCGCACAGAGCCACAAGCCAGAAAATACGACGCATAAGCGGATCCCCCCCAGGAAACAGATCGTCCGGCCTTCTGAAACGGCCCGGCATCGATCGCCGGCGCGACGTTACAGCCGGGATCGGCAGGACGCCAAGGACATTGTCAAACCACAGGCGGAGGTATGCGCGGACAGCCCGTTGATCTTCCCAACCTCGCACGGCAAGGTCCGCCGCCTGTGAGAATGAGGTTCGTCATGCGTGTTCTGTCCGCCGCCTTCATCGGGCTCAGCCTGGCCGCCGCCTCACCGGCTGTTGCCCAGACCCCGGTCGCTGCTGAACAACCGAAACTGCATGCCGTCGCCGCCGCGGTCGAGACCGGTCGGATGCGGGCCGACATCGAGTCCATGGTGGGTTTCGGAACCCGCCACACCCTGTCCGAGACCCGCTCGGGCACACGCGGTATCGGAGCTGCTCGCCGATGGGTAGCGCGGGAGTTCCAGGCCATCAGCCGTGACTGCGGCGGCTGCCTGACCATCGTCACCCCGTCGGATACCATCACCGGCCCGCGCGTCCCCGTGCCGACCGAGGTGGTGGACGTTCTCGCCATCCAGCGCGGCACCGGTGATCCCAATCGGGTCATCATCATTTCCGGCCACCTCGATTCCCGCGTCACCGATGTCATGAACAGCACCGCCGACGCCCCCGGAGCCAATGACGACGCCTCGGGCGTGGCCACGGTGCTGGAGGCCGCACGGGTGCTGTCGAGGTACCGGTTTGACGCTACCCTGGTCTTCGCAGCGCTGTCCGGCGAGGAACAGGGACTGCTGGGCGGCAAGATCCTGGCCGACTACGCCACAGCCCAAGGCTGGCAGGTCGAGGCCAATCTCAACAACGACATCGTCGGTAATTCCCAGGGTCAGAGCGGCGTACGCGACACGACGCGGGTGCGGGTCTTCTCGGAAGGGACCAAGACGGTCGAAACCGCCGCCCAGGCCGAACGCCGTCGCTACAACGGCGGCGAGCTGGATTCCTCGTCACGCAATCTGGCCCGGTTCGTCGACGGCATCGCCGACCGCTACCTGACCAATTTCGACGTCGAGATGATCTATCGCACCGACCGCTACGGCCGCGGGGGCGACCAGGTCGAGATGCTGCGGGCGGGCTTCCCGGCCATACGGATATCGGAGGGAGCCGAGAACTACGACCGGCAACACCAGGACCTGCGCACTGAAAACGGCGTCGTCTATGGCGATACGATCAACGGGATCGACTTCGATTATCTCGGACAGGTGGCGCGTCTGAACATCGCCACCATGGCCGCCCTGGCGTCGGCCCCGACGGTGCCGACCGGCGTGACCATCGAGGGGGCGGTCAAGCCGGACACCACGATCCGCTGGACCGCTGCGCCGGGCGCAGCCGGCTATCGTGTCTGGTGGCGCGCGACCACCGCCCCGCAATGGACCTGGAGCCGCTGGGCTGGAAATGCCACTGAACTGGTTCTGCCCGGGGTGCCGATCGACGACTATTTCTTCGGGGTCTCGTCCGTGTCGGCGGACGGCTTCGAAAGCCCGGTGGTGTTCCCGGGACCGGCCGGAGCCTTCGTCTCGGTCGGTGATCCCGCACCGCAGCCGGGGCGCTGATGCCGATCCAGATGCCGGGTCGGCGTCGCGTTGCCGTGCTGATCTCCGGTGCCGGTTCGAACATGGCCGCCCTGATCGCCGCGGGCCAGGCCGCCGACGCCCCGTTTGAGGTCGTGCTGGTGATCTCCAACAATCCCGACGCCGGGGGCCTGGCGATCGCCGAAGCCGCCGGCATACCCGCCCTGACCATCGATCACCGTCCCTATGGCAAGGACCGGGCGGCCCATGAACAGGCGATCGCCGCCATGCTGGACGAATACGGCGTCGAGGTCGTCGCCATGGCGGGTTACATGCGGCTGCTGACGCCTTGGCTCGTCAGCCGCTGGGCCGGGCGGATGCTCAATATCCACCCCAGCCTGCTACCCCTCTATCCGGGACTGGACCCCCATGCTCGGGCCATCGCCGCCGGGGATAGCGAGGCCGGCTGTACTGTCCATCTCGTCACCGAGGGCGTGGATGAGGGGCCGATCCTGGGTCAGGCCCGGGTGCCGGTGCAGGGTGACGACACGCCCGAGACCCTGGCCGACCGGGTCCGGCTCGCAGAGCATGCGCTGTATCCGGCAGTTCTGTCGGAATTCTGTGCCGTGCGAACGGACCGCCCCGACTAGGACACGGCGCGGACCCGGGCTTCAGCGACGCCGACACCCACGGCCAGCAGGGCCACGACGACCGCCGCGAACCCGAGCGCCAGGACATCGAAGCGCAGGAACATCACCGCACCGACGGCCCCTCCCGCGGACAGCCCGACCCACAGCATCAGGAACGGCAACCAGTCCCACCGCGCCCCGCCATGCAGGGCCGTAGCGATCCTCTGACCCATACGTACGAGAGTGCCGGTCATATAGGTCAGACCGACGCCGACATCGCCGTTGCGCTGGAACACCGCATTCTCGACCCCCATGGCCATGACGACAGCGACCATACCGGCCTGACGCCAGCCGAGCAGGCAAAGGACCGCCCCGATCCCGAGCAGGACGGCCTCAACCGTCAGCACGACCCAGCGCCGGCCTTCGCCGGCCCGCCGGGCCACCGTCGCGCCCAGCACAACCCCGACCACGAACAGCAGGATCAGCGCCAGCGCCGTCAGCGCCTGACCCCATTGCCCCGTCGCCAGCCCAACGCCGAACCGGGTCGAGTTGCCGCTCATGAAGGAGACGAAGAAGCCACCCAGGGTCAGATAGCCGACAGCGTCGACATAGCCGGCCATGCCGGACAGGGTGGCGGCCAGCAAAACCCCGCGATGACCGTAATCCTTCACGCCCGTCCCCTCTTCATGCCCCAACCTGACACGAAAACGGCCGGATCGTTACCGATCCGGCCGTCAATCGTTCGATCTGGAGACGATCGCCTAGCCGACGATCTGATCAGCCGTGAAGAACTGGGCGATTTCGATGCCCGCATTCTCCAGCGAGTCCGAACCGTGGACCGAGTTCTCGCCGATCGACAGGGCGAACAGCTTGCGGATGGTGCCGTCAGCGGCGTCCTTCGGGTTGGTCGCGCCCATGACGTCGCGATAGGCGGCGACGGCGTTGGGGCCTTCCAGCACCTGAACCACGACCGGTTCGGCGATCATCTGACCGACCAGCTCGCCGTAGAACGGGCGTTCGGCGTGAACTTCGTAGAATTTTTTCGCCTGGGCCTCGGTCAGCTTGATGCGGCGCTGGGCCACGATCCGCAGGCCGGCACCCTCGATGACGGCGTTGATCGCGCCGGTCAGGTTGCGGCGCGTGGCGTCGGGCTTGATAATGGAGAAGGTGCGTTCGGTCATGGAAAAGGACTTCTTCTGTGGGAGTTTGAAGGTGGCGGGCTTATAGCGGCGCCCTTCCCGGTTTCCAACTGCTGTCCGAATCGTCTCTCCTGCCATGCTTCAGATCACTGACCTGACCTTCAACGCCTGGGGACGCAAGTTCCTGGAAAACGCCTCCGTGAGCCTGCCCCCGGGAGCCAAGGTCGGCCTTGTGGGCCGCAACGGCGTGGGCAAGACCACTCTGTTCAAGCTGATCCTGGGCGAATTGGCCGCGGGCGGCGACGAGATCAGCCTGCCGAAGACCGCGCGCATCGGCTCGGTCGATCAGGAACACCCGGCCACGCCGTTCAGCGTTCTGGACACGATCCTGGAAGCTGACGTCGAACGCCACACATTGATGGGCCGGCTGGAGACAGCCCCGCCGGAAGAGCTTGGCGAGATCTGGGCCCGACTTATCGATATCGACGCCGACTCGGCCCCGTCGCGGGCCTCTGAAATTCTGGCCGGTCTGGGCTTCAGCCAGGACGACCAGCAACGGCCGATGTCTGAATTCTCGGGCGGCTGGCGCATGCGTGTGGCCCTGGCGGCAGCCCTGTTCGCCGAACCGGACATGCTGCTGCTCGACGAGCCGACCAACTACCTCGATCTGGAAGGGGCCCTGTGGCTGGAGTCGCGACTGGTCAAATATCCGCACACGGCCCTGATCATCAGCCACGACCGTGAGCTGCTGAACAATTGCTGCACCCACATCCTGCATCTCGCGAACAAGACGATGGAGCTCTACACGGGCAACTACGACACGTTCGAGAAGACGCGCGGTGAGAAGGCCCGCCTGCAACTGTCAGCCAAGGCCAAACAGGATGCCGAGCGCGCCCACCTGCAGGCCTTCGTCGACCGCTTCAAGGCCAAGGCCTCCAAAGCCGCCCAGGCCCAGTCGCGCATGAAGCGCCTGTCCAAGATGGAACCGGTCGCGACCACGATCGAAGAGCGCGTCGCCCCCTTCACCCTGCCGTCGCCGCCGCGTCCGCTGGCCCCGCCGCTGATCCGGCTGGAACGCGCCAATGTCGGCTATGAGCCCGGCAAGCCGATCCTGCGCAATCTCAACCTGCGCATGGACCTCGACGACCGGATCGGCCTGCTCGGCGTCAACGGTGCCGGCAAGTCGACCTTCGCCAAGATGATCGCCGGGGCGCTGAAGGTGTCCGAAGGCGAACTGCACCGCGACCGCAAGATGCGGGTTGGCTGGTTCCACCAGCACCAGATCGAGGCCATGGACCCGACCGACACGCCGCTGGAGATCATCCGCCGCGCCATGCCGGACTCGACCGAAAGCAGCCGCCGCTCGAAACTGGCCCAGTTCGGGCTCGGCTATGAGAAGCAGGAAACCACCGTTGAAAGCCTGTCCGGCGGAGAGCGCGCGCGCCTGCTGCTGAACATGGTGGCGATGGATGCGCCACACGTCCTGATCCTCGATGAGCCGACCAACCACCTCGACATCGACAGCCGCCGCGCCCTGCTGGACGCGCTCAACCGCTACAATGGCGCGGTAATCCTGATCACCCACGACCGCTCGCTGATGGAGCTGGTTGCCGACCGGTTGTGGCTGGCTGCGGACGGGACCGTCAAACCCTATGACGGCGACATGGACGACTATGCCAAATTCGTCCTCGACCGTGCCAAACAGGCCTCCGTGCGCCCAACCCAGGTCAAAGACGAGACGGCCGCATCGACCGGCGGTGGCGGGAACAAAAACAAGAAAAACAACAAGAAGTCCGGCCCCTCGCCCTCGACCCTCCGTCACGGAGTGAAAAAGGCCGAAGAACGGATGACCCAGCTGACAGCCGAGATCGCCCGTATTGATGACGACCTGGCCAATGCCGCCTTCAGCAACCCCAAGGCCCTGGAGGGCCTGACCCGGGCCCGGGGCAAGACCCAGGCGGATCTGGACGTGGCCGAACTGGCCTGGGTCGCCGCTGAGGAAGCCTTGGCCGCAGTGACGTAAAGCCGCCCCTCGTGAGAGCGGTCGAAATCGTCGAGATCATCTCCTGCCGGGAGCACCGGCAGGTCGACTGATCAACCGCAATCGACCTTTTCAATGATCCCCGTCGCCTGATCGAAACGAACGTTCAGGCGGTCGGGATTGTAGTCCATCGTCGTTACACAGGTGGTGCAGACCACGCGGACATTGGCGTCACGCGGGAAGGTCACCGCCCCGACGTGGCGACCGATCAGAGACTGTGACGCTGCGGCGTCACAGCGTTGCGGTCCAGGACCATCACCGGGCAGCACGGGCGCACACCCGGACACCAGAATGACTGTGCTTACGCCCAGACAGACGGCCGCAGTTTTCATCAGACTACCGTTCCCGATTCTAGCCACAGCGCACCTGCTCAATCAAATCTGTTTGATGATTATAGAATATATTCAAACGGTAAGGTGAATAATCCTGCGTGATCGGACAGGTCGTGCAGGCCACGCGCCGGTTGACCACATCCACCGGAACCGGAATTTCGGTCCGGGGCTTGCCGACCAACCACTGAAACTCGCCGGCACGGCACAGGTCAGTGCGGTCCGGCATGTGTGACCCGACGGGCTGGCTGCGCTGCGCGGCCTCGACGACCCGAGCAGCCCGCGGATTGGGTGCCGGCGTGGAACAACCGGTTAGGACGACCAGTGCGATCAGGCTGCCTTTTCCCAGCGCCCCTCGGGCGACTGTTTCCAGTAGGCCAGGTCGGCCCCCTGGGCCTTCAACGTCTTCCAACGCTCGCGTGCGGTGGCCAGAGCCTGATCGTCCCGTCCGTCGAAGATGATGAAGCATCGTTCCAGTCCATCCGTGACACTGATTTCAGCGCCGTCGACTATGAACAGCGCCTGAGCGGCATTCTGGTTCTCGTCTGATTCGCCGAGCAGGATCGGCTGGCGTTCGGCATTTGGCTCCGAAGCACGGCCGTGTGCCAGGAAACTGTCATCCCGCCAGGTCCAGAGATGCTCGTCGAGGGCATCCAGCCGCGCCGGATCCGACACGCGAACCATGGCCTTCCAGCCACGTTCGCGTGTCTTTTCCAGCAGACCGGGCAGCACCTGATCCAGCGTCGAGCGTTCGAGATGGTAAAACCAGGTCTCACAGCCCATCAGTCGGTCATCCCGCTTCGTAGGTGTCCGCCACCATCCGGTCCAGCGCCCGGACGCCGAACCCGACGGCCCCGTCCGGCACCGTGGCCCGGGTCGATTTGTTGACCCACGCGGTAGCAGCAATGTCGAGGTGGGCCCACGGGGTCTCGTTGACGAAGCGTTGCAGGAACAGGGCGGCGGTGATCGAGGCCCCGGCGCGACCGTTACCCATGTTCTTCACATCGGCGATGGGGCTATCGATGTGCTTTTCGTACTGGGGCGGCAGCGGCAGTCGCCAGAAATTCTCGCCGACCTTGGTGCCGGCAGCGAGGATCGGATTGGCAACCTCGTCCGAGTTCGAGAACACCCCGGCATAGTCCATACCCAAGGACACGATGATCGCCCCCGTAAGGGTCGCCAGATCGATCATGAATTTCGGTTTGAAACGCTCCTGAGTGTACCAGAGGCAATCGGCCAGGACGAGACGCCCTTCGGCATCGGTATTGATGACCTCGACCGACTGACCCGACATTGAGATGACCACGTCGCCGGGACGCTGGGCGTCGCCGTCAGGCATGTTCTCGACCAAGCCGATGACGCCGACGGCGTTCACCTTGGCCTTGCGCCCCGCCAAAGCGTGCATCAAGCCGGACACTGCGGCCGCGCCGCCCATGTCCCACTTCATGTCTTCCATGCCTTCGGGCTGTTTGAGCGAGATGCCACCGGTGTCGAAGGTCACGCCCTTGCCGACGAAGGCGATCGGCTGGTCGCCCTTCTTGCCGCCATTCCATTTCATGATCGCCACCTGGCTGTCACGACGGCTACCCTGGCCGACGGCCAGCAGGGTTCGCATGCCCAGCTTCTTGAGCTGGGCCTCACCGAGGATTTCGACCTCGAGGCCGAGACTTTCGAGCGCCTTGACCCGTCGAGCGAATTCGACCGGGTAAAGAACATTGGCCGGCTCGGCGACCAGATCGCGGGCGAACAGCACGCCATCGGCCACGGCCGACATCGGTGCGAAGGCCGCCTGTGCCGCTTTCACATCGGTCGTGATGATGCGAATCATTTCGAGCGAGGGAATTTTTTCCGGCTTTTGTTTGGTCCGGTACTTGTCGAATCGGTAGGCCGCCAGACGAACGGCGAAGCCTGCCCGTGCGGCCTGTTCCGGTGAAAGAGCCGTAGCGTCGAAGGTCAGGGCCGCAGAACCCGACAGTTTGACGGCGTGATAGGCAGTGCCGGCAGCGGTCTCGACAGCGGCATCATCAACCTTGTCCGCCTCACCCAAACCACTCAGCACGATCGAGCCGGCGTCGACACCCACAGGCGAGGCAACGGTCAGGGTGCTGTCAGAGCGTCCGGTGAAACGACTGGCAGCCATGGCCTTCACCAGGCTTCCGGAAGCAGCCTTGTCGTGGCCGGCCCCCGTGCCGGCCAGCTTGCGGCCCTCATGGACAAGAACCACAAGAATTTCCGCGGCACCCGCCGCTGAGACAAACTCGACCTTCATAAATCTACTCCAGCCGGAGCTTCGCACCCCGGTCTTGGTTACAATTAACTGGAGGGCACGCGCCCGGTTGTCCATGACGCAGGACGGCGTGTATTAGAGTCCCTCTCTCGCTCGCCTGCAACCGGGCGATTTTTTTCGGCCATGACCCTGATCCAACGATACCTTTTCCGCCAGATCGCGCTGCCTGTCCTGGCAGCGTGCGCCGCGCTGATCGGAATCGGCATCCTGAGCCAGAGCCTCGACCAGCTCGAGGTGATTGTGGAGCGCGGACAGAGCGTCTGGGTCATGGTCAAGCTGACCCTGCTGGCCGTGCCGCAGTTGTTGGCCGTAATTCTGCCCATCGGTCTGTTTGTCGGAGCCTTGATCGCCCTGACCCGACTGCAACGCGAACAGGAACTAACCGCTGCCTTTGCCAGCGGCATGACGCGTTGGGCGGTCATTCGTCCCGCCGTAATGCTGGCCATAATCGTCGCCCTGCTGACCCTGGTGACCACCCTGTTCCTGCAGCCGGCAGCCCAGCGACAGGCCCGGGCCGAGGCCTTCGCCATCCGTACCGACCTGGCCGCCCTGCTGGTCGAGGAAGGGCGGTTCGTCCAGGGGCCGAACGGCCTCACCGTCTATGTCCAGCAGATCGAACAGAATGGCCTGCTCAAAAACCTGTTCGTCTATCTGGACAACGGCAAGACCATCACTACTTGGGACGCCGCCGAAGCGCGCTTCGGCCAGATCGACGGTCAACCTGTCCTGACCATGAAGGACGGGTCATGGCAGCGCTATTCCTCCAACGGGGTGCTGGAGTATCTGTCGTGGGATAACAATGTCTTTGAGCTGACACCCTTTACCGACACCGATCAGAAGATCCGTTACAAGCCATCCGACCTCTGGCTGAACCAGTTGCTGATGCCGTCACCGGCGGTACTTGCCCGGGTCGCACCTCGCGATGAACTCCTGGCCGAAGCTCATTCGCGCCTCTCCTCGCCGCTGTACGCCCTGACCGCCATGGCCATGGCCTTGGCAGCGATCGTCGGGGGAGCATTCAGCCGTACCGGATACGGGGTGCGAATCGCCAAGGCCTCCGCCGCCTTCCTGATCGTGCGCGTCCTCGGCTACACCATCGTCGCCGCCAGCACCTGGAACGTCTGGTTAAACGTCTTCCAGTACCTGCTGCCGCTCGCTGCCACCGCCATTGCCCTGCGGCTGGTATTCATGGCGCTGAAGCCCCGCCGGCGTCGAATCTGGCCGACCTATGCACGCATAAGGGCGCGGTTCGCATGACTGTTCAGGCCCCGAAATCCATCACTCTTCCGGTTTCACGCCTGCGACTGGGCGGAATCGAACGCTATGTACTGAGCCAGCAGGTCCGGTCCCTGGGCATCGCCCTGGCGGTGATCTCCTCACTGGTCATGCTGATCGATTTTGTCGAAATTTCCCGGGGCGTCGGCTCGGACGTCGATCTATCAGCCATTCGTATCGTCGGCATGATGCTGCTCAAATCGCCGGCGGTGATCATCCAGCTATTGCCCTTCGTTTTCCTGTTCGGGACTCTGGCCGCCTATGTCGGGCTAAACCGGCGCAGTGAACTGGTGGCCATGAGGGCTGCCGGGGTCTCGGCCTGGCGCTTCGTGCTGCCGGCGGCGGGAGCCGCCTTCGTCCTGGGCGTGCTGACCGTCACAGCGCTGGGCCCCGCCGCCGCCTCGGCCGATGGTTTGTTCCAGCGCGAACGCACACGCCTGTCCGGATCGGCGAACGGGGTCGATGCCGACGGCGTCATCTGGTTGCGAGAAGGTGAGGACCAACGTCAGATCGTCATCCGTGCCGCCCATCAGGATCGAGCCAACGCCCGACTGCTGGGGGTGACCTTCTTCATCTACACCACGGCCCCTGACGGCCATCGCGCCTTTACCGAGCGACTCGACGCCGCCTCGGCCAGTCTCAGCGCCGGACGCTGGCACCTGATCGATGCGGTCGGGGCCCAGACCGGCCAGCGCGCCGTCCGCTATGCCACGCTCGACCTGCCATCCAGCCTCGCCGACGAGGAGGCGTTCGAGCGATTCGCGCGGCCGCAGTCGACCCCGTTCTGGTCGCTGCCCGGACAGATTCGCCGAATCGAGAACGCGGGCTTCTCCTCGACGGCCTACCGGCTGCGTCTGCAACAACTTCTGGCGACACCGCTGATGTTCGCCGCCATGTCGATTCTGGCTGCCGCCTTCTCCCTCCGGTTGATGCGGTTGGGTGACCTGGCCAAGATGAGCGCGGCTGCAGTGGTGCTGGGATTCGGCTTTTTCTTCTTCAACCAGTCCGCTGCGGCCTTCGGTTCGGCCGAGGTGATCCCGCCGTTCGTCGCCGCCTGGCTACCCCCGACATTGACGGCGCTCGCCGCTCTCACCTTGCTGTTCTATACCGAAGACGGCTAAGCGGACCTTCACCCGTTTCCCAGAGTAGATATCGAATGCAGCGTGACCGCAGCGTCCTGAGCAAGGGAGCCTTGCGTCTCCGGCTTCTGGCCAGCGTGGCGACGATCGCCTGTAGCTCTCTGGCCATAGCAGATGTCGCCCTGGCCCAGGCTTCGTCCGCCCCGCCTTCCACCACCCCGGGTCCTGACGGTCTGTCGCCGGACGGTGCCTATTTCGACGCTGACATTCTCAGCCGCGAAGGTGATGTGATTACCGCCAGCAGCTATCAGGGCGGCCGCGTGCTGGCCCGGTTCCGCCAGCATACGCTGCGTGCCGGAACCGTGACCTACGACCTGGCCCAGGGCTTGGCCTCAGCCTCGGATCATGCCGAGCTGGTCGACCCCTCCGGCAATGTCGTTTACGCCAACCTGCTGGAACTGAACTCCGGTCTGCAGGCCGGGGTTGCGGTCGACTTCGCCACTCGCCTTACCAATGGTGCCAGCCTGATGGCCGCTACGGCTGTGCGACGGAGCGAGACCGTCAACGAGCTTAACTACGCCATCTTCACCCCCTGCCCCCTGTGCGACGCGGAGGGAAACCGGAAGACTCCGAGCATCTCTATCCAGGCTGAAAAGGTGATCCAGGATGAAGGTCTGCGAGCCATCCTTTATCGTAATGCGATCTTCAGGGTCGGCGGCGTTCCGGTTTTCTACCTGCCCTATTTTGCGCACCCTGATCCGACGGTTGAGCGGGCATCCGGTTTCCTCGTTCCCCTGATCAACTATGCCGATGGTCGTGGCCTCAGCTATGAACAGCCCTATCTGGTGGTGGTTTCCCCATCCGAGGACTGGCTAATCAGCCCGCAGATCAATTCCCGCGTGGCCCCGCTGCTTAATCTCCAATGGCGCAGACGGTTCTCGGACGGCACAGTCATCGCTCGTGGCGGCTATACCTATGCCAAGAATTTCGGTGATTTCGACGCCAACAATGATGGCATCAACGACACACTCACACCTCTGGCGGAAGAACACCGGAGCTATCTGCTGGCTCACGGTCGATTCGATCCCGACGGCCCATGGCGCTGGGGATTCACCGCCGAAAGGACCTCGGACAAAACCCTGTTCGATCGCTATGATATCCTCTCTCCCTATCAGGACAACGGCCTCTACTATGGTGACCAGCGCCGTCTGATCAGCCAGCTGTATGCCGAGCGCCAGACTGATCGATCATATCTGTCTGTCGCCGCCTTCACGCTTCAGAGCCTGAGAGTCAGTGTTCCGAACCAGAATGCTCCAGGCCTGAACATCTTCGAAAATGACAATCAACTGCCGATCGTCGCGCCCCTGATCGACGCCCGTTGGGAACCGTCAGGGCCGATTCTCGGCGGACGGCTGCGTCTGCACGGCTCGGCCGTGTCACTCGTCCGCGACGCCTATGTGGGCGGGCCGGTCCTAAGACCGGAAATGATTCCGCCGGGACCGTTCACCAACCTGCCCGGCGTCGACAGTCGCCGCATCAGCGGTCAGGTCGAATGGCGTCGGGTACTCACGAGCCTCGCCGGCGTCCGGTGGGAACCGTTCGTCGACCTGAGAGCGGATGCCTATTGGATCAATGATCTACCCCCGATGATGGGAGTCGACAGCGATGCAATCACTCGCAATCGCGCGACGGCAGGCGTTGATGTTAGCTATCCCCTGATCCGTCGCTTGGGGGAAAACACCGATCTGATTCTGGAGCCCCTCGCCCAGCTGTCCCTGTCGACCGACGCAGACCTCGACCCACGCATTCCGAATGAGGACAGCCAGACCCTCGAGCTGGCCGAAAGCTCATTGTTTCGAATCGACCGGTTCCCGGGGCAGGATCTGTATGAGGGCGGCTTGCGGCTCACCGCGGGGGGACGGGCCACATTGCACTGGGGCGAAAGCCGGCAGGCGAGCCTGTTCGTCGGTCGCAGCCTCCGCGCCAATGAGGAACCGGCCTTCCTCACGCCCATCCCGGACGCGCCTGCGGCCCTCTATGACCCAACCGGCCTGGCCGCAAAAACGTCAGACTGGGTCGTCCAGGGCAGTTTCTCACCTTCGGACCGCGTTCGGGGCTGGGGTCATGCAACCGTTGACAGTTCAGGTGACGTTCGCCGGGCTGAGGCATCGTTCGAAGGGCGCTGGAGCGGTCGTAACGCGGCCACGATCAGCTATATCGTCGACCGGTCCAATCCCCTGAACGGACCGAACAACCGCAACTATGAATTCATTCAACTGACCGGGCAGCAGTTCATTCGCGGAAACTGGGGAGTGACCGTGTCCGGTATCGCCGATCTGGAGGCTGGCGTGATCACCCGGTCTGAAGTCGGTTTGCTGTTTGACGACGATTGTTTCCGCTTCGAACTGGGCTTTCGCCGTGACAATACGCGGGTGCGGCCGAGCGGTCCGTCCGAAGGTCTGTATATTCGCCTAAACCTCGCCACTTTCGGAGGTTCAGGTTATGGACAGAGCGACAGGCGTTGGTAACGACGCAAACGGGGCGTGCCGACCGTTGGATATTCCCCGGATCGACGCGGCGGCGCTGCAAGGAATCAGGACTGAAGATGGGTTTTAAGCGTTATACGACGGGCGTCGCGATTGCCGCGCTCCTGGCCGGTTCGGCCTATGCCCAAACCCCTGCCGGCCAATCCCCGCTGGCCGCCGGATCCCTGAATCCTGCCAATGAGGAAACGCCGGCGCGCGTTGCGGCTCCTCCCGAGTTCCGGATGGCCGACGGCATCGTCGCGACCGTCAATGACAGCATCATCACCGGCTATGACCTGCGTCAGCGCATGCTTTTGCTCATCGCCACGACCCAGGTTCGCCCGACCGAAGAAAATATTCCGGCGATACAGCAGGAATCCCTGAACTCCCTGATCGAGGAGCGTCTGCAGGCGCAGGAAATTGCGACCTACAAGACCCTGAAAATCTCGGATGAAGAGGTCGACGCCGAAATCGCCTCCATGGCCGAGGAAGTCGGGACGACGGCCGCGAACTATCTGGATTTCCTTGCCCAGGGGGGAATCCGGCCCCAGACACTACGGGAAGCCACGCGCGTTTCATTGGGCTGGCGGGCTCTGGTCGGCGGTCG